>Ga0334889_1003048_pt1 | contig 17376 bp, 12 predicted proteins | sample GraSluR1_MG_2_FD_207222 | JGI IMG/M metagenome (GOLD analysis project Ga0334889, IMG submission 207222) | Sludge microbial communities from methane-producing bioreactor in Wageningen University, Netherlands - Granular Sludge_8_08-R1 | ecosystem: Engineered > Bioreactor > Anaerobic > Unclassified... | reverse complement strand
CCAGCGTCGTCACGGTCTCCGTCTCGTCGACGCTCATCTCCACTTCGTAGGGCCGGTCGCCCATCGCCTGTCGAATTCGCTCGACCATGCGCGCCGTATGGGCTACCGCACGCCCATATTTGGCCGCAGCGCGCAACACGCTTTGGCTCTGCAGCGCCACAGAAAGCTCCGCCAGTTCTACCGGCTTGTCCGTCAGCCGCCGCACCAAGTCCGGCAAGCTGTCTTGCAGCTCGTCCCAGGGCAGCGCTTCCGCCATCGCCTGCAGTTCGGCCCCCGACGCATGGTTGGCGCGGTCATCCACGTACTCGCCCGGGTCAATCGTATAGAAGGTATAGCCTGCCGCGGCGCAGCTATCGACATCCTCGAACGTCTTCAGATGGTCGGCGTCCGCGCCATAACCCTGACGCCAGCCCTCCTGAAAGACGCCCCACATGGCGTCGTCCATCACTTCTTGCGGGGTACGGCCGGTGCGTGCGTTCTCGCGTATCGACTGCTGCGCGAAGATCGGGGCGAGCGTAACGGCCTCATCGGAACCGAAAACGCTGCGCAATGCCCGAATATGGCCGGGTGTCGCCATGCCGAGGCGATCCCCGCAGCCGGCGGATTTCTGCAGGCCGAGCGGGCGCGGGTTCAAAAAGGGCAGATGCTCCCGCACCACCGTTGCAGCCTCCGCGTTTGCCGGCGTCATCGCCAGTTCCATTGAGAAACGGTCAAACGTTACGGTCTTGGACGATGCCGCCAGGAGCGGCGAACTGCCGGCTTTGGCCATGCAGCACACCCGTTTTTTGCCGTCATCGCCACGCGCCAAGAACCACAAACGGCTGGCGGATAGCGTCAGTGAGCGCGCATAGATGGACAACTCCAATTGCCGTCCTAAGTCCGCCGCCACCCGTTCACCCGACTCGGCGGGAAACGGACCGGCCAGTTCCTCATGGTCAAACCACTCAGGCGTTGTGTTCTGCATGCTCCTCCATCCTTACACGCCGCTGTATGCCGAAAAGCCGCCGTCTACGGGCACGACAACACCGGTAACAAACCGCGACGCATCGCTGCACAGCCAGATTACGGTCCCAACCAGCTCCTCAGGCTCGCCGAATCGGCCCATCGGCGTGTGGTCGACGATCTGCCGGCCGCGCGCCGTGAGCGTGCCGTCAGCGTTGTACAAAAAGTCGCGGTTCTGCTCGCCGACGAAGAAGCCGGGCGCAATGGCGTTGACGCGCAGCCCCTCACCGTACTTGCTCGCCAGTTCCACGGCCAGCCAGCGCGTAAAGTTGTCGACCGCGGACTTGGCCGCGCCATATCCGATCACGCGCGTCAACGGGCGCTGCGCCGCCATCGACGAAATGTTGACGATCGCGCCTTGGCGACGCTGCGCCATCGCCTGCCCGAATACTTGCGAAGGCAATAGCGTACCCACCAGGTTCAACTGCACGACCTGATCAAATGCTTCTTGCGTGAGATCGAAGAAGGTAAGCTCGCCGAACACCGTGGCATTGGGCATGTTGCCGCCTGCCACATTCACCAGCAGGTCAACCCGCCCCCACTCGGCCAGGATCGCTTCACGCGCAGCGCTCAACTGGGGCTTAACCAGCACATCGGCGGGAAGCGGTATGGCCGTACCGCCTGCAGTGCGAATGCCATCGGCCACTTGTGCGGCGCGCTCATGCCGCCGCCCTAAAATGCCCACTTTGGCGCCGGCGCCGGCCAAGCCGCGTGCGATCGCGCCGCCCAAAACGCCCGTCCCCCCGGTAACCACAGCGACCTTTCCTTCGAGGGAGAATAGTTGAAGCGATTGGCTCGGAATGGACATGCGACCGCCTTTCCGCAGGGGTGTGAAGCAATGGATTGTGTCAGTCAAGCGAGGAGCGACGGCTTCGGCCTAAGGCTTGGCCGTCGCTTTCCAGCAGATTGTGGCCGTACGTCAAACAGTCTAGGCGAGAACGGACAGCCCCTTCTCGTCGCCGGCGATCACCGAATCGTGCATCTGAAGCAGAACCAGCGCAGGCGCGCTGCCCGCCACCGGCTGCCACGACATGCCGTCCTGCGAAGTCCACAGGCTAGTTTCGTCGCTGAGCAGCCATCCTTCCGGCGTCGCCGCCAGCGCGTTGATCTGCGCGGGAGCGTCCGGCACGCGTGTGAATGTATGCCCCTTATCGACAGAACGAAACAGGCCGTCGCCCTCCGTGCCGGCCAGGACGACGCCCGTCCGGTGGAAGTCCCGATCGACGGCAATGGTCTGAAATACGGCTTCCTCGCTCTCGGAGCGCTTCCAGCCGCGCCCGCCATTAGGCGAGTGATAGATGCCCTCTTCGGTTCCGGCAAACACAGCTTCCCAACGCGGCCAGACCGACGCAGGCGCAGACGGCGCCCATGCCAAGGCCAGCGCCGAGTAGCTGCGCAGCCCGAAGTTGCTGGTGAACCAATGGCTTCCCCGGTTGGCGGTGCGCAAGATGCCGCCGCCGTCCGTTCCCGCCAAGATCACGCCGCTCTGTTCGACCTGAGGATCGGCCGCCAGGGTCACCACCGGCGCCTCGACGTTATCCATCCAGCCCGCCTGCCATTCGACGCCGTCCTGTAAGCTGAAGGCTACGCCATGCGGCAATCCGCCAACCAACACGCGATCATGGATGGCGCAACAGCAGTACAGATTCTCCTGGGGCTGCGGTACGGGCGCCAGTTCTCCGCCTTCATAGCGGAACAGCCCTTCTGGGCCCGCCGCCCACACAGAGCCGTTTCGATTCGATACTGATAGGATGATTGTCATATCATGCTCAGGGTGTGAATGCTTGTTCGGGATTCTTGTGGTACACGATAGTATCTGTGGTCAGCGCCATCAGCGCGCCGCTGGATGCGGTGCGCAACACCGTGCTCAACACGTCGGCGACATCCAAGATACCGGCCTCGTAGGCATCGACCACGCGCTTGTCGAGAACGTCATAGGTAGCGCTGGGACCCGCCTGCTCCACCTGATCCATGATCACACTAGATGAAGGCACATGTGCGTTCTCCAAGATGACGCGGATGGGTTCGGCCAACGCTCGCCGTACGATCTCCACGCCAAAGGCCGCATCTTCCTCCGCCTCCACATCGGCCAGCGCGGGGATGCAGTGCAAGAAGGCTGCTCCGCCGCCCGGCGCCACGCCGCCATGTTGGGCTGCGGAAAGCACCTTCAAGGCCCGTTCGGCGTTCTGGGCCATCACCTCGCGGTCAAGCTTGCTATCCGTGCCGATCTTCAGCACGCCCATGCCGCCGGTCATCGCGCTCAGCCGCTTGACTAGGAGCGGTCGCGCCTCGTCGTCCAGCGTCGTCCGCGCAAGCTTCGTCCGCAGTTCGGCGGCCTTCTCTTGCACGTCGGGCGAAAGCCGTTCCGGCGCCACCGTCAGCAATTCGCCCCCAAACTCGGCGCGCACCACGCGCCCCAAGTCCTCGGGGCCGGCCATCTCCACGGGCTTCGACCAGGCGCGACCCAGAACGGACGCACCCGTCAACATCGCCAGGTCATCATACGCCTCGCGTCGCGCGTCACCCACGTCCTTGAACTTCACACCGGTGATCGTCAGCTTGCGCGCTTTGTCTTTTTCCGCATTGCCGTTTTTGCTATTGGCGGCCCCGCGGCTATTACGCACCATCACGCCGATCACCTCGTCGCTGAAACTCCCCGCGACAACTGTCAGCGATTTGGCGTCTGTCTTCAGGGCCGAATCTAGAATGGCGACGATCTGATCCAGTTGATCCAGCTTGCCGTCGACCAGGGCTATCGCGCCCGCCGGCAGAACCGCTGTCTTGCGCACCGGATCGGTGTACAAGTACATGCTGGCTATCTGGGCGCGGTAATTGGCGCCCTGATGATAGGCGCGATGCAGATAAGGCGCTACATATTTCTCGATGGAAACATGCGCATCCGCCCCCAGAAGGTAGCTCATTTCGCCGAGAACCGCTGCCAAATCCGGCTCGCGGATGACCGTCAGCGCCACCTTAGCCAGTTCATCTTCGCCGGCTACCGGCCGCGCCTGGGCCTTCAGCGCAGCAACGGCACGCGCCACGCCTAATTCGATCCCCTTCGACAGCCGCATCACATTGATGCCGGACGCGGACATGCGCATCGCCTCGCGATACATGGCCCGCGCCAAAACGGCCGCCGTAGCCCCGCCGTCGCCGGCGCGCTGCACCACCCGCCAGACCATGCTGCGCATCAACATGGCGCCCACGTCCATGCGCGGGTCCCCCAGATTGAGGATGCGGCGCATAGCCGTCGCAGAATCATCCAGCAACTCCGGCTTGTTGTTGACGTCCCGCTGATTGGCGACGATGCCGCCAATCGGCCCCAAGGTCGGCGCCAAGAGGTCAGCCATCACGTTGATACCCAACGTGAAATGCTCTGTCGTTTTTGGTTGTCCAATTACTTTTGGCTTTGGCATATTGTCCCTTCACACACACTGAACGTTGGCCGCGATGATGGCGGACAGTCGTTATTTACGGGTAAAGGCAATCCGCCCGCCGTACCCCAACCGTCATTGCCCAGACTTCCAGTCCGCCCAAATCGGGGACGCATTACGAATATTTATGGAGAGGCGCCGCGCATGATAACGCTGCGTGCAACAACGCCGCCGGAGCAGACTGAGGAACCAATTCCTGTACGCTTGACGCAGATGAAGGTTTAGCGACTTCCGAATTCTACCAGTATCCTCACCTCACGCAAAAATCCCAAGGTGACACACATCCCCTAGCGTCTCCACCCGCCAGCGCGTGCCGTCGAGTGAAACCATGCTCAGGCTGCAATTGCGAATGGTAAACACGTTGCGCACATCAATCGGGACATGCATCACGAAATTGAAGAAAACGTAGAAGAAGCCGGCGTGTCCCACAACTGCGATCTGCTCACCGCGATGCCCCTCGGCCAGGTCTTGCATCACCGCGACGGCCCGATCATAGACCTGGCGACGGCTTTCGCCCCCCGGCAACACATAATCCGAGCCGTACGGCCCTCGATACTCGGCGTACGCGTCCGGATAGCGTTGTTTGACCTCGGCCTTGGTCAGCCCCTCGAACAGACCGTGGTTGCGTTCGCGCAGACGTTCCTCCACCCGCAGCGGTACGCCCGTCGCCCGCTCGATCGCACGGGCTGTCGTAATGCAACGGCCTAGATCGCTGGCATAGAGCGCATCGACGCGCACGTTGCGCAGACGCCCAGCCACGGCCTCGGCCTGCGCCAGTCCCTCCGGCGTCACCGGACTATCTTGTTGCCCTTGATATCGGCCTTCCCGATTCCACTGCGTCTCAGAGTGGCGCACCAACAACAGACGGGTCACGCTAGAATCCAACACTTCCTCTTTTCTCTAGCCAACAGATTCATTGCACCCACTGGCGGTGGCCCAATAGCGTCCATAGCGCCGGTTCACGCCTCAACGCGCCCGTAGGCTGAGTTCCTCCACCCACAGCCCGCCCGGTTCGGCCGCGCGCAGGCATAACTCCACTGCATCACCGTGCCGCGATCCGCAGGTTATGTCGAGTTCGACCGAATTCCCCTGCGGAGCGAACGGCAGGCGCGTGCTGTCTGCGCCACAATGTATAGCCGGTTCCGCCTCTGCGTCGGGCGCCGAACGATAGCGAACGTACACCCCGGATACGTCATCCGCGTGCCGCACCGTGAAGCAGGCCGAGTCGCCAATCACCGCGCGTGCCGGCGCCCCGCTCCGCTCCTCCAACGGTCCCCAGTTCTCCGCGCCCAACAGGATGTACGGCTCCGGCTCGACCGACGCCACACGGTATGCTGTCACGCGTTCATCGGCATAAACCGGCGCATGGGCGGCGAACACACCCTCCGCCAGAGCTTCCGTTACCGCACGCTCCTCCCCGCCGGGCATCTTATAGCGGTCGAGCACGACATATTCCACGCCTAGATCGGCCAGCACCGTCATGCCCGCATCTGCGGGGTCGCCGGCCAGGATGTCCGGCCCCAGATGGCGCAGATGCTGTAAGAATGGGGCTCGTTCGGTCAGAGTGCGCGGGTCGTCGCGGCTGATATACGCCACGGTGAGCGGGCGTTGATGCACCGTCTGATAGAGCAAATAGCCTGGACGGTCATAGTTCATCGGCAAGTTGAGCACCGCGCCCGGTCCCGGTTCCTGCGCCAACTGCATATAGAACGCAGGCGTGTCCGGCGGGCTGAGCGGATAGGGAGCCGTCCAGTATTCGCCGAGGACGAGCAGCGCAGCCGCAGCCGCGATCACCGCCCTGCCGCGGCCGAGCGCCCTTTGCAGCAGCGCCTGCAAGCCTATGCCCGCCAGAACCGCGAAGCTGAACTGCACCATCAGGGCATAGCGGCTCACACTACGGCTGATGCGCATGAACGGAATCAAACGATTTAACGCCGCGAACGGCGTCCACCCAGGCGCATCGGCTCCGGCTGCCAAGTCCGCCGGCACGTCGGCCATCGTGATATTGCCAACGTGCAAGGCCGGTCCCATCGCCAGCAGTACAAAGAAGAGTGCGACCGCCGACCATAAAGCCGCCTGTTTGCTGCGCCACGCCACGGCGATCACGGCCAACGCCAGCGGTGCATACCCGATAGCAATAGTGCGTTCGCTCACCGGGGCGATCTGGTTGCCGGGCCAGGAAAAGCTCTCCGGTCGGAACAAAGTGTGCAGCCGGTTGGGGATCAGGAAATCCATCAGGCTGGCGCTGAGGATGTACAGGTCCGAAACAGGGCGAACCATAAAGCTGTACTGCATCGCTTCCTTCACCATCGGGACCAAGATGGGGCTGAGCAACACGGCAAAAACTGCCCCGGCGACGACTGGCGGCGCGAGAATTGCCGGGGACGCGCCCGCCAACCTGCGTAACCGCGCCGCCACGCCGCCCGGCTGCGTGACGAGCGCCATGGTGAGAAAGGCAATCACCGCCAGCCCGGTGAAGAGAAAAAGATAGAGCACAAAATACCAGTCGGTCAGCCCGGCCAGCGTCAGAAATAGTCCGGCCAGCAAGCCGTCTCGCAGCCACGCACGCCCGGCGCGTCGCTCCTCCAGACCGCGCAGCAAGAATAGGGCGTAGAACGGGATCCACTGCACGCCCATCACCTGCATGTGGCCGAGCAAATGGGCCATGTGAAACGGGGCGAAGGTGTAGATCAATCCGGCCACGAAAGCCGCGGTACGCTTGCCCTTGCCCCTCCCCGGACTGGGCTCTGTGCCGTCGCTGCGGCCCAGCAGCCACAGACAGAGTAAAAACATGCCGTAACCCGACAGCGTCCAACTGATCAGGACTACGGCGTTGTAAGCCGGAATCAGCCCGCCGGCGAGTTGAACCGGCAATGTCATCAAACCGTTGATGGGATTGAGCGTGTGGAAGTACAGCCCGACGCCCGTCGGGTAATAGAGCAGGTCGGTGTAGAACGGCGTCGCCAGTCGGTCGACCAGCGCCGTCTTCAGCCACCACAAGTTCCAGTAATTCTGCCAGCCGTCGAAACCGTCGCCGGGGATCGCCGTGCGTGAGTTAGCCGCCAGCGGCCACGTCATGACCAGCGTTAACAAGAAATAGCCAAACAAAACGGCCAGGTGAACCGGGCCTGTCGCATCACCGCCCCAAAAGCCGCGAGCTTCCCGGAAGTGCCGTCCTCGCCTGGTCAAACCTGCCGCCCCTGACGTTCGCTGCCTATTGCCGACTCTGACCGATTGCCGCCAACTTCGCGGCCTCCAACACATTGCTCATGAGCATGGCGTTGGTCATCGGGCCCGTGCCGCCAGGAACCGGCGTGAGCCCTCCAGCAACCTCGGCTACGCTGGCCTGCTCGCAGTCGCCCTTTAGCCCGTCGTCCGTGTAATTCGTGCCGAAGTCCACCACAGTGGCGCCAGGCTTAATCCAGTCGCCTTTCACCATCTCGGCGCGGCCCACGGCCACGCACAGGATATCGGCGCCGCGACAAACCGCAGGCAAATCTTGCGTGCGGCTATGCGCCAGGGTCACAGTGCAGTGCCGGTGCAGCAGGAGCAGAGCCATAGGCTTACCTACGATATCGCTGCGTCCGACCATCACCGCATGGCTGCCACGGAAATTGACGCCCGCTTCCTCCAGCAGGCGAATGCCGCCCGCTGGCGTGGCCGGCACGAAATAGGGCGGGCGCTGCTGTTGCAGCCGGCCGGCGTTGAGCGGATGCACGCCGTCGACATCTTTCGCCGGATCTAGCGAAAGAACCAGCGCATCGTGGTCAATCTGGGGCGGAAGCGGTTCCAGAATCATGATGCCATGCACGGATGTGTCCGCGTCAAGCCCTCGCAGAGCGGCTTCCGCCTCGGCTTGCGTAGCGCTGTCCGGCAAAGTCGTCTCGCTGAACTCGACGCCTACGCTGCGGCAGTTCTTGCCGATCGCACGGGCATAGCTCGCACTAGCCTCATCATCGCCCACGCGCAGCGCTGCTAATACAGGCGCATAGCCTTGCTGCCTGGCGAAATCCGCTACATCCGCCTTGATCTGCGCCTTGATCGCTCTAGATAGTGCGCTGCCGTCCATCAGTTGCGCGCTCATAACGGCATCCCAAGGGTCTGTTCGCAGGCGGCCATCGCCCGCCCGTGGGCGTTCGCCAGCCGCGCCAGCAGATCGTCGCGCTTTGCTGACCACTCGGCCACAAATGCCTCGTCCTTGATGTACTTCAGGTTGATGTTGACGTTGACCAGCGCGCTGTGCAGGGCTGCGGTTGCCAAGTGGAGCGCTGTGGCAGCGTCACTTACCACGTTGGCGTTGCCCTTCGCGCCCACCGGTTCGGCCAGTTCGATCACGGCCAGACATTTTTCTGCGGTTAGATAGGGAACGCGCGTCGCGCCCTTCAGCGCCTCTTGCAGCGCGGCAGTACGCGCCGCCTTCTCTTCGTCTGTTACTTTGGGCATGCCATAGCAGGCCGACACAGCGTTGAAGGCTTCCACATCGCGGTCCGCCAGCGCCAGCAGTTCACCGCGCAGCCGTTCGCTCACGGCTAAATGGCGCTGCATTTCTTCCTCCACGTCGGCGTACTTCTTGCTGCCGGCGGTAAAGTTGATCACCATGCTGACCAGAGCGGCGGCCATGCTGCCGCTGAGCGCAGCAGCGCCCCCGCCGCCCGGCGTCGATGTTCTGGCGGCTAGGGCATCGAGAAAACCGCTTACGGTCAAATCACCCGTTGACTGATTGTCGCCCACGTGAGTTCTCCTCCTGGGTTGCGGATGGCGTAGTTCCCAAGAGTATACCATCCGGCCGCGCGATCTGCCGAAACCGGCAATGAAGGGGCTAGATCTGGAGAGAGGCGGAAGATCGAAAAACGGGATGAACAACGCGCGGCTAGTGGCCCAACACGTCCACGCTCTTCTCGCGGCGATGATGGGCCAGCGTCCACTGACCAAAACGTCTTAGCAGAGAGCGAACGCGCTCACAGCGCACTTTGAGCCGCGGCTCCTTGCATTCCCACTCGCCCAACACTTGGTTGATCACCAGAGCGGAATCGCCGCGGATATCGAGGAGCGCTGTGCTAGGCCGGGCGCGGTTGTCTTGCAGCCGCTGCAGCACTGCTTCCAGCGCCGCGATCAAGGTGTCGTACTCAGCCTCGTTGTTGGTCACCTTATCGCCGAAACGCAGCCGCACGATCTGCTGCGGCGCACCGGGCCAGCGCAGTGCATAACTGCCGTACCCCTGGCCGGGATTGCCGCGGCTGCCGCCGTCAAAGATGATCACGATCGGCTGTTCCGGGGCTTGGCCGGGCAGGGGGGCCATCTCATGCGGGGAGTCGGATGATTTCTCTGCGGGCGATCCAACCACCGCCTTGCCGCTCACCGGCGTGCGGTAGTCAGCCTGCACCGAAGCGCGGTCCGCCTCGTCAGGCTCATCCGCTTCCGGACGTACCAGCGTGCTTGCCGGCGGAGGGGGGACATCCGGCGTCTCCGACTGGAGAGGCGTCCGTTGATAAGCCAGGGCAGGAGCGATCTGTAGACGCCCGCGGTCGGTGAGACATTCCATCGGCTCCAACAGCCCGCTGACGCGCAGACGGCGTAACAGCCGCCGCCGCTGCGGAGGAGTCAGCGCGCGGATCGACTCGACAATGCTCAGAAGCCGTGCTTCAACGTCCTCAGACATGTATCAACCATTCAGGTTAAGCGGAAACGCCGGCGATCCCCGCTCGGCGCAGGGCGCGCCGCGCCCGCCGCGCTCGCTCCCAAAGGTAGAGCAGGTTCGCAGCGTGGAATTGTTGCACGACGCCGCCGAGCGGAATTCGGCTGCGCCCAAACTGCTCGATGTCCAATTGCGCCAGGTCGTGCTTCGTCGCGCCTTCGTCCATCAGCCGTCCAACCGTCGCCTCGATCTCGTCCAGATACTGAATACTGGCCTGGATGCTGCTGGCAACCTCGCCGCGTAGCAGGATCTCGCCGTGCCCCTGGACGATGCTCTCCAGGTTGTAATCATAGAGATTATTCAACGAGCGCTTGTACACCTCGATGTCGCTGAACGGGCCGGAAATCACCGGCACTGGCATCATCAGGTCACTGGCGAAAAGCACCTTTTCCTCGCGGACATGCACAGAGCACACCTCGGGCGAGGGGCCGGGCGTGTTGAAAATGTGGATCGTCTTGCCGCCCAGCCGCACAAGCATACCTTCGTTGAAGACGAGCTTGGGCAAGCGAATCTGCACTTCGCGCAGTTCCGGCGTGTGCTCCTTGGCCTGCGCCAGCGCGTCGAATGCGTGCTCCTCCAGCATCTGCCGGCACTGCTCATGAGCAACCAACACCGCATCCGGGAATAGATACGAACCATATACATGGTCCGCATGGGATACCGTGTTGATGACGTAACGGATGCCCTGCGGGCATGCCCGCCGCGCGAAAGCGATGATCTGGCGCGTCTCTGAGGGAAACGGCAAAGTGTCGATGAGGATGCCGCCTTCGGGCGTCACCACTAGCCCTGCATTCACTTCCAAGTACAACTCGCTGGTAAAAACCCATGTGTCGTCGGCGACGCGTGTACGGATGATAGCCACTCGAAACTCTCTCTTCCCGGCCTGACGGCTGCTGCTCGCAGCCGCAACGCGCTCATACTTTATGACAACCCGAACGCCAGTCTACCACAAAGGGCGCAGCCCGTCAATTGACTTAACATAAAAAGAAAGCCGTCCGTGTTAGCACGGACGGACATGACTCCGCAGGATCGTGTGGACAGTGGGTACGAACCTGCTAACGCAGGTGGGCGCCGATTGGGCGCTTCCGTCTTGCCGAGGCCAAAAGGCCAAGGCTATCACTTCCACGCCGCTTGATCGTGCTCCCGTATTTAAGGTGTTGGCTCGCCCCGCATTCTATCCGATCACGGAAACTGCAGAGTCACCTATACTATACCATATTGCCGGGCATTCGAGCAAGACAAAATCAAGGATCTGCCCCCGACAAATGCCGCTGTTTCTTGCGTCCGACCCGCGCGGGCGAGACCGTCGTCAGCCCCGTCTTCCGCCGCGCGACGAGGCCAGATGGTCGCTCAGTTCAGCCAATGCCGGGTCGGGCGGGGCCAACACCAGCGCATCGCGCAAGATCTCCAACTTGGCCCGCGCCTGCTCAAACCGCCCCGCCGCGGCCAGCGCCGCGCGCACGCTCGCCTCCGGAGAAGTCGCCATTACCATGCACAGATAACGATAGAGATCCATGTCCCGCGTAGTTTTAAGAAAATCGATCAAATAGTCGATCCCCTGAGGGCCGGAGCGGTGCTGCAAGAGCAAGTCGAATAGCCCGACGAGCGCCGGCAGATTCTCGCCGGCGCCGAACTGCTTGATCAACTCGTGCACCACGGGCAGCGGCGCCGCGGTCAACTGGCGCAAACACTCGGCTGTCACTTCGGGCTGTCCCCCGTCTGCATTCTGAACGGCGTAGAAATAGATCGGCAGCCATTCCTCCTGTGACGCCAGCGCCTTTGCCGCGGTCAACGCCGGCTCGCCCGACATACGCTCGGCGTAGCCGTCAGCCAGCAAGCGCGTGGCGAAATAGCGCGCCAACTGCTCGTCAACCTCGTTGAGGATGACCAGCGCCACGCCGCGCAAAAGGCCGGCCTCCTCCGCGAAAGCGGGCGGCGGAAATTCGTAGGTCGTAACGGCAGCGAGGAGAATGTCCGTGTCCGCCGGACGCGCTACAGACCGCAGCGCCTTGAGGATTGCGCTGCGCGTGTACGCGCCCACGTCACGCGTCCCGTTGTGGGCGGCATAGTGCTCGTACAGGGCGCGCAACTTGGGGCGCGCTGCTTCTTGAGGATGTTTCGCCAACACATCGAGCGCGGCGCGCACGGCTTCCAGCCCGTTCTTGGCATCCAACAAGGTCAGTGCATAGGCCGCTTGCGCCGGCGAATCGTGGCGCAGCGCAGCCAATTTACTGACCGATTCCTTCTTTCCGCTCCTCATTGCGTCCCCCCGAACATGGTTGGACCAGCCTTGCGCCAGATCAGGTAATAGCCGCCGACCAGCAGGATCAACTGCGACGCCAGCACGCTCACAAATGACGGCAGAATGGGCAGGCCGCCGCCAAAGTGCAACGGAAAGACCGCCACGCCCGCACTGATCAAGACAGCCTGGGCGGTCACGGCGACAACCGGATGCCTTCGCATCCGCCAGCAGGCTAACGCCGCCAATGCATCGACGAACGCCATTGCCACAAAATCCCAGGCGCCAAACGGCGACGTGAGGTTGGCAAGAAACGTGCCGACCCCAAAGGCGACGGCAAAAACCGGGTTCCATAACACCGCCGGCTTCAGGAACTCCGAGACCCTAAACTGGAACTGGAAAAAGGATATCGGGGCGAGCGCCAGCGTAAGAACGACATAGGCGGCGGCCAATACTCCGGAATAGACGATGGTGCGCGTATGGTTCGACATCGACGCCTCTTTCTTTCCGGTCAGGAGCGTCGCGCGCGTTCCCGGCCAATCGGACGCCCGGACGCATATCGGGCAAGCCCATTCTACCAGAGCGCAGCGCGCCCGCACAGCCGCCGCGCATGCTGTGAAGCCGCCCGCCGTGGTACAATGCCGCCATGAACCGTGAACTGCCCGAAGCCGTCAGCCGTAAGCTGGCGCAACTGCCCGATAACCCCGGCTGCTACCAGATGCTGAACGAGCGCGGCGACGTCATCTACGTCGGCAAGGCGCTTGTACTGCGCAATCGCGTGCGCAGCTACTTTCACAGCAGCGCTCAGCACACCCCTAAGACCCTGGCGCTGGTCGACGAGATTCGCGACATTACGTGGTGGGTTACCAAGACGGAACTAGAAGCGCTGATCCTCGAAAACGAGCTGATCAAGCGTTTTCAGCCGCGCTACAACATTCGCCTGAAGGACGACAAGTCCTTCCCCTACATCAAGATCAACTGGCAGGACGATTTCCCCAAGATCGAAATCGTGCGCAACATGCTCCACGACGGCGCGCGCTACTTCGGCCCCTACACCAGCGTCCGCGCCTGCCGCCAGACGATTGAAGCGCTGCGTCGCGTCTTCCCATACCTCGACTGCGACCGCACCATCACCGGGCAGGACCCGCGCCCCTGCCTCTATTATCATATTAAGATGTGCGGCGGCCCCTGCATCGGCGCGCAGACACGCGCCGAATATCGGGCCACGGTGCGCCAGTTTATGGATTTCCTCAATGGCGACTCGGAGGGCGTTCTGGCCCGGATGGAAGAGCAAATGGGCCGCGCCGCCGAAAATCTCAACTTCGAGTTGGCCGCACTCTACCGCGACCGCATTAGGTCAGCCCGCCAGATAGCCGATCAACAGAAACTGGTGGCTGCAAAAGTCGAGGATGCCGACTATGTGGCGCTGGCCCAAGACGCCCGCACCGGCGACACTGCCGTACAGGTCTTCTTGGTCCGTCATGGCCGTCTGATCGGTCGCGAGAACTTCATTCTCGAAGGCGCCGAAGCCCCGCGGGCCGACGTCAACCAGCAGGGCTTGCTGGTTGGGACATTTATCCAGCGCTTCTACGACAACGCCGCCTTCATCCCCAGGCTGATTCTGGTCCAGGCCATGCCGGATGATCAGACGCTCCTGGAGGAATGGCTGGCGGAACGGCGCGGCGGCAAGGCGGAACTGCGCGTGCCCCTGCGCGGTCCCAAGCGCAGCCTGATGGAGACGGCGGAAAAGAACGCGGCCGAGTATCTACGTCTCCAGCAGGCCGAATGGACCGCCGACACCAACCGTCAGACCGAAGCGCTTACCGATCTGCAACAGGCGCTGGGGCTGGAACGTCCCCCCACGCGCATCGAATGCTTCGACGTCAGCACGCTGCAAGGCACGAACACGGTCGGCTCGATGGTCGTCTTTGCGCGCGGCGTCCCGCAGAAAAACGCCTACAAGCGCTTCAAGATCCGCGGCAAGGGCAGCCAGGGCGAACCGGACGACTTTGCCAGCATGCGCGAGATGCTGCGCCGTCGCTTTCGCCGCATCATAGAAGAGAACAATTCCGACCCCGGCAAGAAAAATCGCTCCGACGAGAGCTGGCGAATGGTTCCCGACTTAGTGATCGTCGACGGCGGCAAGGGCCAGCTGGGCGTCGCCGTCGAGGTGCTCGGCGAGCTTGACCTCCTCGACCGCATCCCTGTCGTGGGACTCGCCAAACGCGAGGAGGAAATCTTCCGCCCCGGCGAGTCCAAAGCCCTCTGGCTCAAGCGCGGCAGCCCCGCGCTGCACCTCGTCCAGCGCGTCCGTGACGAGGCTCACCGATTCGCCATCACCTATCACCGCAATCTGCGTCGTAAAGAACAGACGCGCTCCAAACTCGACGACGTGCCGGGCATCGGTCCGGCGCGACGCAAGGCGCTGCTCACCTATTTCGGCGGCGACCTCGAACGCATCCGGCAAGCCTCGCTCGACGACCTGTTGGCTGTACCCGGCATGGATCGCCGCTCTGCGGTTGCCGTCAAGGAGCATCTGTAGCCCAACCGTCATGGACATCAGCTACGACGAGAACCAAGACGAAGGCCGCACAGGGATCGCCGCAGAGGTCGCTGCGGACCCCGCTGTCGCGCTGGCCCAGGTCATCGCCCTGATGATCCGGTGGGGGCTGCGCCGCGACGACGTGGAGCACATCCTCTACGGAGCGGTGACGGTCGGCGAGCTTCGCCCGCGCGCAACCCTCTATGAGCAGGACGCGCCGGTCACACATGTATATCTCTTAACGTCCGGCAGCCTCTATCAAGATCGCATAGGCGCCGACGCCCATGCCCGGCGGCGCGTCTCGTTGCGCCGCGAGGTCGCCGCCGGGCAGCTTGTCGGCGCCTATGACTTGCTCTACGGGCGCAAGCACAGCACGCGTACCCGCGCCGTCGAATATTGCCGGTATGCCGCCATCGACGCCACCGCGCTGGAACGGCTGCTCTACGCTTTCCCCGATCTGCGCAAACGTATCGCTCCCGTCGAGGTCATGGGCCGGCTACAGACCGTCCCTCTCTTCCGTAATCTGGAGCTGACGACACTAGCCTATGTCGCCGAGGCGGCCCGCCAGGTCCATCTGGAGCCCGACGAAGCCGTCTATACCCGCGACGACGTCGCCGATCAGATATTCGTAGTCAACCAGGGGCAGATCAGGCTGACATGGCCCGATGGAACGGCGATGTGGCTCGGCAACGGCATGGGCTTCGGCGTCCTCGATGCGCCGCTGCCCGACCCCGCTCACGCTGAAAACGGGCGTTATGGGCACTGGGCGCATGCAGTCGGAGAAGCAGACGTCTTTGTCTGGCCGCGGCTCACGCTTGTCGAACTCACCAACGTCGACCCGGAGCGCGCCGAACTCGACCTGCGCGACCGACGCATCGAGGCCATCGATGCAACCGCGCCCTTTGCCGGCTTCACGCCGGAGCAACGCTATCGCCTGCTCGGCTATATGAGCCATTACCACGTGCCCATCCCCCATCTGGTTATGCAACAAGGCGAGACGGGCGATAGCCTTTGGGTTCTGATGCCGGGCAGCCAAGCTACGCTGCGCGCGCTGGAGGATGGCCATGCTCTGCAGCCGGCGCGCGTCTATGGCCCCAACTTCTTCAGCGAGCTTTCCCTCAAGGTAGATCACCCGCTGGAGTCGACCGTCCAGGCCGAGGCGGGCAGCCAGTGGCTGCGACTGCACAACGAGGACTTTCGCTCCTTCCTGGGCGATGCCGGTCCGCATCTGATGGAACGTCTCAATCTCGGTCCGGCGGCGGAACGCTATCTAGGCCGTACACATGCGCGCCGCCGCTATTCGTGGCTCGCCGCCGGCGAGAACCTCGTCCTCCTCCAGCGCCGCCATATCATCGTCCTGCTGCGCAAGACGGCCATATCGTTCGTTCTCTTTGCCCTCTTAGCCCTCGCCTATACGCTCTTCTTGCTGAATTCCTGGACCTCGCCTTGGCACATCGGGGCGCTTTCCGTGTTCACCGCCGTCGCCGCCGGCCAACTTCTGTGGTCGCTCATCGACTACCTGAATGACTACATTCTCGTCACCAATCAACGCCTCGTCCACCAGGAAAAGGTGCTGTTCATCGCCGAGTGGCGACAGGCCGCTTTTCTGGAACAAATTCGGGGCGTGGACGTGAAGGTTACCTTTTTCGGCAACCTGTTCAACTACGGCAACTTGCACATCCAAACAGCCGCCGCCGCCGGCTCGATCCGCTTCGACTTTGTGCCCAATGCCCATAACATCCGCCGCACCATCCTCGAACAGCAGGGCCTGCGCCAACTACATTATCAGGCCTCCAGCAAAATGATCATTCAGAACCTGCTGGAGCAGCGGCTAGGACTTCGTCTGCACATGCCGGTACGCGTCACCGCAGGTCGCGTCGCTCAGGAACCTCAACGCTCTTGGCTGCGGCGCGTCATCGAGCGACTGCGGCCCGCCCAGCCCGCACCGCCGGCCTCGCTCGACCTGATCGTCTGGCGCAAGCATTGGCTGATCCTGTTGGGCAGGGTCACCAGCCCAGCCATCATCCTCATTTTCATCCTGTTGCTCTTGGCAGGCCAGCAGTTCCTTCCCGAATCGCTCAACGCGGTTGTGACCGCCCTCGACATCGTGCTGGCCGTGGTCGGGCTGGCGGCAATCGCATGGTTCGCCTGGAACGTGGCCGACTGGCGCAACGACACCTACGAGGTGGACTACAAGCAGATCGCCGACGTCGAGAAGAAGCCGCTCTTCTTCGCGGAGAATCGACGCAGCGCGCTACTGGGCGAAATTGAGAACATCGAGGTCAGCATGCCCAGCCCGATCAACTTCCTCTTCGGCTTCGGCAATGTACGCCTGCAAACCGCGGCCACGGAGGGCATGTTTACCTTCGATTGGGTGCCCAACCCGCGCGGGGTGAGCGAGGAAATCCGCCGCCGCATCGAGCTTTATCGCCAGCAACAAGAGGCGACCCGCGCACACCAGCGC
>Ga0334889_1003047_pt1 | contig 17384 bp, 23 predicted proteins | sample GraSluR1_MG_2_FD_207222 | JGI IMG/M metagenome (GOLD analysis project Ga0334889, IMG submission 207222) | Sludge microbial communities from methane-producing bioreactor in Wageningen University, Netherlands - Granular Sludge_8_08-R1 | ecosystem: Engineered > Bioreactor > Anaerobic > Unclassified... | reverse complement strand
CAAGACCGAGCCGATCTCCCTCCATTTCAAAAGAGACGGACCAGAACGATTTGTCTCCTCTTTTAAAGGCGCTTGTGGCGATTCGGGCGTTCAGGGGCTGCGCATCGTCTCCGGCGGGGAGAAACGCCCCCGCGAGCAGCGAGGGATCGACTCCTTCGCGCGACGGGCTGGAAAGAAGACCGTGCCCGCGCAGAAAGACGGCGATATCGTCGTCCCCGCCGAGCAGCGATCGCAGGACTTTCCGCGGATCGTCGCCGCGCGCGAGGCGTTCGCGAAGTTCGTCCCGCGTCCTCTTCCAGAGGGAGGAGGTTTTTTGTTCATCGAGAGAGAGATACCATGAAAGCACCTGGACGTTGGCGCTGGTCATCGGAAGGCCGCGGGCCCACAGCTCCGCCAGAGGAGCGAGCTGGCCCGGCTGCTGTCCCATGCCGTTCCACGCCGTGCGGATGGAAGCGAGCGCCTTGGGGTCCAGCGAAAGCCCCCGGGCGATGAGGGCCGAGGCGACTTCCTTGTCTCCCGAGGAGAGCTTGCCGAGGAGCGCTTGCTCCGCGTCGGAGAGGCGGAGCACCGGTATGTCGCCGGAGGAGTCCCAGACGGCCCGGAAGTGCTGCCCGACCAGAAGCGGCAGGTTGGCTTGCGCCGTAAGCGTCTGCCCCGCCACCCGAACGAGGTAAGCGCCCGCTTCGCGCGCTTCGAGGACGGTTCCGTTCACCACTGTTCCGTTCGGGATCGTGGAGAGGGGCTTGCCCTGCTGTTGCGGAGCGCCGTCGACCCGCGGCTGTTGAGCGTCGGGGAGTCCGGGGCGTATTTGCGGGCCGGTGATGCCGCCGATGTTCGGGGGGGTCATGAGGGAGTCCTCCAAGAAAAGCTTTTTCTATGCACGGGAGAGGGCCCCAAGGAGAGCAACGCGGTTCTGTGCGCCGCCGTAGGGTACCCCTTGTGTTTTTTCAAACCGTATCCGGGGTAGAGCGCGTCGAGAGCATCCATCACGCGGTCTCGAAGCACCTTGGCCACGACGGACGCCGCGGCGACGGCCGGAACGAGCGAATCGGCCTTCGGAAGCGCCAGCTGGCGGAACGGAAGATCGGGCACGGTGAACGTGCCGTCGACGAAGACAGTATCGAAGAGAGGGGGAAGTTTCAACAGGCTCCGCCGCATCGCCCACAAAGAGGCGCGCAGGATGTTCATGCGATCGATCCGTTCATGGGAGGCGGCCTGCGCGCGCCAGAGCACACCGAGAACGCGCATCTTGTCGAAGAGCGCCTCCCGTTTCCGGGACGTCAGTTTTTTCGAGTCGGCGAGGCCGAGCGCGAGCAGTTCGTCGCACTGCGATTCCGTCAGGATGACCGCGGCGGCGACGACCGGTCCGCAGAGAGGGCCTCTCCCCGCCTCGTCGGTTCCGGCGATACGTCCGAACTCCTTCAGCTCCATCAGATCTCCCCCGGAAACTCCAGCGTCACGCGGCCGAGACGCCCCGTCGAGAAGGCCTCGACAAACCGCCGTGCGGCGTTCGAAAGATCCACCGCTCCGCCGGAAACAAGACAACCAAGACGCCTCCCAAGCGCCTCCAGGACATCTTCGTCGGACGTTTCAGCAGGAGCGCCGACGCTCCATTTCGCCTCGACCATCCCCCACAGACTCTTTCGACGAAGGACGGCGATAAGGTCGAGAGCGACGTTCTCATACCCTCCGATAACCTCGGCCTTGCTGCTTCCGAGCCATGCAAGGCAGCGCTGCACGGCGTCGTCCGCCTTCGGGTCGAGGATTCCGGGCGAATCCACCGCCAAGATTCCTTTTCCTCTGTACCATGAAACCCCCCGCGTAATACCGGGAATGCCCCCCACCTGCGCGGACGATTTGCCTACAAGCGCGTTCAGAAACATCGATTTGCCGACGTTCGGAATGCCCACGACAGCCAGCCGCACCTCGCGGTGCGCCGGTCCGAAGACGGCAAGATCGCGCCTGACTTGATCCATTCTCGGCTTGAGCAGGTCGAGCGCCCATGCCTTCACACCCGACGCGGCGAAGTGAGCGAGCCACTTCGCGGTGGCCCTCTCGTCCGCAAGGTCGCGCTTCGAGAGAGCGACGGCTACGGGGCACACCGAGGAAAGCTCTCCGACGAGCGGAGAGGATGTCTGCGCCGGAGCCCGCGCGTCGCGCACCTCGATGATGATGTCCAGTTTCCCGGCGAGTTCGGAAAGCTTTCGCTTTCCCTTGGCCATATGGCCGGGATACCAGACGGTACGCCCCATCTAGTCCACCATCCCGATCCTGTTCAGAGGCCAGTAGCGGAAAAAGACCGGGCCGCGGATGTTCTGCTTCGGGACGAACCCCCAGAAACGGCTGTCCTGCGAGTTCGGCCTGTTGTCGCCCATTGCGAAGTAGGAATTCGCCGGAATCTTCACCGGGACCTCCGGAAAGACCGGCCCCGCGGCGAGCGAGAAGCTGTCGTGATTTTTTACGTACTCTTCCTGAAGAGGCTGCCCGTTGATGAGAACGACACCGTTGCGAACCTCGAGAACGTCGCCCGGGAGACCGACGATTCGTTTGACGAAATCCCTCTTGGGGTCCACCGGGTATTTGAAGACGAAGAGCTGCCCTCTCTTCGGCTCCTGGAAGTGATACCAGAACTTGGCCACCAGCACCCTGTCTCCGACCTCGAGAGTGGGAATCATGGAACCGCTTGGAATCCAGAACGCCTGCACAACGAACGTCCGGAGAATGAGGGCCAGAACAAGAGCCCAGAGAATTGTTTCGATGGTCTCGCGCCACCAGGGTTTCGCCGCTGCCATACAATAACCTCCGTTTCAAAGTGAAGAACCGATGGGGAAAAAGGGTTCATATTTCCAGTATCGGCCTCTTTTATACCCCGAAAAAGCAAGAGTTTCAATCCCGCAGTAACATTTTCACGCAAAAACGGCGCTTTCCGCATCACGGCGGCGTATCCCGCAACGAAACACGTCCGTACGGAGAGACGACGATATACCACAGCGCTTTCGCCGTTTTACGCGGCCCTTCGGAAGCGGACACCCGTATCGTGAGAGCCGGCGTCAGGATGTTCCACTTCGGCACGTAGAAGCTGCGGGGCGACTCAACCGCATTGTTGATGAAAAAGGCGCTTCCGTCTCCGCGGAAGACCTCGTCTTCGACGGGAGCGGTCCACTGGACGACGATGTTCCTCTGCGAGCGCAACGAAGACGGGGAGAGCGTGAAAGCTCTTCCCGTCAGCAGTGCCTTGTAAAAGACCCGCTGCAGCCATGACGCCGCCCGTTCGCCCTCTCTCCGAACTCGTTCCGGCGAGGAGGCGTCGATAAACGAGGATGTGAGCGCAGGCGCAATGCAGGCCGAGAGGATCGTCAGCACGAGAAGAACGACGATCAGTTCGGCAAGGGAAAACGCGCCGCGAGGGGAACTCCGGGAAAGAGTCCCCCTCGCGGCGCGGAGAACAGGTTCAGGAGCCGACGATCGCCTCATACCCCAACTTGAGGACTTTCATATTGGCGTCCTCGAACTTGGCCGGCGAAAGCCGCTTCACCGCTTCCGACGTTTCCTCGAAAGAAGGCGCCCCGACGCCGGCTCCGCACATTCCGCCCATGAGGAGGACGTTCAGGAAGAGAAAATTCCCGCCCATGTGCTCTTTCAAAAGCCGATAGCCTTCGAGAGCAAATACGGAAACATGGCGCTCTTTCAGAAATGCGTCGAGTTTCGGATTTGCGAAAGCCGACGCGTCGTGGACATTCACCACGAAAGCGCCCCCTTCGCGGAGAAAATGCAGGTTGCGCACGCCCTCGTTCTGGTCGAACGCGAGGAGCAGATCCGCCTCCCCCGCTCTGACTAGCGGACTGACATATTCGCCGGTCTTGAAGTGGCTGACCACCGATCCGCCTCTCTGGGCCATGCCGTGCACTTCGCTCCCCATGACGTGCTGCCCGTTGTTCAGCGCGACGGCGCCCAGCACCTTGCTGGCGAAAAGAATTCCTTGACCGCCGATACCGACTATGACGTACTGCATCTTACTCAGCCTCCTCCGAAGACGCAACGATCGCTCCGTGCGGACAGACCGACGCGCAGACGCCGCACGACACGCAGAACCGCTCGTCGATGTACGCCTTCCCCGTCTCCTCGGAGAAGACAAGCCCCGGGCAGTTGAAGAAGTTGATGCAGAACTTGCAGCCGATGCACTTCTCCTGGTCGACCTTCACCGGGATCGAGGGCTGCTCCGGACGGAGGAGCATGCACGGGTGACGGAAGATGAGCACGGCGGGCTCCCCTTTCGATTTCGCGTACTCCCACGCCTCTTTAACCGCGGCCTTGCCAAGCGCTATGTCGTACGCGGCGATGGTCTTCACGTACTCGACGCCGCAGCCTCGGCAGGCGCCCTCGATATCGACCTTTCGTCCCTCGTCGCCCTTTCGGAGCTTCGTTCCGACGGCGGGGTTCGCCTGTCCTCCCGTCATGGCGGTAATGCTGTTGTCAAGGATGGCCAGCACGAAGGCGTGTCGGTTGTACACGGCGCTCGCCAATCCCGGCAGTCCCATGTGGAAGAAGGTGGAGTCTCCGATGGTGGTGACGACGGGACGGTCGATTCCGGCGGCTTTGTGGGCAAGGTGGAAGCCGGAGGCCATCGTGACGGAAGCGCCCATATCGACGACCGCGTCCACCGCTTTCTGGTTGACTCCGAGCGTATAGCAGCCGATGTCCGAAGGGTTGATCGCGTTCGGAAGCGCCTGGCGGATGGAGAAGAAGCTCGCCCTGTGCGGGCAGCCGGGACAGAGCATCGGCTTGCGCGGCACGATATTCAGATCCTCCGTCGCCTCTTTCAGAAGAGGATGCTGCTTTCCCGCAAGGGAATCGTCCTGAAGAAGACGGCCTAGAATGTCCGCGATCACTTCCGGAAGCAGCTCGCCCGCGCTGGGAACGACGCCGTTCCAGCGGCCGAGAATGCCAGTGCGGTCGGGAAGCTGCATCTCCATGACGGGGTACGTCTCTTCAAGGAAGAGCACCCTTTCGTGACGGGCGATGAAGTCCTGCACCATCTTCACCGGCAGCGGGTGCGGCGTGCCTATTTTCAGCACCGAGACGTCCTCCCGTCCGGACTGCCCGAGGAGATCGGTCGCAACGGAGAACGGGACGCCGGAAGCCACGATGCCGAGCACAGGTTTCTTCTTCGCCGGAACCTCGTAATTGTACTTCGAGAACTCTGTCTCGAAGGCGTTCCGGATATCTTCGACCTTGCGGTTGAGCTTCGGATGGTTGATCTTCACTCCCGCGGGAAGACAGACCCAGCGGGTTCCCTCTTTCTCGAACTTTACCGTACCGGTCGCAGGGCGAATCTCTCCAAGTTCGATATCCTGACGGCAGTGGTCCACGCGCACGCCGGGACGGAGCATCGCGACGATGCCGAAGCGCTCCGAGAGGTCGAAGGCGTCGAAGACCATCTCCTTGGCCTCGGCGGCGGTCGCAGGGTCGAAGCACGGGATCTTGGCGAACATTGCGAAGTAGCGGCTGTCCTGCTCCGTCTGCGAGCTGTGCGGACCCGGATCGTCCGCGACGACCAGCAGGAAACCGCCCTTCAGGTCGAAGTGCGCCACGCTCATGAACGGATCGGCCGCCACGTTGAGCCCGACCTGCTTCATCACCGCGCATGCCCTGGCTCCAGTAAACGAAGCCGCGGCAGCCACCTCGAACGCCACCTTCTCGTTGACGCTCCACTCCACCGACATCGGAGACTTCATCTCGTCGGCGAACTTCGCCACCGCCGGCAGAATCTCCGACGACGGCGTCCCCGGATAGGCGGACGCGACCAGGCATCCGGCCTCCACAATTCCCCTCGCTATCGCTTCGTTTCCAAGCAGTATGGCTTTTGTGCTCACTCTACGCGACACCTCCATCATCCCTCAGCGCCTCTATCCAGCGGCGCATGGGGTTGTCTCCCCGTATCAGTCTGCCGTCCGCGTCGACGAACGCATGGCGGGTCCACCCGGCGGCAAGAGGTTTCCCGTCGGACGCCCTTTCGATGCGGCATTCGAAGACGATGCTGCTCGCTCGTAATTCACCGATTTTCGTGTATATGACGATCTCATCCTCGTACCGTGCAGGATGCTTGTACCGGCAGTGCGACTCGACGACGGGCAGATAGACCCCCTCGGCCTCCCAGTCGGCGTACGACTTGCCAAGGGCGCGGCAGAATTCGGTACGCCCGACCTCGAACCAGTAGAGATAGTTGGCGTAGTACGCGACGCCCATCTGGTCGGTATCGCCGTAACGAACGCGCAGTGTGAAAGGAATTTCGGAGGACACGGGAACACCTCCCGGAAAAGGTGGAGTGAAAGAAACATCTTGAAAAACGCATGTGATGCGCGCGTTTTCAACAAGAACCCACTCCTTGTGGTGAATTATATACCAAATACTATTTTTTACGCAACAAAAAAATCATACGCCGCACTTATTCATATGCGCCGCCATCAGGCAGTCTTCTTCCACCACAGGATACCCCGCCTCGGCGAGCGACGATGCCAGCGCCTCGTTTTGCGCCCCCGGCTGGAACCACACCACGGGTTTGTAGGAGAGCTGTTTCAGGTCGTCCGCAATCGTACCCTGCATCTTCTCGGAGAGAAAGAGCGCGACGACATCCACCCCCTCCTTGAGGGAAGCGAGGGCGGCGACGCACGGAAGCCCAAGTATCTCGGCGCCCGCATACCCGGGATTCACCGGAAAGAGCGTAAAGCCTGCGCCGGAAAGGTAGTTCATCACCCGAAACACCGGCCGATCGGCCTTCGGAGACGCCCCGACGACCGCCACTTTGCAGGGTGCGCAGACGTACCGTTTTAAAATTTCTTCTTTATTCACTCGAATCACCTCTCCCGAAGAATCGTTGCCGCACGCACTCTCTTTGAGCACAATGCCATTATACCTTACTTCGGAACACGCAGAAAAAAACAACGCCTTTCCTGCTCCCGCACGTTGGCAAGAGAGAAAAAGATGTGTATAATGCTCTTCATGCCGGAGGGCTGTCCGAGCGGTCGATGGTGGTTGACTTGAAAAAATGACCCTCCGCCCAACCATTGCAATCACCGGTTTTTCGAGTTCCAACAGCCGTTCGCTGGCGGCTGATTCAAAATGGGGCGCTTTTCTTTCCCTAACATTGGCGTTTTCCGACTCGCTTTCGGAAGACGCCTTTTTTGTGCATGTGAATCCCCTCCTCTTTCTCCTTGTGGCTTACTCATCGATTGACACAAATCAACTCCCGAATGTGGAGCCCTACTACCCCCGTCCGATAGGGACTTTTGTCCCAATAGCCCACTTGTCAAGGCGTGCGGATGGTGGTAGTCTCTTCTTACACAAACCGTTTCACGATTCTAAACCGTAAAGGAGGTGATGGCAAGATGGCGGGGTTCAAATCCGCACTGACATTCGAGAGGATGAGAAAGGGCTACACGCAGAGAGCATTATCGAAGCTGGCCGGGGTGAACAACACGACGCTTTCGAGTATCGAGAATCGAAAGCTGGTGGCATCCCCAAGGCATAGGTCGGCCATTCTGGAAGTGATCGGCGGGGCCGAAGCAGATTTTTTCGACGAGGCTACCGGGCTTGCCCGGTAGAGGGTACAAAAAAGGCCCGTCGCGGCATGACGGGCGGGAGACGATAGAAAGGAGAATCCATGGAAGATTTTACCATAAACAGGAACTTCGGAGAATGGCTCTTGTCTCTTCCAGGAAGGAAAGATACTGTAAAGGAGCGACGCGAGCGTAAAGAGGTCAACCGAACAGCAAGAAAAAGGTATCAAAGGAAATGGGAAGATAACTGCCGAAGTTGCTTTGACCCTCGAACCAGAGAAATATCAATAGCAGGAAAAAGGATACCTAAAGCTCGTTTTGAAAAATTTGAACCAGAATATCAAAAAAGCCTCAGAGACATGCCGAGGGTCTTTGCGGCATGGTTAAAGAGACTGGATGCCAATTATGCCGAAAAGCTTTCCGAACTTGGGCGCTTGTCATTCTTTGCAAAGAACACCACTTATCTTAAGAGGGCAAAGGCGGAGAAAAGCAGCCTATTCGAGTTGCACAAGAAAAATGGCGAGGAACTCGTATGTGGCTTGTATAAACTCCTCCAGAATATGGGGGAATGGATAACCGTACTACAATCGAAAATTTCGATTTTAAGACAGAATCTGAAGAAGAACATCGTCATTGTCATCCGTTCGATACAGGGGAATGCCCCCCGCGCCCGCGCCCGGCGCTCTCCCGCGAGATCGGCGGCGAAGAGCGGAGGCGACGGAGGTTCCGGAGAAGACGGAGACTCGGACCAAGGAGAACCACCCGGGCCATTAAACACATGGACCGTTGACATCCTTCATCGGCTCCTCCTTGACGGGAGGTGCGTCCGGTGAAGTCCTCCAACACTACAACCCAGAGAAAGAAAATCCTCAACCACCTCCTCGGCGGGCAAGTCCTGACGGAAGACACAGGACGGCTCTTGTTCGGCGTGCGCCGAAACGCAGCTCGAATCAGCGAACTTCGGAAATCCGGTTGGGATATCAAGACCGTCCTCGACGAAAGCCGTTGCGCCATATGGTCCATCGACCTTCGGAACCCTCGCAAGGAAGGAGGGGACCGCGGATGACTCCTACTCCATCGGCAACGGACAGAGAACGATTCCACAGTCAGAAGCTGGCCGTGCTTGCGCATCTTCAATCCGGGAAGACGCTGACTCAGGAGCAATCCAAAGAGATGTACTCCATCATGCGCCTCGCTTCCCGAGTCGACGAACTCCGCCGGGAAGGATGGAACATCGTCACAACGATGATTCCCGCCGGGGAGAACGGCGCTTGCGTCGCCGAATACTCCCTCCCCTCCGACAAGCCGCGCATCGAACGACGCTTCCTTCCTGTGGTCAAGGAGGGCATTCCTGACGAACTGAAGGCGCTCCCCCGCTGGGTGCTGTGGAGAGCCGCGAACCGTAACGGCAAGACGACGAAGATCCCCTACAGCCTTGACGGACAGAAGGCGAAGAGCAACGACCCTCGAACATGGACCACCTTCGACGCCGCCTATGCCGAATACGAAGCGGGGCGCGCAGACGGCATCGGATTCAATTTCAGCGAGGACGACGACATCGTCGGTATCGACCTCGACAAGTGCGTCGACGAATCCGGGGCGATCGTTCCGCAGGCGCTGAAGATCGTCGAAAGCCTCGACTCGTTCACCGAGTACAGCGTGAGCGGCAAGGGCCTTCATGTGATATGCCGCGCTCCCTTGGAGAAGGGCGTCCGCAACGGCCCGTGCGAAATCTACCCGGACGGAAGGTATTTCACCATCACCGGACACGTATTCGAGGAACGGGGAGAGATCAAGCGAAGCGCCGACGCGGTGAAGCGTCTCGTCAACCTGTTGAAACCGCCGAAGAAGGGGAAGAAACCACAGGAACAGCGCCGAAAGACGTACCTCCGAAACGACGAACTCGTCGAGAAGGCCAGGGCGGCCTCCAACGGCACCAAGTTCCGGAAGCTCTTCGACGAGGGCGATACATCCGGGTACGCCTCGCACTCCGAAGCCGATCTCGCGTTGCTCTCCATATTGCTCTACTGGACCAACGGCGACGAGGACCGCGCTTCCATCCTCTTCGAACAGTCGGCCCTTTGCCGCGACAAGTGGACCGAACGCCCTGACTACCGGCGACGGTGTTTCGAGTTCCTGAGCGGAAAGCGGGGTGAAGACTGATGGACTGGGCAACCCTTGTACCGCCGGAGGAGCTCGACGCCCTGACGGCCGGGCCGGAACCCGAGGAACAGTCGGAGGGGACAAACGACACGAACGCCGTCATTCTCTACAAACTCGCGCTCGATCTCGGAGTGATCGCCTTCCGCGCTCAGGATATAGACGGTATCTTCGCCCGGTTCCCCGTCAACGGACACTTCGAGATAGACGGGCTGAACTCGAAGCGGTTCAAGGCATGGCTGACGAACAAGTTTTTCAAGGCCCGTCTTCAGGAGCCGAAGAACGCCGATATCGAAGGGGCGCTCCTTCTCCTTCAGTCGGAGGCGTGGGACCAACCCAAGCGGAAGACGTTCGTTCGGCTGGCCAGGGTGGACGGCAAAATCTACCTCGATATGTGCGACGACGATTACCGTGTGATCGAGATAGACTCCCGAAGCTGGCGCATCGTCCATAACCCGGACGTGTGGTTCATGCGCTCCCAGTCGATGAAGTCCCTTCCCGAACCGAAGCAGGGCGGAAGCCTTCTCGACCTCAAGGAGTTCATCAGCCTCGACGACGAAGACTTCGTTCTCCTCGTCGGATGGCTTGTGGCCGCGTGCAACCCCGAAGGCCCCTTCCCCATACTGACGATCTCATCGGAACACGGAAGCGGGAAATCGACCACGACGAGCATTCTGAAGAGCGTCATCGATCCGGACATCAATCCGCGTCTCGCGGACTTCAAGGACGCCGACGCGCTCTTCTCGACGGCGGCGTCGCGCTGGCTCATGTGCTACGACAACCTTTCAAAACTGACGGAGGAAGATTCGAACCACTTGTGTCGACTTGCGACGGGCGGCGGATACTCCAAGCGGATGTTGTTCACGGACAACGATTCTTTCTCATGCCAGGCGAAGAGGCCCCTTCTTCTGAACGGGGTGCATCTGACTCTCGGGAGAATGGACCTTCTCGACAGAGCCTATCTGATACGCCTCCGCCCGATACCCCTTGAGAAGCGAAGGATGGAAGAAGACTTCTACGCCGCCTTCGACCGGAAGCATCCCCACATTCTGGGGGCGTTGCTCTCGGCCCTCTCCTGTGCTCTCAGAGAGCGTTCCTACATCCCGAAGCGCCTTCCGCGGATGGCCGACGGAGCGGCCTTCGTAATGCGCGCCGAAAAGGGCGGCGGCCTTCCATGGAAGCCGGGCATCTTCGCCGACGTCCTCGAACGCCGCGAGAGGGAGAAGCGGGACGATGCTCTCATGGACGATACGACCGCTTCAAAGATCGTCGAACTTGCCAACGCCGGAGGATGGACCGGCAGCCTGAAGGCGCTTCTCGCGATCATCCTCGAAAGCGCTCCTCAGGAGGAAAAGCGCTTCTTGCCGAACACCAGCCGGGGGCTCTCCAAAAAGCTGGAAGAGCTTGCTCCTCTTCTCCGTTCGGCGGGGGTGCGATGGGAGAAGAAGAAGTACACCACCGGGCAGCGGATCACGCTTGCAACCATCCCCACAGAGGAAGATGACGATAAGGATGACGCAAAAAATCTATCGTCATTCTATCGTCATCCCGCAAACCACGATGAACACTGGACAAATGACGAAGATGACGAAGATGACGATAAAAAGCCCTCTCCATATGCACACGGAAAAAAAAGTTCGGATACCCCGGATTCCCAGAATCCGAAGATTTTTGAAGCTGAAATAGATACGAAGTTGGTTTTTGACCGTCATTATCGTCATCTTCGTCACTTTCCCGGTGATAGCAAGGCCCCGGGGGGTGACGATACGATGACGATGGAGAGCTTATCGTCATCCTCATCGTCATCATCAAGAATCCCCCCTGTGGCCTCGGACCTTCCTCCCTGGGAACCACCTCCGGAAGAGATGGCCGAAGAGTGCGCGATGTTCTTTTTCGAGACGGACGAAGGAGGCGCGGACCGATGATGAGGGTGAAGATCGGCGGGCGGAGCGTGACGTCTCTCGAGTTCGTCGCCGCCGTTCGAAAGAAGGGCGTGGAGTTCCAGGCGCACCATTCCGGGAGAATCGTTCTTCACGGCCCAAGGGAAGAGGTGAGGAAGGCCAGGGTGCTTCTGGGATCGTCCCCGACGCTGGAAGCCCTTCTCATCCTCGAAGCGGCGAAGGAGGTTCCCTTTATCGCGGACCTTCTCGAAGAGAGGGAAGCCATTCTTGCAGCCGACGGACTGAAGGTCGACGCGCTCTCCGTGGCGCTCGCGCTCGTAGGTCCGGGGGCGCCCGAGGATGTGGAGACGGAGACGAAGAAAGGATGAAGACGATGAGCGAGCGACTTATGAAATGCCCTCGATGCGGAGGCCGGGCCGCCCTGGCCGCATACGATCTTGGACGAATGGAAAGATTCGGCATGATGCGCACCGGGAAGGCCGGGGTGTGGTACAAGGCGGAATGCACCGCCGGGTGCGGGATGGCCGGGGCGGAGTACAGAACGAGCAAGCGACAGGCCGCCGAAGACTGGAACGCCCGTTGCCGAAAACGCGAGAGAGTGCGGGAGGCGTTGAAGCGATGAAACAGCCCTTCGGCAAGTGGATCAAGCCCCGGCGTCGCACCCTCGGTCTCGGACTGTGGAGATGCGCTCTTCATGCACGGATCGGCGGAGAGGCGTTGCGGCTCATCGAGACGGGGAAGAGCAATCCCGCCGGGTGCAAGCTGGCCGCGCTGTACGGGCTGGCCGGGGCGCTCGGATTGGACGTTGCGGAAGTGGTCGAACGCGCGGCCTCCGAAGATCCCCACCTGATGGACTGGCTTCAAAAGAAGTGGGATTAGTATTTTCCGTTCCAAGGCGAACAGCTAGAGAAAACTAGACTTCCACGCAGATCGTTATTTTCCGGTAGCAAGGCGAACAGGGTGTAAAAAGTAGACATTCGAGAGGGCGCACTTCAAAGAAGACTTGGTAGGGGAAAAGTAGACATTCGAGAGGAGAATTCGATATGAAGACCGAAGCGGCAGCGGCGTATTTGTTCAAGATGGCGGTAAAGGGGTACACGTACCAACGGGGGACGCTGGTCCACAGCATCGACCGGACGAGGATAGAGAATCCGGCATTGAAAAGGAAGGTCGACGAGGCCTCCGGAGAAATAGCGAAGCTCCTTATCTTCTCGCGGCTTCCGCTCGACGAGTTCCCGGACGGGCAGCGGGAGATAGTCGAGCGCCTGCGTTCGGGGAGAGGGACGCCGGACGATGTCGGCCTCTCCACGGTGTACGTCGCGGTGATGGCTCGCAAGCTGGGTATTTTCGGCGCCGACGTCGAAGTGATCCTGACGAACCGTCCGGTTCATTTCGCCCGCGGATCGGAGGCGGTTCAATGAGAGTTGTTTGTCCGCAAGACGCGAGGCCCTATGTTATGTTGGGGGCGGAGGAGAGATGAACGCTCTCCCGGAAGCATGGGCGGCCTGGGCGGCACGCAAGGAAGAGGAACCGGAAGCGGAGTGGAACCCTGAAGGATGGATTGACGAGCGTGCTATGGACGAAAGGCTCGTCAATCTGACAGTGAATATCCTGGGGTATAACATCGCCAATGAAGCGAACGAGAAATACCGCGTGCTCGTCCCACCTGACCGACTGCGGGAACTCGGAACGCGCCGACACAAACGCCTTGACGCCGCGCACCGCAGTCGATACAAGACCGGCGATCCTCTTGTGCCTCTCGTCGTCCGCTTCCATGCCGGGGCGCTCTGTCGGGAGCTCTTGGAGCATTCACGGTGGAGCTGGCTCTTCCTCGACGAGGGCACGCAAGAGCGCATCCAAGGGGGGAAGGGCACGCCGTCGGACTTGGTGTATCTCTCCACGAAGACGGCGCTCATATCCCGTGTCTGGGACGAGCTCATGCCGACGTCAATGCAAGACCTTAGATCGAACTATTACAGAGAACGGAAGTACGGCCCGGAAGATCAAGAAATGTTGGAGGTTTACAGGAAAGACCTTCTCTACCTTGCGGAGATGGTACGAGAATGACCGGACGCCATATAAAGAAGGAAGGGAGGAGGAACAGTCATGGGGAGAACCCGAGAAGACATACTTGACGGTTATCGGCGGCGGGAAGAAAAGCGGTTCGAGCTGATACAGGCGGCTCAGAGGGTCAGAAAGCACACTGCGGAGCATGTGCGGAGGCTTGAGGAGAAACAAGACGAGTTGCGCTGACGTTGACGAGATCGGGGTATCGTCCACCCTGGCTGCTCTGTGGAAACACCCCGAGTCGGACGCCTAAAAAAGAGGGAGACAGACGCTCTCCCTCTTTTCTATGATCTGAGGTGATCAATACTGGACGAGATAGGACGATACTTCGAGAGCTTCCTTGCGGACCACTGGCGGGAGTTGACCATGATAAAGAAGCTCCTCGAACAGTTGCGGGCGTGCGACGGGGCCTCTTCTCCGTCGTATCGGGAGCGTATACAAGGCGGGTAAAGAACACCGACGGCTCTCCGTCGCTTGGAGATCATGGACGCTCTCGACCGATGCTATCCTCCCCTCGTGGATCTCGTGAAAGTCTTCGAGGCGCAGACGGACAAGAAGCGGGCGGCGTACTGTCACGCGCTGATCGACGGCGTAACCGATATGAAATCAAGAGGCATCGGAGCGGGGAAGCATCGAGAGTGTCGACAGTGGTTGACTCGCGAGATGCAGCGGATAGAGCGGAAGCATGGAATACGATGAGGACGTCCGCAGGACATCCGAAGGACAGTGCGAAATTGCATTGTCGTACAGTGCAGACCGCAATTCTGCGGCGTCTGTTTGGCTCCTGAGAATCAAGGAGCGAGACGACTCCACAAAGTTGTGGTGTCCTGATCGGCGGCCCTCAGATCGAATCTGACCCCTTGGACGGTCAGAATTTCTTACCATGCTCCTCAAGGGGTGGTAAAAAATACCATCCCTCCCGAAAGGGTGTGTCGCAAACGGCATGACCTTACTACTGTTACGGGCATCGGAAACGGATTCTGCCCCTTCGGACCGTCGGAGATTCTTACTGTGGTATCGAGACGATATAGCGTTTCTCTAAATCGTTATGGGGGGATACCATCGAGAATCACGACGATCCCCCCGTTTCGGGTGGCGTCGCGTTTCACGACGACATAGGTGGGTCGTAGACGGTCAACGACCCTTTTCCGGAAATCCTGAAAAACCTCAAAGGGGTGAATCGTTTTCACTCCCTTTAAAGGAGGGAAGCCCGTCTTCCATCCTTCTCAAGGGTACGAATCCGTTCGCTCCCTCTCGACCGGAAACAGTCTCCGAGAAGGGTATCAATCCGATTGACGCCCCTCCTACAGGCACGCAGGAGCCCACAGGAACGACGAATCACCGCAAGAGGATTTTGAAATATCAAGCCTCCTCCTTACGGCGCTTCTGAGGCGTTCCGGCGGGGGCTGGAAGGGTGTAGATAATCTCTATACCCTGTGGAAACGTTACCGCAACGAGAGGGAATCGGAAGGATATCTGACCGGGCTTCCGTACAAAAGGGACCGGATTAGTACAACTGACATATAAGGCCGAATAAAGATTTTAACTGTTGACAACTGACGAATACAGACTTATAACATTCTCATCACATCAAAAGGAGGCGGCGGACATGACACGGAAGGCGAACGGGAGCAACGACAAAGCGGCGGTCATTTACATCAGGGTTTCGACGACCGACCAGGCGGAGCACGGGGTATCTCTCGACGCCCAGGCCGAACGCCTTTCCGCATACGCTGTCGCCTGTGGTTTGGAGGTCGCGGCGGTCGTCCGGGAAGAGGGCGTTTCCGGTACCGTTCCTCTCGCGGATCGTCCTCAGGGGGCCAGGGTGGCGGAGATGGTTTCGTCCGGAAAGGTTCGTCACGTTGTCGCCCTGAAACTGGACCGGCTCTTCAGATCGGCTGTCGACACTCTTTCCGTCACGGCTCAATGGGACAAGTCCGGGATAGCCCTTCACCTTGTGGACATGGGCGGGCAATCGCTCAACACCGGCTCGGCGATGGGGCGCATGGTCCTTACCATGATGGCGGGGTTCGCCCAGTTCGAGCGCGACCTGACGGCGGAGCGGACGACCGCGGCGCTTGCCCACAAGAAGAGGAACGGACAGGCGTACTCTCCGACTCCCTACGGCAAGGACCGCAGCGGCGACGCGCTGACCGTGAACGAGGAGGAGACGGCGACGATCCGCGCCATAAGGACATGGAGAGACGAAGGGCTCTCGCTCCGGAGGATCGCCGACCGCCTGAACGAGGCCGGGGTACCGACGAAGCAGGGGAAGACTTGGCACGCCTCCACGGTGCGCTACATCGTGGAGAACGCGGCGTAAGGGGGTGAGGCTGTGACGGCGGAAAAGCTCTACACTGTGGAAGAGGCGGCGGAAGCGTTGGGGATCTCTCCTGTGACATTAGGGGACTGGCTCAGAGCGAAAAAGATCACGGGTACCAAGATCGGGCGCAAGTGGAGAATAACGGAATCGGACCTTCAAGCGTTCATCGAGCGGAACAGGCAGGTATAGAAAGGAGGCCGCACATGGCACGGCGCGAATACAAGGTCGAATCCGTCTACCGTTACCCGGACTTCGCCGCGTTTCAGGCAGCGGAGCCTGCGGCGGCGCTGATGGCGGCGAACGCTTTAAGGAGGCTGATCGAAGAGGCTGGAAGGCAAGAGGAATCATGCACGCTATCCGAAGAGTAACAGAAAAGGAGAGCCTCACCCTGGCCGGTCACGGCTCTCCCCTACACTCCTCCCCCTTGAGGGAAGAAAGGAGCAACACAATGATATCACAGCTCAGACTGCTTACGGAACTGGCGCTCGATGCGGCGAACGAGGAAGGGAAGAGCGTGACGTACATCAGGCAGCTTCAGAACGCGCTCACACAGGAATGCGCCCTCCTTCTCCCCGTCATTCTCTCGGAGATCGAAGGGAGGAGCGAATGATGAAGAGCATGCGGTTCACTCCCATCGATGTAGAGCTGACCCCGCACTTCGAGAACTTCACTCTCGGCGATATCCTGGACACGTTCGGACTTATGGCCGAAGGGCTCGAACACGCGGAGACGGCGGTATTCTCGCTTTGGGAGAAAGCATACTCGGCAAGAGACAAGGAGGGCGCCAAGAGCCGCGAAGAATCGGCGATGAGCAGGTACAGTTTCGTGTGCGAGGGAAGCCTTGTACTCCCCTTGCTCGGCTCGCACATCGGCGCGTTGAAGGAGACGGCGCTCGCGCTTGTGGAAGGACTTCGGGAGAGCGAGTACAATCAGATCGTGATTCCCGGAGAAAAGCGATAGCCCGCAAGGGAAAGGGAGCCCCGGAAGATCGGGGCTCCCTTTTTCGTCCACCCGGGCCAAGGCGCCGAAAGGGAGGTGTTTCTCGTCCACCCCGGCCAGCGAGAACAGGCACGGAACGCACGGTTTCAGCGAAGAGGCATAAAGCATCCTCTTTCCCTTGCGGAGGAGCATACGAGGCGTCCTGAGAGGTCACAGCTTGCCGATACGCTTCTTCTTCACGACTCCCCCGCTCTCGCCTTGAAGGACGGCGTGCAGGACGCCCGCGGCGGCGTGCCCTCGCCTGGTATCCTCCGAAGTGGTTTTGTCAATGCAAATCTGACCACCAAAGATAGCCGAATTTTGATCACCCCGGTCATTCTTCCGCGGTCGTTTTTTTGAGTAGTATTTGCCCTTTCTTTCTCCCCTCCCTCAGCGTTT
>Ga0334889_1003033_pt1 | contig 17439 bp, 13 predicted proteins | sample GraSluR1_MG_2_FD_207222 | JGI IMG/M metagenome (GOLD analysis project Ga0334889, IMG submission 207222) | Sludge microbial communities from methane-producing bioreactor in Wageningen University, Netherlands - Granular Sludge_8_08-R1 | ecosystem: Engineered > Bioreactor > Anaerobic > Unclassified... | reverse complement strand
AGCAACACTACCATACACCATACCCCTAAACGCAGGAACCTACAACATCCAAGCCACATTCAACCAAGACACCACATATGACACCAGCACCGGAAACAACACCCTAAACGTACTACACACACCCACCCAAATGATCGAAACAGACATCGAACAACTTATCCCTTAAATTTCGATTCATTAAAAAAAATGATTCTAGGAATATATTAGATATAATGATATTTTTATTTTCAAATAGGATATTTTTTTCCCACCTATATGAACAGATGATAGAATTGAAGAAAAATGACTTGAAACGTAATAATATTAATATCATCATATATATAAAATCTTATTTAAAATATATCATTAATGTAATAATCAATTGAACTGAAATTTTAAATCATAGATAAGTTAACCAATCCGTGTGATGTTCGTCGATATAAGTGCCATCACATTTAATAAATTTTTACATGTTAAACTATTAATTAAGTCTAATCAACCTTTTTATACACTGAAATTAGATAACCACTAAAATATTTTGAATTTAAATTTCTGAAAATTTTGAAGCGATCTGTCACTAAAATTCTGGTTAAAAATAATAAACCATACAAAAAGAGACTAATTGGATTTTTTTTTTCACAAGAAAACATTTTAGGTTCAAATCCACCAATATAACCTTTAAAAATCGGACTGATTTCCAGATTTTTTTCAACAACTTCCCAATTCTTTAAATTCATTGAAGATAAATAATGTCCTTTGAACCTTTTAGGGCTTGTTAAGGTCATTATTAACTTGTTTAAACCACCAAAATTGGGACAACCCACAATCAGAATGCCATTAGGTCTTATTAGATCTAAATGTTTTTTTATGATTAGTTCTAAGTCAGAAAAGTGTTCAATGAAACCTAAAGAATAAACAACATCAAATTTAGGTAAATCATCCAAATTTGAAAAAATATCCCTAGTTAATATGGTCCCTTGCATCCCAAAGTACTCTAAATTATCTTCGATTTTTTTGCAGCCTACCTCCGAATATTCCATGGCATATATTTTATAACCAAATTTTTTTTTCATATATACAAGAAATTGTCCCGGTGCACCGCCAATTTCTAAAATGGTCTTATTTTTTGAAGGCTTTAAATATAAATCAAAAACCTCCAATATTTTATCTAATAAAAAATTATCTTCATGTTTAGTTTCCAAAGGAAGTTTGACAGTTTTCCAATGTTCTTCCCAATATGTTTTTTCTGTTAGTTTCACCCATATTCACATCCTATTTATCCAATAATGATTTAAAGAGAAAAATTTCTTCTGTATTAAATGTTTTGATCTTTAATAGAACTATTAAATAAGAAAGGATAGCGAGGATTATCATAAATACATTATTGATTCTTAAAGCTATATATAATAATAGAAGCATAACCAATGAAGCCACTACAGGTTTTATTATTGTTTCTGACAATTTGATTCTATGAAATATATGGGATACGGAAATATAATATATTATTAATAATATGAATTGAGTCAATACGGTAACTATAGCTGCACCAATATAACTTAAGTAAGGGATGAGAATTAAGTTCATAAAAATATTGAAAACAGTAACTATTATTGTTGTTTTTAATACAATTTGTTGTTTATTTATTGATACTAATAATGTGCCAAGAACATAAGTTAAAAAAGAAGGTGGAATAGTCCAAATTAATATTTGTAGAACAAAAACAGAATCAGAATATTTTAATGAGTATAAAAACAAAATGATATCATTTGAAAAAACCATGATCAATATTGTAATTGGTAAAGCTATCGACAATAAAATTTTAACCGAAAATTGATAAGAATGTTTAAGAATATTTAATGCTCTTTTTTTGACAAACATTTTTGAGAAAATTGGTAAAATTGAAATAGTAAATGCTGCTGGTAAAAATAATAATATTTCGATTAACTTATAAGATGCACTATATGTGCCTACAATCATATCTCCTTTTATAATAGATAACATCACAATATCTATTTTGAAAGCAACAACTGAAAAAAGTGCAGAGAGAAATATTGGAAATGCTTCTTTTATCATATTTATCGAGAATTGAGTATCAATAAGATTTTGATTTGGAAAATTGAACTTCAAGAACTTCAGATTATAAACAATGACAGAATAGATTAAAACAATAAAGTTTGCTGTAACGTAAATTAAAGAAAACCCAACAACATCAAATGAATACTTAATTGCAACAAATGTACCACATAATAAAATAGTATTATTGACTATAACACCTAACGCCTGATATTCCATTTTCTGAAAAGATTGAAAAATCGAATTAAAATTTTGGACAAAAGATGATAGTATTGTTGATAACATAAATAAATATACTACATACAGAGTAGATTGAGGATATTTAAAAATATCAAGGGTAATAATTACCAATAATAATGTTATAATAACTAATATTATCTTAATTAATATCACATTATTAATATATTTTAATGTGAGACACTTATTTCTAGAAACTTCCCTCGTAGTTACTGTGTTTAGGCCAAAATCCGTAATCACTGCAAAAATACTCGTAAACGCCATTGCAAATGATATAAGACCAAATCCTTCTGCCCCCAGATATCTTGCCATGTAAATTGTATAGAAAAATCCAAACACAATAGCTATTATCTGTGATAATAATAATAAACCCATATTTTTAAAGATTTTCTGTAAGACGTTCATCTTATAGAACTTTAATTTTTTAGGATTTAAAGATTAACAGTTAAATTCATAATAGAAATAATAGCATTAAAAACATTTAGAGAAAATTTGTTTTATTAACTGTTTGATTGTTTGATCAAATAATATTCTTTTAAACTATGATTTGCGCTCAAAATCTACCTTTATATTCCTTGTAGAATCTTGAATAAGTTACTTTTTTGCTTATTCTAATCGGGAAATAATCCCAAACGTAGTTTTCATCTTGTTTCTCAATATTAATTTTAAATTTTTTTTTATATAATTTAAATAGTGAAGATTTTGAATAAAAAATTGAGAAATAAAAAACTTGATAATTAAAATTTATAGAAATTTGCTAATTAATTAATTTATTCGAAAAATCAATTATATTAACTACGAAAACCACATAATTCATATAAAAATTATATTTATAATTAATAAAATATTTGAAGAGGTTATTTATATGTGCCACTCAACTTGTTTCATGTTTGGATGCATAAATTTATCTAAAGAAGAAGTAAAAGATAAAAAAGTTCTTGAAATTGGATCTCGTGATATAAATGGGAGTTTAAGACCATATATAGAATCTCTAGAACCCACATCATATGTTGGGGTAGATATAATTGATGGTCCTGGAGTTGACAAAATTTGTCGTGTGGAGGAATTAATTGACATCTTTGGAGAAAAAGAATTTGATGTTATCATTGCTACAGAATTGATTGAACATGTCAAAGATTGGAGAACTGCAATACATAACATCAAAAAAATATGTAATTTAAACGGCATTATCCTAATTACAACAAGATCTATTGGCTTTCCTATTCATGGTTTTCCAAATGATTTTTGGAGATTTGAGAAAAACGATATGGAATTCATTTTTTCTGATTTCAATATTACTTCGTTAGAGAACGATTCAATGGTTCCAGGTATTTTTGTTAAAGCAATTAAATCTGATCCGTTTAAAGAAGTTGATATCTCCAATTATCCAATATACTCAATTATAACTAATAAAAGAACATTAGATTATAATAATTATAGCAGATCACAATTCTTTAAGCATAAGATAAAAAGTATTGTTTCTAATAGTGGAAAATATGTTTTTGATATAATTTCCAGATTTTATTTCAATTTTTTTTCGTAAATCCTCTATTCTAGAAGTATAAATCAAAAACTAAATAATCTATTGACAAGAAATGCACCTAATAAAATAATGTGAACCAAAATGATTTCAGTAATATGTGTTTTTAACGATGAAAAGATTTTAAACGAATGGCTATTAAAAAGTTTAAAAAATCAAAATTCAGATTTTGAATTAATTCTTATCGATAATTCTAATAATAAATTTGACTCAGCGGCTCGTGCCTTAAATCATGGGGCTGAAAAAGCAAAAGGCAAATATTTGATGTTCGTTCATCAGGATATTAAGTTTTGTTCTAGTAACTGGCTAGTTGAAGCAGAGAAAATTATGGACAACATTAAAAATCTTGGAATAGTTGGAGTTGCAGGAATCAGCTCTAGCAGCCCAAATCAGATTATGAACATCATATTTGCATATGAGGAAGAAGTAGTTAAATATGGAAAAAAAATACAGACCCCTAAAGTTGTACAAACTTTAGATGAATGTCTTATTATTATCCCAAAAAAAATAATGGAAAAATATAAATTTGATGAAAAAACTTGTGATAATTGGCATTTCTATTCTGTTGATTATTGTTTATCGATTGCTAATCTCGGAATGAAACCTTTTGTTATTCCCCTACAAATACATCATCGTTCTTTAGGTTTTTCGGTCAAATTACGCCCTAAGCTTAGTTCGATTAAATATTTGAAAGATTATTATTGTTCGTTGAACAAAATCGTTGCAAAACATAGACAAAATAATGAGTTCATTTACACAACTAGTGGTAACTATAAAACAAATTCAAATCTAGTAATTCAAGATTTAAAAAGATTTTTAAGTATAATAAAAAGGTTTTAAGATGAATGAATCTCCCAAAGTTGCAATTATAATATTGAATTGGAATGGATGGTTAGATACTATAGAGTGTCTAGATTCATTGCTTAATATCAATTATAACAATTTTTGTGTGATTTTAGTGGACAATAACTCTGAAGATGATTCAATACAGAAAATTAAAGAATATTGTGATGGTAACCTAAATTATTCCGTTTCTATTCCATCATTACATCCTAATAAAATATTGATCTCTGAGTACGATGAAACAGAGATTAAATCGAAATTAAAAATAATAAATACCACTAACTACCCATCCAACTTGTTTTTGATTAAAAATGATAAGAATTACGGGTTTGCCGAAGGAAATAATATTGGAATAGAATTTGTATTGATTAATTTGAATTCTGATTATATATTACTATTAAATAATGATACCGTCGTAGAAAAAGATTTTTTGAACAAATTGGTTGATAGTGTTGAAGGTAATGATAAAATCGGAGTTATAGGTCCTAAAATTTATTATTATAAATATAATCAAGAAAAAAACATTATTAATTTCAGAGGGGGTGAGATCAAATGGCATAAATACCCTGGTTATCACAAGATAGGAGATAAAACTTTGGATGATAATAATAGTGATATTAAAGAATGTGATTGGATCACTGGAGCAGCTCTAATGTTTAAAACGAACTTACCCATAAGATATTTAGATAAGCAATATTTTTTTGGATGTGAAGATGTAGATTTTTGTCTAAAATTAAAAGATTCTTCTTACAAAGTATATGTTAACCCGCAGTCTTACATATGGCATAAACTAGGTCAATCAAGACATAAAAAATCAGGATCAATTATAAAAAGTGGATTGGCGGATTTTTTAACTAATTGCAGATTATTAAAGAATCATAATAAACATTTCATAATTATATTGCCTATATACACATTACAAATGTTTCTAGGAATGATAAAGATCTTATTAATAAACTTCTTATCTAAAAATCCTAAAGAATTCTATCGAAACATTTAAATCAAGTTATGAATTGTGTGGCGAGCGAAATATGACAAATAACAAATCTAAAAACATCCTTCTAATAATTGGTAATTTGTATGATGATCCAATACCGCAGATAGTGCTTAATAAAAAGATTTCAATTTTGAAAAAAATTTTTAATGTAAGAATAATTGCTGGAGGATACCTTGATGAGTACACAGAAAATCGTTTTAATAGAAAAAATAAATCAATTTTCTTCATAATATATGAATCTGTTAAAAGGCAGTTTAGAACATTTAAGTATATCAATCAATCAGAATTCGATTTTGCACTTATATTATTGCCGTTTTTGATCATTCCTATTGTATATATCAAATTAATAAAAAGTAAACCGGTTTACCTCTATATGGGTGGCAGAGCATCAATAAGCATTCGTGGTGAAATCAAATCAGGCAATTATTTTAAATTACCATTATACTGGTTAATTAAAATTATCGAATATACTTCATTCAAATTGTCAGATTTTATTTTAGTGGATTCACATTCATCAATTAATTTTTTGGGATTAACAAAATTTATTAAAAAAATAAAAATTTATTCTAATTATATAGATCTAGATTTATTTAAAGTAAAAAGAAATATTAAGAATCGAAAACCAATTTTGGGATATGTAGGGCGTATTGACAATGAAAAAGGTATTTGGGAGTTTATTCAAACAGCAGAATTGATAAGACACTCCAAATATTCTGTTAAATTCCTAATTGTTGGAGATGGTAACGAATCTGTTAAACTGAAAAAATATCTTAAATTAAATAAAGAACTATCTGAAATAACAGAATTCATAGAGTGGGTAAATAATAATAAGATGCCTGATGTGCTGAATGAGTTATTACTTCTAATTCTACCTTCATACTCCGAAGGCACCCCTAACATTGTATTAGAAGCAATGTCGTGTGGCACTCCAGTATTAGTAACCCCTGTAGGGGGTGTTCCTAAGATAATAAAAGACGATGAAAACGGTTATATAATCCCAAAAAATAGTCCTGAAATAATTTTTAATAAGGTTGTTTCTATTTTAGAAAAAGATGATTTGGCAAAGATAAGTCAAAATGCAAGATCTTTCATGGAAGAAAATTATAATTTTCACAAATCTGAAAAAACCTATAAATGTATATTTCAATGTGTGCCTTAAGTTTATCTAAATAATGAATCATGCCTTTATTGGGTTAAATATCTCCCATATATTTTTTCACCCTGTTTTATAATAAATCGAACTGATTCATAAATAAATTATATGGTTTCTAGATTTTTTATGCATATTAAAGATTTTTAGGACATTTTTGGAGTATTAGCCTAATTTTTATTATTTTTGCTAAAAAAAGACTAATTTTGTGGTTTTTTCAGGTTATTTGGCACGTATTTGTGTATTTTTTAAGTCAAGTCCTGATTTGCATAATTTGAAGAAATCCTCTGCTTTTCCTAGTGTGGGTTTGTGTTGTTTACAGTTTGTATTTTTGGAGTAATATCTTTGTTAATTTTTTTACAGTTTTTTAGCTTTGGTTTCAGTCTTTTTATCTTTGAATACGCTTAATGGGTAGGTTAATTTGTCTTTGAAATTTATTAGTTCGAATTTTTCCTGGGGAAGATTAAAGGAACGTTATTGTATTTGAAAATGCAATTGGGTAGTTTTAGTATTTGTAGTATAATCAATCGAATATTATTGTGTCTTTCGGATTATTCGTCTTTTACGGACCTTTTCAATATTTCGTGAATATTTTGGTGTCTTGTGGTACCCAATGTGGATTAAAATGGCAGCAGACATTTGAAATTCGTTTTCTATGATTATTGTGGCTTTAAATCCTGTGTAAAACCCATGGGAGGATATGTAACTCCATTTTAGATTTATTGATAAATCATCATATTCTGTTTTTAACACCGTTAGAAACAATTATGGTATTTTATTTTCTAGAACCTGTAATTTTTAATATTTTCACTAACATGACATATTTTGGGTATTCTTTACTGTGATTTAAGTGATTTTTCATGTTTATTGCCCAATAAATAAATTTAAGCATAAATAATTAAATTAACGGTGGGAATCCCATTTATAATTATTAGAAAAAAAAAATATAAATGAATTTTTAGAAATAAATTTTTGAAAATTGAATAAGCACACAAAAACAGAAACGAAATTCTTATTTCAACAAGAATAATCCAATGGGCTAAAATTATTAATCACTTAATTACTTTTCCCCAATGAGTTTATAGAGTTTTAGCCTGATGTCTTTTATTTTAATGCATGAAAATGTAATTAGTTAGAATGTCTAATGCTCTTTATAAATAATATCTTTAAATCACCATTATTATACACTTGATTTACACTTGGATCATTCATTAGTTTTAAAAAATCTTCATTATTATATCTCCAATTAATTTTATATTTAGGGTATACGTTTGGATAATAAATTTCAGCTAACTTAGTTAAAATAATGTAATTATCATCCCGATATGTCTTACCAAGCATATTATTTTTATTATATCCAAAATGGAGTGGTGGGAGAATGTTTTCACTATAACCTGACCTTATGTTTCGATAAGATTTTTTTCCTAATAAAAAAGCTCCAAATCGAGTTTGATAAGATCGAGGCATGGTTTCCATTATCTGTTTGTTATCATCCCTGTATTCGAATAAAAAATCCATTCCAGAAAAATCTTCTTTTGTTACTTGGTAATTATGTCCAAAAACAATTGGAGAATTATAGGCTGAAAATATGGAAAATGTTACAGGAAAAACAATTATAATAATAAATAAAGGTATTAATACTTTCTTATAATCTTTATTATTAACATACCGAATTAACAAACAAGAACCTATAATAATAAATGAAATCAGCAAAGGATATTTTAGAACTCTGAAAACTGAAAAACTAATTATAAAACCCTTTAAAAGAAATATTGGTATAATTAAACATAGTACTAAAAATATGCTCGATAAGATAATTTTAAACATGTCTTGCTTTTTCCCTAGAAATACTTTAAAAACTACAATAAGTGACCAAATTCCCGCTATTGTTAAATATAAGAAGCTAGGACCGTATAATACGGTAAAAAATCTTATATTATCAAAAAAACTTTTAAATGAATATGCTGCCGTTCTTGAGGACAGAGGTCCCTTAAACGCTTCTTCGAAAAAAGAAGTCGATATTTGATCAATAACTATGCCGAATATTTGTGCTCCAGTAAACCAAAAAACGAAAGCAACAAACAAAAATATGATAACAGTAGAATTAGTTCTCTTGAGTATTCGGTTATTTACTAAAAATTTAAACCGATCCATTAAAAAAATTCTATGCAAAATATATATCGTTAATAACATTATGAAAAAAAATAATGTAGCTTCAGGATGAAAAAAAGGAAAAATAAAAACAAAAATGATTAAGACCACTGTTAAACTTATCTTTTGAGAATTGTAAGTTTTAAAAAACACGAATAAAACAAACGGCAGAAGTAAAAATAACTCGAGAGATGGCATGATACTTTCCCTAGTTATTTCGGAGCCTATAACCGGAATTATGGCAAGGGCCGTAATAAAAAGAGCTGCACGAACATTTTTTTTATATTCTAAAGACAATAAAAAAATACCTGCTAGGAACATTAAAATGAAAACCAGATTAATGAAAAAAGATATCTTTATCGGAGAAACTCGAGTCATAAGAGATATTTCTGAAATCAAAATGTGTATAAAAGGGTAAACGCTGTCTATATGTCCAGAAACTCCGATCCTGTTAATGTAAGCTAAGTGAGTAAGCATATCACCCGCCCCATAAAGTTCATATCCCCGCAAGTAGGGTAGTAAAAAAAAGATTATTGAAGATAGAACTGCACCAATAATCGTTAACCTCAAATAAAAATTTGAATCGTTATCCTTTAAAAAAAAGATAATAATAAAAGGTGATATAAAAGGTATTATAATAAAAATCCAAAAGAAGATTTCAAACGCCCCATAAATTGATATTTCATACCCTCTAGAGGGATCGGTGCCAACTATAATTAATGCTGAAATGAATATAGATAAAAATGAAATAATGGTTAAAATCAATTCACAATTTCTATTCATTGCATTCATTAAATTAATTTTTTTCATTTGACACCTTGATAGCTTAAATTTTTTAACAATACTTGTGTTTGAGTTTTTATATATGTTTCCAGTATCAGAAACCAGATATATTTTGAGTAGACTAAATTAAAATATCATGGGTAATATCCTATATTCTATTATGGATATTTTGGTTTCCTATTTTTCATTATAATCTCCTGAAAGAATTGATTTAAATAGATTATTATATTTGTATGATACATTACTCCAAGAATATTCTTTAGAAATAGATATTATTAAGTTAGTATCCCATTTTCTATAACAAGCCATCTCTATAGCATGAATAATCGCATCAATACTTCTTTCATTAATTAGTTCCATATAATTTTTATTAAAAAAATCTTTAACAGGCCAAAGATCTTTAAATGTGATTATAGGTATACCCATTGCTAATGCTTCTAGGAATACTAGGGGAAAATTTTCCGACGTTGATGGGACAATGAGGAAATCAGAAACCCCATATAACTCAACTAATTCGATGCCAAATTTTTTTCCAACAAAGGAACATGTGTCAGTGATGTGATAATCATTAGAAAATTTTTCTAATTTAGATCTTTCAAAACCATCTCCAACTACTAAATAGTGTAATCGGCTTCTTAGATCACTCTCCATTCTACTAATAGCTTCTAAAACAACAATATGATTCTTGATTTTGTATAAATTTCCAACTTGAATAATAATTTTTTTGCCTTGAGGAATATTATACTTTTTTAAAACTCTATCTTTATTGAAAGATTTCAATTTTTTGAAACTTTTTTGATTAACACCATTAGAAATAACATGTAAATTAAAATCATCCAACCCAAATTTTTGAACCGTGCAATCTTTCACACCTCTGGCGACGAAAATTATAGGTCTTTTTTGTTTATTTAATTTGTTAAGTATGTTTTTTTCGAGTTTCTTGGCATCATACGCATTATCAAAATTTTCATCAAATGAATATAAACCATGTATGGTCGTGAAAAAAGGAATTTTTTTGTTAAACATTACTTTATAAAAAGCAAATCTTTCTAGATCAGTTGAATGAATATGTACAATGTCAGGATTATAATCTTTTAAAAGAATCTCCAATGAAGTCATGTTAAATAGAAATCTAAAAAACAAAACAACACCATAAACCGAAAAAATATTAATATAAGGCTTGATTGAATAATATGTTGTAAAAAAGTATTTAAATGATTTTAAAAGAAGAATAAGCCTATTAAAATGTATTATTCGGGAAGAACTTTTTGATGGTTTCTTTTCATTCCATGGAAAACGTGATATTGGTAAAATTTTAACATTATTAATTTCAGATAACTGTTCAGAAAGACAAAAAACAGCATTATTAAATCTGCCATCAGCAGAATATATACCCCCAAGAATTAATATTTCCAACTTTTCTTCCATACTCAACTATCCTAATAATTTAACAAAGGTCATCCCCATAATGGAAATTTATATGATTAATTCATGTATGATTAATTCGATTTCATGCATAGGCTCATTAATTTCTGATTGCTACAATAAATGAAATTTGATATTTTTCTGAATATTAAAAAAATCATTCTATACTTAAAATTTATTTTTGGGAGCATTATGTCCATATTTTTAAGTAGATCTTTACTATCAGTATTTAATTTATGAACATCCACATTCAAACCCTCATGCATCCCTTTTAATTTATTTTTTATCCCGGAAAAACCATTTAAAATTGCATAACCCATAGTTAAAATTTCAGTAATTAGTAAAGATGGTGATAGAAATACATAGTCTTTATATGACATGTATTTGCGCAATATGATGTATCTGCCTCGCTCAACATGATATATTTTCTCAGGGTTTACACGAAAATTATAATCGTGCATAATTATGGCTTCTGGGACATATAATATTTTTAGACCATTTGCAAATATTCTCCATGAAAGTTCAGAGTCTTCCATATACAAAAAGATATTTTCATCAAAACATCCTAATTTAAAGAAATTTTCTCTTGCGATTGCAAAACATGCCCCCGAAATACCATTTACATATCTGTAATTTTGACGTTCTGCGGGTTTTTCACCTGTTCCTCTGGTGAAAGACATTCCGGTAAAATGTTGCTTGTTTCCACAAGTGTTGATTTTTTCCCCATTATATAATAAAATTTTAGGAGTTGTAATTAATAAATTATCTTTCTCAATTGGTCTTATCAATTTAGAAATAGCACTTTTTTCAACTTTAGTATCGGGATTTAAAAAAATTAAATATTTTCCTTTCGAATTATGTGCGGCAACATTATTCGCCGCCCCATAACCCCTGTTTGAAACATTTTTAATAATTTTCACCGCTGGAAAATTAGATTCAATAAGATTAACAGTATTATCGGTAGATTTACTATCAACTACTATAATTTCAAGAAAATCCTCATTTAATAACGAGCTTAAACAATCTACAATGAATTTTTCATGATTATATGTTACAATTATTATACTAATTTCGTTAATCAAGATGATATACCTCTAGAAATGTGTATTTTTTAACTTATTGTCGGAGTGATTTCATTGTATTCTCTATTTAGATGAATTAAAATTAACATCATATATCTGAAAAACTTATCCCTTACTCTCTCAACCTTTTCATTATTTGTATTGGTCGCCGGATTATGTAATAAAAAGATTTTATACCAATTTTTTCAAAATCTTTCCATTCATTAGTATTTGGAACAGTAAAGATCTTCCAAATATCATTTAATCCTAAATATTGATTTTCTCGAATTTTATATCTTAATATTATTTTTTTAATAATGTTAGGTGGTTTACTGCTAAATATATTTTCAATAATATCTGCACAAATTTTGTTAATAGAATCATCCTCTTCTATTATATTTTTCATCGAGGAAGGAATCTCAAGATCAAACAATTCATTTGCTAAAAAAAGGTTAATACATAATATTTTTGCAACTTGGAGATAACGAGCTTTTTTGATTATTATTTCCCAATTTAAATCATTGGAATGTCTTATCAATTCGTTGATATCACTTATCCAAGATAATCTCTGCCATAGATGGCCGCCCGCATGGATTGATAATATAAGAATGAGATCTTCCTTTGAGAAAGAATTAAAGGTGAAATTATTGATTCTGAGAGGGATAACTTTTTTAACTTGAAAAAAAGATTCATGTGGAAATGAAAAAGATATCCCTGGAATATTCCAATGAACTTCCAACAATATGTCTTTTTCCTTATTGAAAAATTTGTATTCTCGCTGTGACTGCATATATTGTGCCTCAATATAGGGTGAAAAGTTTAACTTTATTTCATAATCATTTAAAATAAGAATACGTTTTAATGTTAAAATATCTTTTCGATCTACATATATGTCTAAATCGTTAAATTCCCGAATACTAAGATTGTTATAAGCAATCAAAGCTAAAACTGGACCTTTATAAGGCAAACCAACAATCTTATTAAATTCCAATAATTTAATAATTTTTTGAAGCTCAACCAGCATCAGCATGTTTTTTCTTAAATTATAATCAAAATGTTTCTTAAGAGGTACCATAAATTCATTTGGAATTATCTCAGGACAAATCTGGTTAAGTTGCCAATATATAATTGATCTCAATGAGTGGTTACGAGATTTTTTATGGATGTAATCCCAGTTCACAATATTGTTAGAAATTAACTTTATGATTTCATCCTTTGTTTCATTATCAATGTAAGTACGTGCACATTTCAGGATTAATTCATCCTCAAGTTTTAAATTAACTATATAATTCATTTCATCACGCAAATATCTTCAAGTAATATATTTAATTGACTATAGTAAATATCATATACATGAAAAAAATATTTCTAATTATAATTGTAGTTATTTCTCTAATGATAGTTATAGCCAATTCTGGATGCATTGAAAATAATAAAGTAAACAAAACTTGGGGAGAAAAAAAAATATCCATGAATGCAATTGAAGTTTCGAATAAAACAGTTGGAAATCGCAGCCTAAAAAACAATTCAATTTATACAGTTAAAGGTTACTTAATTAATCGAAACCCCATCGAAGCACTTGACGTTAAAATAATAGTTACCACCTACGATTCAAATGGTAAAATATATGGTGTTAATGAAACTCCATACTTGAATCCGAAAAACCTACCTGCACGAGGAAAATCTTATTTCTATGTTAATTTTTCTGATCCTGAAAAAAAAATTGTGAGATTTAAAGTTGAGGTATTAGATGCCAAGGGAGAATTAATTTAGTGTAACTATTTATTATTTTCCTGCTCTCCACAAATATCCCTAAATCACTCTTTTTTTATTCTCCATAACTCATCCCCATTACCTGAAAGCCTAATCTTCCCATCTTCCACTAAATAGATATGATCCGATTTTTCAATTGTTGAAAGTCTGTGAGCTATCATCAAAATGGTCATTTCCCCATGAAGGGCATCTATAGCCCCTAATATTTTATTCTCATTCTCCGAATCAATGCTACTGGTAGCCTCATCCATGATTAGTAGTGAGGGTTTTCTGATGAGGGCTCTGGCCAGTGCCAGACGCTGCCTTTCACCACCCGATAATCGAACCCCTCGATCACCTATTACTGTGTCCATTCCTTCAGGAAGTTTATTGACAAATTGATGGGCAGCGGCCAGTTTTAGAACTTCTTGGAGCTCTTCTTCACTTACATCTGGCCTGGAAAGTTGTAAATTAAAACGTATGGTTTCATTGAATAGAAAAGTTTCCTGAGCTACGTATCCTATTTGATTCCTCCAAGAAGCAAGGATTTTTTCAGTGATTGCCACGCCATCTACACACACTTTTCCTTCTTCTGGCTTTATGAGTCCCATCACCAAATCGGCCACTGTACTTTTCCCTGCTCCAGATGGTCCAGCAATAGCAGTGGTTTTGCCTGCAGGTATGGTGAGATTAAGGTCTTTTATGGTGAAATGTTCTTCTCCTCGATAGGAGAACTTGACATTTTCAAGTTTGATCTCATTCTTAAGTTCTATCTGTATATCATCTGTTCCAGAAACTTCACTATTTTTTATGCACTCCTCCTCTAATCTCATTACATTATCAAAGGCGGGTAACATATTGGTAAAGTACTGGTAGGCTCTTTGGATTGTTGAAAACTGGGGAATCATCCTTACAAAAAGGTATATCAATAAAAACAGACTTGCAGTGGGTATTTTAATTATTTCAATCAGGAAGTAAACCATGATGGCCAGTACTATCACTGTTCCTACATCAAATAATATTTTCACATCAGCATAGCTCCGAATGGCTTCCAGATAATTCCGGGCGACATGATTAGCTTGCTTTGAGAAAAGTTTTATGTTTTCATTCTGCATTCCAAAGCTCTTAATGGTCTTCATACCATCCAGGTGCTGCATTATAGAATAATAGAGATCACGAGTGGTGGTGGTAATTTCCTCACCACTGAATCTGGACCTGGAAGCCCTCCTCCTGAGGAGTAAGAGGATAGCTATTCCCACCGCGAATATCACACCGGTGAATAGGCCAGCAAGTTCCAGGGCAAAGATAATGTAAACAGCGAGAATCATAATTCCCGATATGAAGGTTAAAAACTGACCAGTTCCCACGCTTATACGGTCTATTTCATTGGTTAGGGCGTGGGCAAAGTTTGATGCTTTCATTCTGGAAAAGAATAGCCAGGAAGAATTTGTGATAGCATTATACAAACGTTTTCTGAGGTGAGCTGCGAACTCGTACTGTATTTGGGATGTTTTTAGTGTTTGATATCGGGTTAGAAATGCACTGAAACTCACAACCAGCACATAAATTAAAAGCACCGATATCAGTGTTGGCTCCAAACCGAGAAACCTGAAAAATGCTGATACTACTTCTCCAATCTGACCCAGAGATCCCTGACCCACATCCAGACCCACCAATCCAAGAAGGGGGATGAGTAAGACCAGACCCACTGCTTCGGTGAGACTTAAAAGAACCATTAAGGTTATGGCTAAAAGAACCGTTCTAGGCATTAATTGTGTTAAGTTCCTGGTGTACCTGCGCAGGAGACTATTTTTGTAATATTTTAAATTAAACATGGCTATGATCCTTTATGATGAATTTCTTCATATACCAAGTATGGTCTTATAATTCTTTTCTGATTCTCCTAAAACCACATCTCCACTGTGTTCCAACCATGCATGGGCTTCAAAAACTCCATCTTCGTTTAAAACTCCAATTTTTATAATGGTGTTGTATCCGTACCGCGAAAATAATATATGACCTGCCATTGCCTGCACCAGACAGGTTGCCCTGGGAATGTATCGACTGATGACAACAATCATCATCCTAATTCTCTCTATTCTAACTTTGTGGACTTTGTCCAATTCATCTGGAGATAAGTAAGTAGCAATCTTCTGAACTCTTTTTTGTACAAAAGAAAACGGGAAAATCCAGATCATAACTCTAACTACCATAACCCAGAATAATGATTCTGATGCCAGTATTTTCTCTTGGTACGATAATTTAATGAAATCTAAAAAAATTCCCATTTTCTGCCTCACTGGTCTTCCTTATAAAATTCTTTATTTTCTTATAAGTAATCTATCAGATTGAACAAGACTATTCACCTAAAAATTATGACATCAATTAACATTATTTCTGGTGATGTTCTTATCAAAGATGAAAATCATTCTGAAACTACCTTCATTTATTTGTTAGAATTTTTCTTTTGAATGAATATATTGTTCACTAATTTCCAATCTTTTTTGTGAATTGATTCACAAACTTATAAAGCGTTTGTGACTATATTCACATAATAATATAAAAACAAAACCTTTATATGTGAATTTGTACAAAGGTCATGACTAACTGAAGATTATATTGCTCACCATCAACAACATTGACTTTTTTTATAGATCAAAATGGTGTGCATTAAAAGGTTTAAAATTTCAAAAATGGGGGAATATCTTATAATATTAAACAAAAAAGCTTTGATGTTCATCATAGCATTCGCATTCGTGCTAGCAATAGCAGGCACATCTGCAGCTGCCGTGAACGAAACCGAAAATGTAACCACATCTAATGTAACAGATGAATGTGTTGGATCCGACCCAATCATCAACGGAACCATTACTGTAAATGAATACGGCCACACAAGACCACTTGAAGGTGCAACTGTCATTGTGAACTCAAACAGTGGCAAAGTCTTAGCCAGCACAACCACAGACGCCAACGGATACTACTCTGTTAATTTCTACAGTGCTGAAACAACCTTCAACATCATAGCCAGTTATGTGGGATGCACCCCCATCACCCAAAGCATAACCGTAGCCAATGGCCCTAATTATCCCACTGACCCCAACAAATACGGTACCTTAAATTTCACTTTAACCCCCAAAACTGCAACTTTAACTGGTACTGGTAATGGTCGAACTGTTTACATCCAGGGACAGAACAAAAACGGATTCGCCGGTGTCATTAACGTTAGAGTTGACGGCACAACCTATGTCGCTTATTGTATTGACTTATTCACACCAATCAGTATAAATGATCAGTTACTGGTTAATGGACCCCTCCCAGGAACTGCTGGTGATTTACCAAGTGGAGTGGAATGGGATAAAGTTAGTTACATACTAAATAATTACAGCCCTTCCAGTAACAATGAAGCCGCTGCAATTCAGTGCGCAATCTGGTACTTCACTTCTGTGCA
>Ga0334889_1003030_pt1 | contig 17449 bp, 15 predicted proteins | sample GraSluR1_MG_2_FD_207222 | JGI IMG/M metagenome (GOLD analysis project Ga0334889, IMG submission 207222) | Sludge microbial communities from methane-producing bioreactor in Wageningen University, Netherlands - Granular Sludge_8_08-R1 | ecosystem: Engineered > Bioreactor > Anaerobic > Unclassified... | reverse complement strand
TGCAGAGGAGTTCGAATATGAATTTGCAGAGTTTTTCGCACTTTCGAGCTGTTCTTTGGTAAACTCCGGGTCTTCCGCAAACCTTCTTGCGATCACTGCGTTAACCTCCCCCAAAATTGGAGATCGTTGCTTGAAACCCGGAGATGAGGTAATAACTGTAGCGGCTGGTTTTCCCACAACAGTAAATCCGATTATTCAGAACAATCTGATTCCAGTATTCGTCGACGTTGAGCTGGGAGCTTACAATATAAGTACAAAAGACCTTGAAGAAGCTATTACCGGACGAACAAAAGCGATAATGCTCGCCCATACCCTAGGAAATCCATTTGACCTGGGAAAGATTATGCAGTTAGTGAAGAAATACGATCTTTTCTTAATAGAAGATTGTTGCGATGCTGTAGGCTCTACTTATGATGGTAAGATGGTGGGCTCTTTCGGTGATCTTGCTACTACCAGTTTCTATCCTGCCCATCACATAACAATGGGTGAAGGCGGAGCCGTTCTGACAGATAATCCTGAATACGAAAGACTCGTGAGATCTTTCAGAGATTGGGGAAGAGATTGTTACTGCGAACCGGGAGCTTTCAACACATGTGGAAGAAGATTCGAACAACAACACGGCGATCTGCCATACGGCTACGACCACAAGTATGTGTATTCGCATATCGGGTATAACCTCAAACTTACCGATTTACAGGCGGCAGTGGGAGTTGCACAGCTTAAGAAACTTCCGGTGTTTATTGAAAAGAGAAAACACAATTTCCAGCGCTTAAAAGAGGGGTTGAAAAAGTATTCGGAGTTGCTTATTCTCCCGGAAGCTACACCCTCCTCCGATCCTTCATGGTTTGCATTTCCGATAACATTAGAAGAGGATGCACCTTTCACAAGAAACGATATAGTGGGTTATCTTGAATCGAACAAGATTATGACTAGAATGCTCTTCGGTGGCAACCTGACTAGACAACCGGCGTATAAAGATGTGAAACACAGGATCTTTGGAGAACTCACCAATACAGACATAGTCTTGAACAGGAACTTCTTCATAGGTGTTTACCCGGGAATAACCGATGAAATGATCGACTATATTCTTGATGTATTTGATAATTTCATAAGAGAGAGAACGCAATGACCGTAACTACCGGTGGAACAATCGAATCGATAGAGAAATTCCATGAAGACTTGTGGATGCTGAACATAACTCCTGACAAAATGCGACGCTACCAACCCGGGCAATTTCTCCAGTTTTCTCTGGATGAATTCTCTTATTCCCAACCCTGGCCCGAATCCAGGACATTCAGTATAGCCAGTTGGGGAAGAGAGTATATGAGAATACTGATTAAGAAAACAGGGAGATACACTTCGAGGATCTTTGAAGAAGCAATTCCCGGGAAGAGAGTTTCTTTAAAGTACCCGTATGGGGAGTTCTTGCTATCTGAAAACGGCAGAAAGGCCATTCTTTGCACCGGAGCGGGAATAGCTCCGTTCTTGAGCTTGTTGGATTATCTAAATAAAGCCGAATTACATGAGGACATACTCATATTTCACACCGTTCCATACAAATCATATCTTGTAGAGTTGGGCGATATTGCTCAATACAGGAATGTGCATCTTGTGCCATTTGTCACCAGAGAGAATTGCGAGTTTCCCAGAAGGCGAATGCTGATTGATGATGTGATAAGCACTCTAGGTGATAATGCGAACCAATTCATCTTTTATCTTTGTGGTAGCGATGGGTTCCTCCTTTCTATGCAAAGGGAATTGAGAAATAATAGAATAGAAAGAATAAAGTCCGAGAGCTGGACAGTCTTCAAGGAGGTCTAGAATGAAAGTCGTTATTCTTGCAGGAGGCTTTGGAACGAGGTTGAGTGAAGAGACAGAACTCAAACCAAAACCGATGATAGAGATCGGTGGACGCCCTATTCTATGGCATATAATGAAGCTCTATTCCCACTTTGGGTTCAATGATTTTGTTATCTGCCTGGGTTACAAGGGATATGTAATAAAAGAGTACTTCTTGAACTACTTTGTTCACATGAGCGATATTACTGTAGATCTTTCCTGTGGTTCGACAGAGATACACAACACGTACTCCGATCCCTGGAAAGTTACGCTTGTGGACACAGGTTTGAACACAATGACAGGCGGAAGAATAAAGAGAGTGAGAGATTACCTAAACAACGAGACTTTCATGATGACATATGGTGATGGTGTGGGTAATATTGACATATCGAAACTCGTTGAATTCCACAAAAAAAGCGGCAAAGCTTCTACTGTAACTGCAGTACAGCCGTCAGGCAGATTTGGATCTCTAAGCATTGAGAATGATGGGACAGTTGGTAATTTCATTGAAAAACCTGCAGGAGATGGCTCCTGGATCAATGGTGGATTCTTTGTATTAGAACCTCAAGTAATAGACTATATATCAAATGATGAAACGGTCTGGGAAAAAGAACCACTGGAAAACCTCGCAAAAGATAGCCAGTTGGCAGCATATAAACACAGTGGCTTTTGGAAGCCAATGGATACTCTACGTGATAAAAGCGAACTGGAGAAACTCTGGTCTACAAATAGAGCTCCATGGAGGCTTTGGAAATGAATGTGCTTGTTACGGGGGGAACGGGATTCATTGGATCGAATCTTATTCCGAAGCTCTTATTAGCTGGTCATAAAAGTGTACTTCTCATAAGAAGAACATCTGACTTAAGCAATTTGAGAAGCTTTACCGATAGTCCTCTTCTAAAACTATACGATGTTGAAAGAGAAGATCTGAACGATGTTTTAAGATTAGAAAGAGTTGATGTTGTGATACATCTCGCTACTCTCTACAGAAAACAGCATGACGCTAGAGATATCGATCAGATGGTCGAAACTAACATAGCTTTTCCTACAAGACTCCTAGAAGCAATGGCCAATCAGGAAGTGAAGTATTTCATTAACACGGGAACTTTTTTCGAATACAGATTAGATGTTTCGGTTTCGGGTGGAGTGAATGAGAACAGTGATATAAGACCTTACAATCTTTACGCCAGTACGAAAGCCAGTTTTGAAAACATGCTGAAGTACTATGTTGATAAAAAAGGGTTATCAGGACTAACTTTAAGACTGTTTGCTCCATACGGTATGTACGATAAACCGAACAAGGTGATTCCTCTGATCATTAGGAGTGCCATTGAAGATGACGTTCTAGAGTTGGCCTCAAATGGTTATCATAAATGGGATTATGTCTTTGCAGGAGATGTCTCTGATGCTTTTCTGGCTGCAGTTGACGTAATTCTTTCTGGTAGAATCAAGTATGAAGCAATCAACGTTGGAAGTGGATCCTCCCTTTCCTTGAGAGAAATCGCTGAACTTATTGAAAGTGTTCTACATAGAAAGCTACAGATTAATTGGGGACAGAAGCTAGAAGAATTGAATAACGTTGTAGCAGATATTCAGAAGGCTAGGGATATTCTTGGTTGGCATCCAAAAACGTCTCTTAGAGATGGATTAGAGATAACATCAAACTGGATTAGAGAGATGGATGGATTGAGTAGGTGAGAAAACATGAAGTTTTTGGAAACGGATTTCGACGGCCTTTATGTTATTGAGACATTTATTCAAAGTGACAAGCGTGGTACTTTCGGTAAAACGTACAATTCAAATGAATATGAAGAGAAAGGACTAAGAAGGGATTTTCAGGAGTTCTTCTATTCTATTTCAGGGTCCAATGTGATCCGAGGTATGCATTTTCAGCTTCCTCCATTCGATCACGACAAACTGGTTTTTGTTATCAGAGGCTCTGTAGATGATGTTGTACTTGATATAAGACGAGGCACTAGAACATACGGAAAATGCTTTTCAACCAGATTGACAGCTGAAAATAGGAGAGCGATCTTCATACCACGTGGCTTTGCACATGGTTTTAAGGGTATCGATTCCGAGAATATTGTCTGTTATTTGACTACCTCAGTCTATGCAAAAGATTCCGATTCGGGCATTCTTTGGAACAGTTTTGGATATGATTGGAAATGTCAAAATTACATTGTATCAGAAAGAGATCTTAGTTTTGTTGCTTTTCAGCACTTCGAATCACCATTCTGAAATAGCTAGGAGGTCTAGTTGGTGAGCATGAGAGATTTCTATAAAAACAAAAAGGTATTCATTACCGGTCACACAGGTTTCAAAGGATCATGGTTAACTTTATGGCTCACGATGATGGGAGCAAAGGTACTGGGATATGCTCTTGAACCGAATACCGATCCAAGCCTTTTCAATGTTCTCAATCTGCATAAAGATATAGATCATATCATTGGTGATATTCGTGATTTCGAAAAACTAAGAGAAATTATCACTGAATTCAAGCCAGAAATAGTCTTTCACCTTGCTGCACAGCCTCTTGTAAGATTATCATATAGAGAACCTAGACTCACATACGAAACAAATGTGATGGGTACCGTGAATCTCCTAGAAGCAATACGACAAACGAAATCTATTAGGGCAGTCGTGAACGTGACCAGCGACAAATGCTATGAAAACAAAGAGTGGGTTTGGGGCTATAGAGAGAACGATCCGATGGGAGGATACGATCCGTACAGCTCAAGCAAAGGATGTTCTGAACTAATAACAGCGGCATACCGCAATTCTTACTTCAAGAACACCGAAACAGCAATCGCCAGTGCTAGAGCAGGAAATGTTATTGGCGGAGGGGACTGGGCTGAAGATAGGTTGATCCCGGACATTGTCAGAAGTCTATCTAAGGGAAAACAGATTATTATAAGGAGTCCTAAGGCAACTCGCCCATGGCAACATGTGTTGGAACCACTTTCTGGCTATCTTCTTCTAGGTAGACTGCTCTATGAAAAAGGACAGGAATTTGCCGAAGCCTGGAACTTCGGACCGAATGATTCTTGCATGATGACAGTCGAAGAAATAGTGAAGAAAAGCATAGAGATCTGGGGAAGTGGAAGTTATGTTGTAGACTCTTCAGAACAACCGCATGAAGCTAACTTGCTTAAATTGGATGTAAGTAAATCATTCATGCGTATTAAATGGACTTCGAAATTGAATTGCTCAGAAACCTTGCTAGATACTTTTGGTTGGTATAAGGAGTATTATGAAACAGCGAGCGAGGTTCACGGAACCTCAAGAAAGCAAATCTCGGAGTATGAATGCCTGATCCTTTAGGATTGCTATGACTTCGAATTCTATTCATAGTGTTATTCAGGTGTTCTCCACAAATCTTTTGAGTTTGTTTGTTGGACTGGTAAATGGGTTCTTAATTCCAAGGTTTCTTGGAATTGAAGAGTATGCTATATACAAAACTTTTGGATTGTATGTTGGTTATGTCGGGGTTATGCATTTTGGTTTCATAGACGGTATCTACATCAAGTATGGTGGGATGAATCGAGAGCGAGTCCCCAAATCCCAGCTTAAGGCAGAGCTCCTTTTTCTCCTAGTCTTTCAATCGATTATGCTTATGGTTGGGGTTGGCATTGGTCTTGCTTCAAGTAACATGATTTTTGTTCCCGTGTCACTCTCAATTCTGCCAGTTAATATGACTATGTTTTTCAGGTTCTTCTATCAGGCAACAGGAAGTTTTGGAGAATATGCAAAGATCAATTCTTTTGCTCCTGTTCTAAATTTGACAGCCACACTAACGATTGTCTTCATTGTTAGCGTCAGAAGTGGTGGTCTCTTTATTATTTCAGTAGTAATCATAAATTACCTAATATTTTCTTTGCTATTGCTTTGGAAAGGTCGTTCAATTTTCGCTGAAAAGAGCAAGCGGGTAATAAGTAAGTCCATGTTTGAGACCATGAAGGTTGGTATCTTCATAATGATTGGTAATCTGTCCAGCATGTTCTTCTACTCTATGGACAGATGGTTTGTGAAAATCCTTCTGAGAACTGAGGACTTCGCTTTCTACTCCTTTGCAACATCGATGATGGGAATGGTTATGATTCTAGTAAGCTCAGTTGCAATGACTTTCTACCCTATGCTTGTGAGAAGGCAGGAAGAAGAAGGTTTGCTCAGAAGCTTGAAGAGTTATCTGATGATACTTGGCGCATTTGCCGGAGCGGCATACTTTGGTTTCGATTTGATCGTCAACTGGATTTTGAGAGACTATTTGTCTTCGCTTGAGGTCATATCTATACTATTCGCCGGATTTCCTGCAATAGCGGTTATCAATGCGATATATGTGAATATGTACAAGGCTCAGAAAATTGAGAAGAAATACTTCTTTACGGTCTTCGGAATGGTTTCCGTTTCTTTCGGACTTAATGCGCTTGCTGTGGTTATAAACAGATCAAATTGGACGATTGCCGCGGCAACAACGATTGCGTTTTATTTCTGGTTTTTCTTTTCATCGAAAGACTTCAAAGGAGCAAAAACCAACCCGCGGGAGATCGCTTATCTTTCAGTGTTCTTGATCGTCTTTTTCAGTACAACGCGTTTGCTACCCTGGTGGCTTGGGTTACCTTTGTACCTTGCAGGAATCTTTGGAATCACTTTACTCTTCTATAAGAAGGAATTCTTTGAACTGATCGGCAAAGTTTCCGGAGCCCTTGTTAAGAGAAAAAGCTCTTCTGAAGGAGCCCAAAATGAATAGATATATAGTACGCGCACTCATCATTGTTCTGGTTTTCATTGTGTCGGTTTTCTGCATAGCTGGTTCTCCAAAGAGTTACACCGAGGATTCGACTCCTCTTCTTCTTTCAAATCAAGGATATGTAGTGTTGCCAGATCTTGAGCACTCAAAGACATTTCCACAAGTGAACATCCGAGAGAATTCTGATAGCTTTTTGGAAAGCATGATAAAGCAGCTCATTGATATTCAAACTTCCACTTTAGCCTCGAATGCGAGAATAACATGTTTCTCTGTATTGATCGCCGTCTTGAGTACAGTTGTCGCATTTGTTTCGTTGTATCTTGGGTTTATTCGTGAAGGGAAACCGGTTGTTGCAATATCATCAGTTATTCTAAAAAAGCCAGATAAGTCAAAGAACCTAGCTTTATTCCTAAGATTGCAGCTGCATAATAAGGGAGCCAAAGCATTGGTGATTACCAATGTCTTAATAGAAGTGGAAGTTGGAGAAGAGCAATTCGAGCTAAAACCAGTAAGAACTTCTAACTGGCGTCTATTTAATTCTTACACAGGCGCTGTTGCACTTCCCTTTTCCCCATTTCCAATCCTTGTATCGGGACATTCCTCCTACACGTCTGATGAGCACATATGCTTTGAATCGATTAGTACTCTAGGCTTTTCAATTGAAGACAATATGACAATGAAAATAGCTGTTCGTTTAATTTTCAGAAAGAGGAAAGAGAAGAGGTTTAGATTTACAATTAGTTCTGACGATTTGTCAAATGGTTCTGAATTCATAAGGTGTCAGGAGACAATGGAAGGCGAAAAATGAGCAAAAAATAAAATGAGACTTCATTTTTTGATCAAAATAGTGACTCCATTTTTCAGGAGACAGCAAAGGATCGATTCCTCGATCCGACGCTTCGCGTCCAAGTTCTTCGTTGAGCAAGTGCATTAGGGATGACAAACTATGACAGGAAAAAAAGATACCCCGGCACTTAAGCCGGGGATTTTTGTTGCTTATTCACTTTTCTTGCTGGGTTTCCAGTAATTAGGGACAGACTCCATTATTTACATTAAAGTAATGCAAACTCATTCACTCGAGAAAGACCGAGTAAAGAGCTAGTGGCTTCAGACAGTAGCACTGACATAATACGTCATCACGTGTAGAGTAATTACTGAGAGCACTTTCTCTCATCTGCCTAGCGGATCAGTCTTCGAATCAGATTTGACTTTCTAATGCATTCCTGTTTCTTGCTTCTTCTATTCGCAGATTTGTGTGAACTATAAATAAATAGGGACAGACTCTATTATTTACATTAACGTAATGCAAGCTCATTCACACATGTAAAATAGGGACAGACTCTATTATTTACATTAGCGTAATGCACACTCATTCCTGCACGCTGGAAGTAGGGAATCCATTTTGTAAAACCCGTCCAGCGTCCGTCGTCCCAGATCATGGACCCGTCCTTCGAAAGAGCGTTAAGATCGGTTCCTCATAAAAGAGGGACAGACTCTATTATTTACATTAACGTAACTTATACTCATTCACACGAGAAAGACCGAGGAAAGAGTTAGTAGATTCAGCTAAAGTAATTAGGGACAGACTCTATTATTTACATCAGCGTAACGCACAATCATTCACACGGGAAAGACCGAGGAAAGAGGTAGTAGATTCATACAGTAGCACTTGCATAATACGTCATCGGGTGTAGTGTAATTACTGAGAGCACTTTCTCTCATCTGCCAAGCGAATCAGATTTGACTTTCTAATCCATTCTCGTTTCTTGCTTCTTCTATTCGCAGATTTGTGTGAACTAGAGGAGTTTTGGGCTTAGCTTTCAATTCCGATTACTGCGATTCTTGATGTCTTGAGTTCTTTTCTATCTTCAGGTCTTAATTCCTCACCGCGAAGCAGTTTTCTTACATAATCTGGTGGATTGTCGGTTATGTACTTATTGTAGTCGTTCATCTCCCTCTCTTCTCTTGATACAAGTGTCTTTGCGACCTTTCTCAAATCTAATCTCGACAGATGAGCATGATCTAAAGATTCGCAGTCGCATGTTAGACATTGAAAAGGAGTTTCTATAGGGAACATACTTTGAAGTGAATTATCTGGGCTCTTCAAATGTGGTTTAACATCATAAGCGTTAGATATTGCGCAACCATAATCGCTATCTGGGTTTGGAAGTTGCTTTTTAAGATTTCGCTTCCAGAAATTGTAGAACAGATATGAGGGAATTAGTGGAAGCTTCGCAGATGAGATCAGATCACGGAGTTGCTCACCATTTTTGTGATCGATATACTTATATGAATTACTTGAGCTATTAAGCTTTTTTGCTTGAATTCGTGAGCCAACGAGTCTATTCTTAAAATGAAACCACATCTCCAAATCGGCACCATTCTTTGATTCTTGGTATCTTGTGAACTTTTTTACAACTACGTTTTTTCCTCCATATTTTGCCAAGGCAATCAAAACACCATCGGTTATGCTTTCTTCAGATACGCCAATGCCTTTGGATATACCAAGTTCAAGGACTTCCCATACATGCCAAGATATTGATTTAAAGAGTGTGCAGAGGTCTACCATTTAGTCCTCCCTTCAATCTGCCAATTATCGCTATCATTGTGGTTGTGATTTGTTCAAAACGATTCTAGTCTTTTTCAGTGTATTGCAAGCCACTTCTTCTTGACACCTAAAATCTTGATCACGGGTCTTTTTGCTTTGTTTGCTGCGTATTATTCTTATGTGTTTTTCTCAGTCTTCAGGTGGAAAATCCATTGGACAACCTAGCTTTGGCATTATGTTCAGAATCAATAGGTTCCTTTGGCTTCAATAGCAGCTTCTATAAGTGCTTCAATATTATTCATAATATCATCAAATACGTAATCACTTCTTTGGTGTGGAGGATCGTAGCATTCTACGTACTCGGACAGCCTTTCATTGTTTTTTCCAATGTATATGTGATAAAAAGGATTGCTACCTCTTGATTCCTGTTTTCCATTCTTGTCTTTAAGGTTATGAATATAAATACCTACTATACCCTTTTTGAGTTCATAGGCTTTTTCGATTTCGTAGTTAATCCATTTTCTTCCTGATGTTGTCGAACCAACTAAAACGACAAGGCATGATCTTTTTTTCATTTGTGAATCAATCCATTCTTTGATCTTTGTCACAGATTTCTCTCTGACTTCTTCCCATTCATTGTCAGAAAAGGTAGAACTATTGTCCACTTTCCCCATATTTCTTATCTGAGCTGCTCTCCAATTATCCTTCAAATACTCAAAGCTAAAGAAAACTTGTCTTTTTGCCATGCCATTTTACCCCCTTATTGTTTACAGATCCGATTTTCTGTTGTTTGATATTCTATGTGATGCTTCAAATCTGATTCTGGGATAACCTAGATCCAATTATTTCTATTTGCTTTGGCACCTTCCTGCGATAATATCGAGTATTTCAAGCACTAATTTCCTGCATTTTTCGAGGCTTAGGTCTTTCTCACCAAGCTTTTCGTAGAGACTCTGTAGTCCTGGATAAGAAGCTGACGGGAAGTAAGTTTCAAATTCTGCCATCTGTTCTTCCCAGATCTTTTTTGCGGCTCCTCCGGTGCACCCTATAGCGATGACTTTCACCCCTCTTTTCTTGGCAATGTTGTATTCCTCCAGGACTCCATCAGCTTCTACTATAGTGGATTCTTTTTGGCTTAATTTGTTTCCGAACATGAAGATGGCCACTCCGGCTTCGGAAAGCATGTCTTCTCTGTACTTAGTGAACTTATTCCTCTTCTCTTCTTCGTCTTCTATACTCTGTGGAAACGGCCAAAGAATAAGCCTTTCATCTATGTGCCTGTATTTTGTTTCATCGTACACATATTCGAGCACTCCATTAATGAGAGCGCCTCCAATTCCTATACCGAAACCGCTTATAATCTGATACTCGCTCCTAACGATGTCTTTGCTTAATTGAAAAACGAAGTCTTCTACTTCTTTCTGCATGTAAGGTTTTGCATCAACCAAACTTCCAGAGATAAAAACTCTCTTTGTTCTAAACCGTCTCTCAATCTCTTGAAGAATTGCTGTAACGTCACTGTATTCATCAACTTCCAGAACATTTATTGAATATCTCTTCTGAAGATCTTCTATTCTCAGTTCTCTTTTGATTTGCTCATACTGACAATTCTTCTCGTCAAGCTCAGAATTTCCCGAGCAGAAATCATCTCTTGAAACCTTTTTCATTATGCAATAGTGCTCTTTCATAGAATCTTGCAAAAGGATTTTTATCGTACCAAGTATATGAAGTAAATTAGGATCCTCAAAACTAAATCCTATGAACAGAAAAGTCTTCGATAGAAGGTCGTATTTTAGTGCATTTCTGAAGGGTTCCCTCTTGTATGAGTAAGTTTCGTATTCGTCTTTGGTAATTACTGTATCATCAATCGAAGTAATATCTCCATGCATCTTGTATATTACAGCGTCACTTCTTTGAATGACAGTGGTTAAGTCTTCGTTCTTTCTCTTGACATCAATGGTCTTCCCGCAGTTCTCAAAGGATTTTTCAATTAGACTATCATAGTTGGTTGTCCAGTAAGTCTTAATTGGCAGTTTTGCAAGTATTTTATGGTTTTCTGAGGGTTGCGTATTTGCTCCAAAAGCGTTCTTGATTATCTGGTTTAGCCCTGTTCTTTTCTTCTTGTTATGATAATACTGGGCTAGCGCAACAAGATCAGTTTCAAGACTTATGTTCAGCCGGAGTTCTTCTGCGACTCTCTCGAGGAGTTTTCGCCAGTCTTTTAGTCCTGCTGAGCACGAGAGACCTGCACCAGCAAATATTGCTGCAGTCCCGTTTTCTAGCAAACTCACATAAGTCTCAATAAATGATTCAACTTCTCTTCCAAGTCCCATGGTATCTCACCTCTAATGAATACTAGGTAGTTTCCCAGAAAGCCATTGTCTGAGCTCAACATAAGTCATTTCATCAATATGAACCCAGAGACGGTCCTTTCCTTCAGTATTTTTCTGAAAGACAATATAAGGATACAAACCAAGGTATTCTTGACCAGAGTAGCGATTCTGGGAGTTTTCCTTTTCGACAATTGGCAGTATTGCCACCTTTTCCTTCATACCATCGAAGTATCCAAGTTCCCAGGGCATCCATTTTGATTTAGGTTGATTCTCTGATGTGGCAAAGAGCAAGCATTTGCACAAATTCATCCTTTCCTTCAAACGCTGAGCTGTGGCAGCGGTAACATTCGTTCTATCAAGTTCGGTGTCAACTATCCAGTCAACATAGATTTTGAAATCCATTTCTTCTTCCATGACTTTGAATAGATCACCAATGATATCTCGATCTTGGTAACTGTGGGAAAGAAAGATATCAAATTCGCTTTTACTGCGAACTGCATCTTCCATGATGGAAGCTTCTTTTTTCATATCAAAGTACCTTCGTTGTTTCGTCAAGTATTCCTTCGAAAATAGAGCCACTACCACCACCTCAATTCTCCATAATCATGTTTTTTCGCCCTAGAAGCTTGAACGTGAATACAACGGATCTGAGTGATATCTTGTCGATATTAACCGACAAATCTGTCAGGATCCTTTCGTAGCCTTCCCAAATGAGGATGAAATATGAAGATGAATAGATAAAGTGTTGGTGAATACATACATTCTATCATCATTCTCTGCAATAACGCACCTATCACGAATGAACTGGCTGCAATAGAAGCCGCAAAAACAGAAATAGCTACTACAGTTCGCAAAACGATTATTAGGGTCTCCGTTTTTACCGAGAAGAGCCGTTCTTTGTTCTGACACTTTGTGTCCAGGTTTTTGGCTAAGGATCACGAGATGAGGAGAGAGCGCGAGAAGAACGAGATCTCGTGTAAGCGCATTACTGAATGACACGCTATGGCAGTGAAAAAAGATACCCCGGCAGTTAGGCCGGGGATTTTTGTTGCTTGTTCATTTTCTAGGAGTAGATCTCGGATCGGGGTCCGGGATGACAGTATAAGAGCACTACGGGATGACACACAATGACAGTGCTGTACTGTTATCTCGTAAGCACTTTCATGGCGCTTTTCCAGAGACCTTTGTTGAGGAACATTACTACTATGTCTATGGAGACGTCGAGGATGAAGTCGAAGAATTCGGGGTCGATCTTCCATTCTTCATCCGGAAGCACGTCTTTTATCATCTGTTTCATAGTAATTAGGGACAGACTCCATTATTTACATCAGCGTAACGCACAATCATTCACACGGGAAAGACCGAGGAAAGAGGTAGTAGATTCATACAGTAGCACTTGCATAATACGACATCGAGTATGGTAAAAGAGGGACAGACTCTATTATTTACATAAGCGTAATGCAAGCCCATTCACACAATAAAAACCGAGGAAGAGTTAGTTGATTCAGACAGTAGTACTAAGATAATACATCATCTCCTGTAGTGTAATTACTGACAGCACTTTCTCTCTTCTGCCAAGCGAATCAGTCTTCGAATCAGATTTGACTTTCTAATGCATTCTTGTTTCTTGCTTCTTCTATTCTCAGATTTGTGTGAACTAGAGAAGTTTTGGGCTTAGCTTTCAATTCCGATTACTGCGATTCTTGATGTCTTGAGTTCTTTTCTATCTTCAGAAGAACAAGGGCAAATAAGGAAACGCGACTATTATTGCGCTATTGATATTGTGGCATAGGCTGCGCGTTGAATAGTGTTTATCTTATAAGCAAATATACTTCTAAGAAGTTGTTTCTCAAGAGTATTTCGCAATCGTATCTCAGACTGATAAGTTCCATTATGTTTGTTCTTGACTTCAACAATCACAATACTGACATCTTTGCTGGTAGGGTATACAATAATCCCGTCAAATTCGGCAAAAGTTTCCCTTTCCTTGAGTATCTTGGTTGAGCCAATGTATGTTAGTGTGAGTCCTTTGCATCCAATATCTTTGATCACTTCAGTTGTCTTCTTCGCCTCGAATACTTCGTCTTCTGTAAGCAATTTCATTTTTTTGACTGACTCGATGTATTCATCTATCTGCTTAACAGCTGAATTGACTCCTCGTGACACTATAAAGGGGTTTTTACGTCCTGCAACTTTTCTATAGTCTAGAACAACTCTTAGGTCATCTACAAACAGACCATTCAATAAAAAGGTAAGTAGTCTATTAGCGTTGTTTTCATGTGTTTTGTCTTCATTGTCTCTTTCTCTGATACTAAGCTCTATCTTCAGACTTTCTGCAACTGTTCTTTTCCTGACTTCAAAGCAAAGATCTGGGGCAATTTTCTCAGAAATGCCATAAGCGATTTTAAATAGCTCGTTATCAGCACTTATTTGACAACCAACTAAGCAATACTTCCTTCCGATTCTTTCTTGCAGACTACGGGAGATTTCATATAAGTCGTTACCAAGAATACCATCAACAAACCTGTAAGGTAGACTCTTAAATTCTATCTCAGCAACCTTTTTCTTATCCCATGTATGATTGTAATCTAGATTCTCCAAAGAGTTAAATACATCGCTCTTTGATTGTGAACCAACTAAATCATGAACTGATTTGATGCCCTTTGAGAAACAGAGCCCATCTAATTTCTTGAGTTGTCTTTCGGTACATTGCTGCGAGGCAAGTAAAGCACTTGCATTCATGTACACATAATTCTGAAGAATCCTCTCCATATCATTCAGAGCGTTGTTCAACACTGGATCTTCCTCTTCATAAATGCGAAAGGCCAAAGAGCTACCGAAAACTGAACTCGAATCAACCTTAAAAGGCGTAGATGACATATGAGAATCTATTAGCAGATATGCAGTTTTCCTTATGGCATCGAATAGTCTGAAAATTGAGGAAAGTGATTGTGATTCTTCCTCACTTCTTAGAAATCTGGCAAGCAAATCGCGACAAAATGCCACACATTCTCTGTATTGTCTCGGACGCTTATACCGCTCTAAAAGAAACAGAGCCACAAACAAATGAATCCTATATTCATTCATAGTATTTAGGCATTCATCAAACATCTTTCTTACTGATGTGTCCAGCCCCTTTCTGAAGGAAGAACGGAAATCTGCATCTCTTTTCAACAAGCATAGCAAGGCTCGAGAACCTGCAAATGTCTCTTTAAAATGACCAACATTTGTCAATAACGAAAGACACTGGAGCACTTCAAGACCTGAAGCATGTTTGGAAAGTTGCTTAACTTTTGGGAGTTTGGTTTGCTCACTGGATAAACCAATCTGGTTCGATAGGTTCTCTGATTTTTCAGAGAGTCTATCTGCTATTGCCCACTGCAGAAAAACATACTCATATCTGGTATGATGCGCACCTTGATAGAGCTGTCTCAGACTTCCCAATTGGTTTGTCTCGTGAAGCTTCTTTATATGACCGTAGTGATCAAGGAAGTTAATGATGTGTTCAGTGTAAGGTAGTAGCCTTACTTCAATAGTGCCTACACCTGGAAGGTGATAGTTTTCTAGTGACAAGCGCCTCTCCTTCAGCAGCTTCTACAAATATACTAGACATTCTTTTGAACTATAGACAACCGCTTTTGTGCTTATGTAATACCAACTTTGACTACTAAACTTATATTATCACAAGAAACCTCGTATTCTTGAATAAGAGAAAGTAGCGAACGCCATTCATATAATCAATAGCAAGGACTGCACTTTTCGTGAGTACAGGGACTTACTAAATAGATACCCCGGCAGTTAAGCCGGGGGTTTTTTGTTGCCTATTCACTTTTCTTGATGAGATCCCGTACATAAAGAGCGAGATCCCGTATAAGAGCACTACGGGATGACGCGGGATGACAGGGGATTTTTGTTGCTTATTCACTTTTCTTGCTGTAGGTAATAAGGGACAGACTCTATTATTTACATTAACGTAATTTAGACTCATTCACACGAGGAAGACCGAGGAAAGAGGTAGTAGATTCAGACAGCAACACTGACATAATACGCCATCAGGTGTAGATTAATTACTGAGAGCACTTTATTTAAGAAAAAGGGGACAGACTCTATTATTTATATTTGCGTAATACATACTCGTTCGTACGTGCTGGACAGTTCTTGATTGTAGTGATGAAGAAAGGGGCGTTCCAAGACGCCCCTAGATTTTTTGCTATTGCTCTTCAAGTCACTTCATTCGAGGAATGCGAATCTAGTCTTCGCACTTGCTTTCTGGATCTATTGTTGATCTATCCTTTCGTTTCTGAGGTTCGTATGCCAGATCAACTCCTCTCTGGAGAAGTAGCGAGATGTTTGTCATGTCAGCGATGACAGGCGTGAGATCCAAAAAGCTCTAAGAGATATCTACATGATTTCCGTAATCTACCCCGGTTACCTGTATTAAAACAAACGCAGGTTTGTCTCAAGTGATTAGCCTAGAAAAATATGAAGCGAACTATCAAAGGACTAATCAGAAACATTAGTATATTTTGCTATGAATATTGACTGATGTATAATGTCTTGTGTCAAGTAATACATTTCAGGGGGATAGCATCGAAAAGCGGGGAGTTGGTCTATGAGATCCTGAGTGTAAGGAGTTCTGGAGAGGATATGCAGCGGAGGAATGTCAAAGTCCAACTGCATGATCATCCATTATTTAGAGACCAACTCATGAAGATCACCGAAACTATCTGGAAAGAACATGGATATGACATTGAGGAACTCACGACAGTCTTCTTTGCCAAGGATGGATCCAAAGTCAGTGGCTTAAGAGTTTGAGGGATGTATGAAGGGGAAGAGGAGTTATTCGACTTCGATCAAATAGAATCTGTTTGGAGGGGTGATGGATTTGTATTCAGATGATTGCCACCAATCTTGTAATTCAGAAAGCTCATTAGGTAAATTGAAAGTAGCCATTGATAAGGCTTTCAGTAAATTGCTTGAAAGAGACCGAATCCTTTTGGAGAATGACCTTCATGAAAGAGCTATCACACATTGGTTTGCAGTCTATCTGGATGACGAGATACAGAGCTCTTTCCCTGGAAAGGATTACAATGTCGACTGTGAATACAACAGGGATATTACTAGAAACAATGAGTGGACGAAAAGAGCTTTCATCCTAAAAGACAAGATGATCCCAGAATTCCGGGAGGTTTCGAGCAATCAAGCACAAGATTATTTTGGTGAGAGAAGTGTGTACCCAGATATAATCGTTCACAAGCGTGGAAGCAATGCGAGCAACCTTCTTGTTATGGAAATCAAGAAAAGTAGTTCGAATCTTTCAAGGGAATTCGACATTCAGAAACTTAAGGCGTACACTCGAAATGAATTCAAAGAAGACATCCTGAAGTACAAGTATGGCGTACTTGTTGAAATTGGTGTATGCGATAAATCAAGTGAAGGGCAAAAAACCCTTTGGTTTTCTGAAGGAAAGAACATGGATTAAAACAGCTTGCAGAAACCGGCACTCCCATATCTCATCCGAGTACTCATTATCGAACATCAAAATCATAAAAAAGGGACAGACTCTATTATTTACATTAGCGTAACTTATACTAATTCACACGAGAAAGACCGAGGAAAGAGGTAGTAGATTCAGCTAGTAGCACTGACATAATACGTCATCGGGTGAAGAGAGCACTTTCTCTAATCTGCCGAGCGGATCAGTCTTAGAATCAGATTTGACTTTCTAATGCATTCTTGCTCTTTGCTTCTTCTATTTGCAGATTTGTGTGAACTAAATTCCCAAGATAGGCTCATCTATGATTACCATAAGCTGCGTTTTGCTTTCGTTTGATAAAATGTTAAAATAAAGGCATTCTTTGTTCGCTTCGACTTTATTGCGCAATTCTTCGTGGGGAAAGCGGCTCATCTGTGTTTTGACTAAAATGCACGAATAGGCAAAAGGGAGGGACCAACTTTTCCAGACGAGATTGTTGTCCA
>Ga0334889_1003028_pt1 | contig 17462 bp, 13 predicted proteins | sample GraSluR1_MG_2_FD_207222 | JGI IMG/M metagenome (GOLD analysis project Ga0334889, IMG submission 207222) | Sludge microbial communities from methane-producing bioreactor in Wageningen University, Netherlands - Granular Sludge_8_08-R1 | ecosystem: Engineered > Bioreactor > Anaerobic > Unclassified... | reverse complement strand
GAATATCATCATGCCCCAACCGAGAAAAAATTGCGGCCAGTGAATAGAGAGGAACCTGTATGAGCATTCATAATGTCGTTCTGGTGTATCGCAAAGAAGGAACGGATTGGCAGCGCAGAGAATTGTCATCCGGCAAGTACAGCATCGGCCGTTCTGCCCAGGCAGACATCCAATTTGATGCCCCCAACCTGTCACGCCTGCATGTGGAAGTGATCGTAGATGAAAACGGCGTGCGGGTGGTGGACCTAAATTCCTCCAATGGTTCATTCCTCAATGGCGAGAAACTGATGCCGCAACAGGCTTATCAGATGAAACCTGGTGATTTACTGCGACTCGGTTCTTTTGAGATGACTTTTGAGTGGGAAGAACCCGAACAACCCAAAGAGGAACCATTTGTAGAACTGCCGACCAGTTTCCGCGCACCTGAGCCATTCGAACGCACGCTGCTGGATGAAGAAGCCAGCCAGCCAGGTTTTGTCCTGCGTTTTACGGCGTTGGATGGAGAACCGGTGGAAAAACCGCTGGCGCCCGGAGACTATGTCATCGGACGGGCAGATACCTGCGACATTCCTTTACCGATTGGCAAAGTCTCACGGATGCACGCGCGTCTGGCAGTTAGTGATCTCGGCTGCACATTGGAAGACCTTGGGTCTTCCAATGGCACTTTTTACCAGGGTAATCGTGTAGAGGCGCACAGCAAGGTGCTGTTGACTGCCGGCAGCGTGTTTACTATTGGTGGCTGTGACATCACCGTTGCCATGCGAGGTGCAGCCATGCCAGCTGATGAAGTGGATGCGACCAGGGTGGATGAGATTCCCAAATTTGCCAGGCAAGAAATACCCGAACCTGCCACCCAGATTGATGCGGTGAGTGGAGAAGGGCCCACACAGCTGGACGGTCTTGAAAGCCAGCCGACAGAGCTGGATGCCGGCATTGAAGGAGCACCGACCGAAATTGAGGGTGTTGGTATCTCAGGTGATCGCACCACACTGGATGCACAGCCGCCCATGGCACCGGTGGGTGAATTGAGCAAAGGCGTTCTGTTAAAATTCCGCCGAGAACGCGGCGTATGGGATCAGGTTAGTCTGCTGCCAGGTGATTATGTGCTGGGGCGATCTGCCGAGGCGGATATATCGCTGCCGGATGAAGATATCTCACGCCGTCACCTGCAACTGAGCATTGATGCGCAGGCAGGTTGTTATGTGATGGATCTTGGCTCTGCCAATGGCACGCAGTTGAACGGTATGCCGCTGCAGCCGCGCAACCGCATGCCGCTGGCGGAGGGCGGATTGATCAAGCTGGGCAGTTATGAGATTCAAGTGGCGCCGCTGACCAGTGAATCTATGACGCAGATCCAGATCGGCAAGACGGAGATCGGTGAAACCGTGGTCGGCGCTACCCAGGTGATGCCGGCGGTATCGGTGCCGATCCTGCGCTGGCGGGAGGGCAGCGGTCCCTGGAGTGAATTCCAGCTGTTGACTGGTGAACAGATCTTGGGGCGCAGCAGCGAAGCACAGCTGAGAGTGCCCTCCAATACCATCTCTCGCCAGCATGCGCGGCTGTTCGTACAGGGGCAGCAGGTGTGGATCACGGACTTGAATTCCAAGAACGGCATTGTGATAAATGGGCAAAAATTGACGCCCAACCAGAGCGTACCGCTGCCATCGGGCGCGCGCTTTACGGTGGATGATTTTGTCTTTGAACTGGTGGTTGGCGCGGCTGCCGTCGCTGGTGAGATGAGCATGACGGCCTTTGAAGGTTCGGTGGGCCCGTGCATTCTCGAACCAGGCAAGATGAATTTGCTGTTGAACCTGCCGTCTGAAGTCAGCGGCGCAGACGAGACCATGATCGGTGCAGAGTTGGGCATCGATATGGCTTTACTCGGCGCGCAGGAAGCGCAGGCACCCATCAACCTGGCTGGCCATGAACGCGTGACCATCGGGCGTGCGGACGACAATATGATTGCCTTCAAACACCCACTGGTCAGCCGCTACCATGCCGTGATTGAGCGCATGGGCACCCGCACCCGCATCACCGATCTGCACAGCGCCAATGGCGTGTATATCAATGAGCAGGTGGTAGAGGGGCAGGGTTGGCTGAAACCCGGCGATGTGATCAAGATTGGCCCATTCGTGATCGCTTTCACCGGTAATGAATTGAGGCCGTCCACCGCGCAGTCTTACGCTATCGATGTGGTGGGATTGCAGAAATGGGTCACCAAAGACCTGAACCTGTTGAAGAATATCAGCCTGAGCGTGGGGCAGAATGAGTTTGTGGCGCTGGTTGGCATGAGCGGCGCCGGCAAAAGCACCTTGATGGACGCCGTCAACGGCTTCCGGCCTGCCACCCATGGGCGCGTGTATGTCAATGGTACTGATCTGTATCAGAATTATTCCGCTTTCCGCGACGATATCGGCAATGTGCCGCAGAGAGATATCGTTCATACAGAACTGACCGCAGAACAAGCGCTCGATTATGCCGCACAACTGCGCATGCCGCCGGATTCCAGCGCGGCAGAGCGCAAGCATGCGGTGGCAGAAACACTGGCTGACCTTGGGTTGACCTTCCGCAAAGATGTATTGATCTCACGCCTGTCGGGCGGGCAATTGAAGCGTGTTTCTATCGGCGTTGAGCTGCTGACCAAGCCGCGCTTGTTCTTCCTTGATGAACCTACCAGCGGCCTTGACCCGGGCACCGAATATGAGATGATGAAGTTGCTGCGGCGGCTGGCAGACCAGGGGCGCACAATTATGATCATCACCCACGCCACCAAGAACGTCATGTTCTGCGACAAAGCCATCATCATCGCCAAAGGCGGCAACATGGCCTTTTACGGCCCGCCAGAGGACGCACTGCGCTACTTTGATCAGTTCCGCTCAGACCGCGAGCGGTTGGAAAAAGATATGGAGTTCGACGATATCTATCGCATTCTGGAAGATCCTGCCAAAGGCAAACCGGAGCAGTGGCGTGAGCGTTACCTGCAAAGTGAATACGCGCGCTATACCCAGCCGCAGAATGCATTGCAGCAGGCGGCGCCGATTGACAAAAGCGCCCGCAAACACGGCGGAAAACGCATTTCAGGATTCCGCCAATTCTTCATTCTCTCAAGCCGCTACCTGCGCTGCATGTTCCAGGACAAGGCGTCCTTGATTCTGATGCTCTCGTTGGCGCCGATTTTGGGTTTGATGAACTTCATCTGGGGTTCTAAATTGTTTGATCCGGTGCAGGGCAATGCCGCCAAGACCATGGGGGTGTGGTTCGCCATGGCCATCGTGGGTATTCTTGTGGGCTACATGGGTTCTATCCAGGAATTGGTGAAAGAACAAGAGATCTATAAGCGTGAGCGCGCGGTGGGGCTGAAGATACTTCCCTACATCATGTCGAAAGTGTGGGTAGGTGCGGCGCTGGCTTTCTACCAGGCCTTCTTCATCCTGGTGTTCACGGTGATTCTGGCAAGGCCGGCAATCAGCCATATTCTTGGTTATCTGGTGTTGTACGTCACCCTGTGGCTGGTGATATTCTGTTCCTTTATCCTGGGCTTGTTGATCTCTGCCATTTCGAAAAACCCCAACACCGCTCAATTAATCATGATCGCCACGTTTGTACCGCAAATCCTGTTGGCGGGTGTGCTTCAGCCGCTGCACCTGATCGTGGGCGGTGATTTGATGAGTCCGGTGGTGGTGGCGCGCTGGGGGTTTGAAAACTTTGTGAATGCCACCGGCATGGGTGACCCGCTGGTCAACGATATCTGCTGGGCTGGCTCAACCAAAGAAGAGCGCAGCAAGCTGACCTCAGAAGAAAAAGAGCTGTTGTGCACCTGTATGGGACCGCAGTTGTTCCGCAATTGCGGCACGATTCCGGGTATTCTCTCACCGGATATGTATGACGAGGAAGCCCAGGTCATGCTGGCGATGCCGCAACCTGAGCAGCCTGAGGAGCCGGATCGTCTGCCGACACCGACCCGGCGTAATACGCCCACGCTGCTGCCCAGTCCGACCTTCCTGCCCTCACCAACCTATTTGCCCACCCCGACGCCCTGGATGACGCCCACCAGCAAGCCCATCCGCCTGCATGTCAATCCTGAGCAGTGTGACGACGGCGAAGGCGAAGGCGGAGGCTGGACCCAAGAGCGCGAAGATTGTGTGAACCAGTTGGCGGCAAACGAGGTATATTTCCAGAAACAGGAAGCCGCAGAACAGATGGAAGAATATCAAGTTACGCGCGAGGCTCAGTTTGAGGTATATCGCGAAGACACCGAGAACCAGTTTAATGACTACCGCCAGGGTGTTGAAGGCCAGTTCGAAGAATACAAGGAAGATGTTGGTGACCAAATAGACCAAACCATCGACGAAGAGGTCATCTTGATGGAAGAGTATGCTGAGGAGAACCTGGATGTCTTCAATCTTTATAAAGAACAGATGGAAGAGTACTCTGATGACCTTTCCTATTATGAGCGCACCCGCCAGAAGGCGATCTCCTCGGCAGAAGCCATTTTGGGTATGCTGTGGGATGACTACGGACGCGTATTCCGCGGCGGTTCGATTGCCCGTATGTTCTACATCAGCCTGATCACGTTGGTGGAGTTCATTCTGTTGTTGATCTTTATGAAACGCAAAGATACGATTTAATCATTGATCTGAATTGCCAACGCCCGCCACAAATATCGGCGGGCGTTGTTGTTTTAAGGTATCATTGTGATGAAAGAACAGGTAAAAATTTGGAGGTGTATGATGGGTTTGCGCGAAGAAATTCGTGAGCAGCCGCAGGTGGCGGCAAGGATATTGGCAGAACAGCGTGAGAATATCGAACGCATCGCTGTTGATATTAAACGCAAAGATATTGCGTATGTCTTCCTGGCGGCACGCGGCACCTCAGACAATGCCGGGCGGTATGCCAAATATCTGTGGGGTGCCTATAACCAGATACCGCTGGCGATGGCAACCCCCTCGCTGTTCAGTATTTACCAGCAGCCGCCACAACTGAAGAATTCGTTGGTGGTCAGTATTTCGCAATCGGGCAAATCACCAGACATTGTCAGTGTGATGGCAGAAGCCAAACGCCAGGGCCAGCCTACGCTGACCATCACCAATATGCCGGATTCACCGCTGGCAGAGTATGCAGATTGGACCATTGACGTGTGCGCCGGTGAGGAAAAAGCGGTGGCAGCCACCAAGTCATATACCTCTTCGCTGATGGCGGCGGCGATGCTGTCGTGCGCGTTGAGCGGCGATGAAGAACGCTGGGAAAAACTGAGTATGGTGCCATTCTGGCTGGAGCAAGTGTTGACCAAAGAGGATCAGCTGGCGTATATGGCACAGCGCTACCGTTACATGGATGCCTGCGTGGTGTTGGGACGCGGTTTTCAATACGCGACTGCCTATGAGTGGGCGCTGAAGATGAAGGAAATGTGCTATGTGATTGCGGATCCGTATTCATCGGCAGATTTCCAACATGGCCCGATTGCGCTGGTGGAGCACGGCTTTCCGGTGATGGCGCTTGCCAACAAGGGCGAGGTACTGGGCGACATGCTGGGTTTGATGGATTTACTGCGACGAGAGCATCATGTGGAGCTGTTCACCATCAGTGATGATAATGACGCCCTGCGCCTGGCGAATTCTGCCCTGGCGTTGCCGGCAGGCATTCCTGAATGGATCAGCCCGATCGTTTCGATCGTACCGGCGCAGTTGTTTACCTATCACCTGACCAGGGTCAAAGGCTTTGATACCGAGTCTCCACGCAGTTTGAGCAAGGTGACCGAAACCTTTTAACCGGTTTTTCGACGGCTTGATAGGTTATTTTTGTTATTTGATAGCATTTGATAGCTTTTTGTTCCTATACTCAAAGCACATTAATTAGAATCTTTGGTATACAGGAGCAATAGTTATTTATGGAAACCCCCAGACATTGGCGAATGCGTACCCAGCGATATGCCCTCAAAGGCGAAGTATGTGCTCACTGCGGTGCGAAAGTGTTCCCGCCCCGTCCGATCTGCCCGTATTGCGGGCATGGCTTGGTGCAGCGCACTGAACAAGAACTAACCCTCGTGATTCCTGTCGTGGAATATGCCAAGGCAGAACGAAGATAAATTCAATATATAATTATGGAAACTCCACGGCATTGGCGATTGAAACAGCAGCGTCTGGGCATGGCAGGTGAAATCTGCCCGTCCTGTCAGGCGTTGATCTTTCCACCGCGTGATGTTTGCCCGGAGTGCGGCGGCGAGGCCAAAACCCCCTTCTATTTCAGCGGTAAAGGTGAGGTATATTCCTTCACCACGATGTTAAGCGGGCCGGCTGGATTTGAAGAGTATGCCCCTTATGTGGTGGCGCTGGTTCAATTGGAAGAAGGCCCGATGCTGACCGCGCAACTCACGGATGTGGATGTGGATGAGGTATTTATTGGTATGCCGGTCGAAATGGTGACGCGCAAGCTGCGCACCGACAACGGCGATGTAGGCACCATTATCTATTCCTACAAGTTCCGCCCGTTATTTGCGATGGCAAACCAGACCTGACCTGATCAAGACATTTTCGATGTGTGTGTTTTTCACTCTCTGTCGAACAGAACCCGTAATGTGCGGGTTCTGTTCCGTTAACTGCGCTTAAAAACAAAAAAAACTGGCGGTTGCTCAGTTTTTGCGGGAAGAGAGTTTTGGTATAGAAATCAGGAATGGGGAAGGGCTTTGCGCTGGGTGGAAAAGGCAATCTGGGGCTGGGGCTGCTGTTGGGGTTGTTCTTCTTGTTTCTTAAGTTTCAGTTCTTTGGTTTTGCGTTTTTTGGGGTTGATGAAGTTCATCTGCTGTGAATCGCTGGTCTTGGCTTTGGGCTCTTCCTCAACAATATCTCTGCCTTTGAATTCTTCCATGATGGCGCCATCAGTGGGGCTTACGCCTTCGCGTTTTATGACGATGATGAGGGTTTTCAGCAGAATCTTGAGGTCCAGCTTGAATGACCAGTTGTCCACATACCAGAGATCATGCGCGAAACGCTCATCCCAGGTTTGCACATTGCGGCCGTTGATCTGCGCCCAACCGGTGATGCCGGGCAAAACATCATGGCGGCGGATTTGTTCTTCGTCATAGTGTTTCAGATAACGAACCAACAACGGGCGCGGTCCGATCAGGCTCATCTCTCCGCACAGCACATTCCATAATTCGGGCAGTTCATCCAGGCTGGTATGGCGAAGAATGCCACCCAGTTTTGAGATGCGTTTTTCATCAGGAAAACGCCGTCCGCGCCGTTTGGGGGCGCGCATGGTGCGGAATTTGTACATGGTGAAGACTTCGCCTTTAAGACCAGGGCGTTCCTGGGCAAACAGAATCGGGGTGCCGTCAGAAATCCAAATTGCCACCGCGACCAAAAGAATGACCGGTGAGAGAAGAATTAGGAGCAGGGCAGAAACGACGATATCAAACAGGCGTTTCGACCAATGAACTCCTTCTGGTAATACCTTGAGTACCATAGTTACATTTTACCAAAGTCAAGGGTTTTTAAGCCAAAAAGGGCTGTCTCGTAGGGTTTTCGTCAGATACATGGGTGAATTTTGTTAATAAATATGCAGTTTTTATGCCAAATTCACCCTAAAAACCGGGTATTTTGATCTCAGGGGCAATACTTTCGCCCGCCTCGCTGATGAAATCGGCAGGTTCGTCATACAACAAACCCATTTGAGAATGCATGACGCGGCTGCCTCTGATCCAATAGAAGGTCTGGTCATATTCACGCCAGGTACGCACATACAGAACGCCATTTTGGTTAACAGCATAACCAAAAAACGGCATGGGTTCTTGTTGAGAATCGAACGAAAGATAATGACGGCTATTGCTGATATCCGCTATCGTACGATACATGTAGGAGCCCTGCAAGATGCGTGACATGGGAGCGTCTTCCAATGTTATCAATAATGGTTCAGAGGAGTAATTTTCCGCTGTGAAGAACAGGCTGTACTCGTCGGCAATCATGCCGCGAAACGGCACCGGATCGGGAAACCAGATCAGGTCTCCGCTGGACAAGAGGTCGAAACTGCCGTATTCATTGAGCAAAAAAGTGTCGATGGTATTGACTGCCCACAATTGGACTTCGGCTGCATTGTTGAATGGATCAATGAAGGTCAGGTTGCCATTGGATTCATACACAAAGTCCCAGCCGTCCGGCAGGCTGATCGAGAGCGGCGGCAGGCGGAAGTAGCGCTCATCAGAAAGTTCGTATAGTTCAGCCTGCGGCTGCAGCATGATTTGATCAAAATGGTCATCATTCAATTCGCTCTCGACAACCGCGGGGGTCGGGGTGTTTTCTTCTGCAGTTGTTGGGGTGGGCGTGGGCAGTTCCGGTTCAGCTTGATTTGCGAGCAAGGCCTGTGTGGGCAGGCTGTCGATCTCCTGCTGTAATTGTGCCAGTTCCTGCTGTGATTGATCAGCGCGGGCTGCCAGGGTTTTTTGCTGGTTCATCACATTACCGGTCAGAGCGTTGAGGTGATTGACCTGCCGGTCAAGCATCAGCACCCAGCCTGCAAGGATGATAACCCCCAGCAGGATTAAGGCTGTCATTCCCAAATTAAGCGAAACCAACAAATTGCTCTGGTTATTTTCTTTGTCCATACCAGATCCGCGATTGTTCATGGTGCTTTTATTGTATGAAGGGCGGTTGAATTGGTCAAGCTTTCGGCAACTTTCAATTCTGGCAAGCGACACTATTGCTGATTGGAAAAAATGTTAACCATTGTTGGCGGAGTAAATTTGTTTGATACAATCATATTGAGTATTTGGATTCATCTTTGGGAGAACCTCTATGGGTGTTGATGCTTCTTTCGATATAGATGCTGTGCTGCCGCCGGCAGGTGAACCTGATTTTACCCAGTTGCTGCGGGTGCTGCGACGAGAAGAACCCCATCGCCCGACTTTGTTTGAATTCTTTCTGAATGACCGTCTGTATGAAAAGCTGGCAGGCAAGAAAATTTCGCCAGAGATGGAGTGGATCGCCTATGAGCGGGTGCGTTTTGCGGCGTACCCGCGGGCTGGTTATGACTATGTGACCGTGAAAGTGCCTGGCTTTGAATTTCCGCACGGAGAACAGGCGCATGACGCTTCCGTGTCGCAGAATGAAGGTGCGATGATCTCAGACCGCGCCAGCATGGAGGCTTACCCATGGATCGAAGCGGAAACGGCGCGCTATGACTGGCTGGAAGAGCTGGCGCAATATCTGGCGCCGGGAATGAAAATGGTGATCTGGGGGCCTGGCGGGGTGCTGGAAAATGCCATTGCGTTGGTGGGGTATGAAAACCTGTGCCTGTTGATCATGGATGATCCCGATTTTGCCATGGAGCTGTTTGCTAACATTGGCAGCCGTCTGGAGCGCTATTATCAGATTACTGCAGCCTATGATTTTGTCGGCGCTTGCATTTCTAACGATGATTGGGGTTTCAAGACCCAGACCTTGTTCTCGCCACGCGCCATGCGCCAGTTCGTGTTTCCGTGGCACAAGCGCATTGTGGAACAGATTCATGCGGCTGGCAAGCCTGCTATTCTGCATTCGTGCGGCAACTTTCTCAAGGTGCTGGATGACATCGTGGACGACATGCAGTTTGATGCACGCCATTCCTACGAAGATACCATTATGCCCGTTGAAGAAGCGTATGAAGACCACCATCACCGCCTGGCGATTTTGGGCGGGATCGATGTGGATTTTGTCTGCCGCGCGCCCATAGAAACCATTGAAGAACGCTGCCGCCAAATGCTGGCAAGGGTCAGAGGGCGCGGCGGGTATGCATTGGGGACAGGTAACAGTGTGCCGGCCTACGTGCCGGACGAAGGATATTTTGCTATGATTCGCACGGCTCTGCAGATGCGGTGATATCATAGATATTAAGCAAACAGGTTAAAGGAGAGAAGATGATGGCCAAACACATAGGAATCCTGACAGCAGATGGTGACAGTCCGGGATTGAATGCCGCCATTCGCGCTTTTGGCAAGTCTGCCATCGGGCATCATGGGTATCGTATCACCGGATTTCTGGATGGTTTTCATGGCTTACAAACCAATACTGCCATGGAGATGTCAGCGGGTGATTTTTCGGGTATTTTAACCGCTGGCGGCACCACGTTGGGCACCAGCCGCCTGAAGATAGATGACCTGGAACCCCTGATCGCTTCTCTTGAAGAACATGAACTCGACGGGCTGGTTTGTTTTGGCGGCAAGGACACGCAACACCTGGCGTACCGCCTGAAACAAGCCGGGGTGAATGTAATCACGCTGCCCAAAAGCATCACCAACCACATTCCCAAAACCGACCGCTGTATTGGTTTTGACAGCGCTCTGACAGTGGCGGCTGAATCCATAGACCGGCTGCACACCACCGCCCACAGCCACCATCGTATCATTGTGGTGGAGATCATGGGCGACGATGCAGGCTGGCTGGCGCTGGGGGCCGGCATTGCTGGCGGGGCGGATGTGATCCTGATCCCAGAGATCCCCTATCATGTGGACAGCGTGGCGGAGACGATTCTGGAACGCAGCCGCAAAGGCAAGCGTTTCAGCCTGGTGGCGGTGGCAGAAGGGGCGATCTCCGAAGAAGATCATCAATTTTTCTTGAAGGCGCGCGAGGTGAATCAATTTTTGCGTTCGGGCAGTGATGATTATCAGGAGGTCGAATCTCAGTTAATGCAATTGGAAGAAGACTTTACTGGTAAGACCATTGACCTGGCGCAGCGATTGAACCAGGCGACCCAATTGGATACCCGCATCACCATTCTTGGTTTTCTGCAGCGAGGCGGTGCCCCCACCGCTACAGACCGACTGCTGGCAACGACGCTGGGTACCAGCGCGGCGCTGCTGGCGGCTGATAACCACTGGGGGGTGATGGTGGCGAATCAGGGCGGGGAGGTAGTGCCGGTTGCGCTGGAGGAAGTGATCCAGGGTGAGAAAACCGTGCCGCTCGACCATCCCTGGGTGATGAGCGCACGTGCGGTTGGCACCAATCTGGGCGACTGAGCCTTTCTGCAGAAAAAAGCAATTGCTTTGTCAATGTTTCCAATGACGGGTAGGTTATAATAGCTGCATGCGCACACAACCACGGGATTATCATCACGTAGCCATCATCACACACCCAAACCACGCAGAAACCGATGCGCTGGTAGTGGAGGTGCGTCAATTCTTGATAGACAGCGGGGTGGAGGATATTTGTTCTTTCACCTTTGAACAGGATGATCCACCGCAGTGTTTGTGGGAGCAGGAACTGGATTTGGTGATCACAATCGGCGGCGACGGCACTATGCTGCGTGCCAGCCATTTGTGCGGGCCACGCGGCATCCCCTTGATTGGGATCAATATGGGCCGGCTGGGTTTTCTGACTGAGTTGACCCGTGATAATTGGCAGGATCATCTGCCGACCTTGTTTGGGCCAGATTCACCCGCCCGCCTGGAGCAGCGTATGATGCTGCACGGCGTGCATTCACGCGGTGACAAAGTGTTGCATGAATGGGATGTGTTGAATGACCTGGTGGTGGTGCGCGGGCGCTTCGTGCGCCCGATCACGCTCAGTGTAAGTGTGAACCAGACTCCGATTGTAGGCTATGTAGCGGATGGTTTAATCGTTTCTTCTGCCACCGGTTCCACCGCTTATTCACTGGCGGTGGGCGGGCCGATCCTGCTGCCAGAAATGCGCAACATGGTCATCATCCCCATCAGTCCCCATTTCTCCATCGATCGTGCGTTTGTGCTATCTGACCAGGACGAGGTTTCGATTCGCCTGGAAACCGAACATGAAGCCGTGATCAGCCCGGATGGCAAACAATCCGTGATGATCGAAAATGGCGATGTGCTGACGGTCAGCGCCAGCACGTTCACAGCTGATTTTGTGCGTTTTTCGTCAAAGCGCGCCTTCTATCGCAATATCATACAATATATGGAGCGCAACCCGATTGCGCTCAAATTGTACAACGAGAATGCTGAACAGGATTGATGCATGACCGAAGACCAGGCAAAAACCTTCTGCCACAATCACCCCACGGTGGAAACCGCGTTGCGCTGCAACCAGTGCGGTGAATATATCTGCGCCAATTGTGCCGTACATACCCCCACGGGCTATCGCTGCAAGGATTGTCTCCGCCAACAGCAGAAGAAGTTTGATACCAGCCAGCCGATGGATCTTGTTTTTGCGGTGGTGGTAGCGGGTGTGCTGTCATTTCTTGGCAGCCTGGTGATCAGCTGGGTGGTTGGGTTTTGGGGGTTTCTGTCCATTTTTCTGGCGCCGATCGCCGGCACCATCATCGGCGAGGCGGCCCGCAAGGTAACCGGACGCCGTCGGTCGAAGAAGCTGTTTGTTTCAGTGGCGGTGGCTACAGCACTTGGTGCACTGCCGCTGTTCATTTTTAGTCTGCTTGGGTTTCTCCTTACCCTGGGGAGCGGGGCGGGTGGTTGGTTATCGATCTTGCGGCCGGTGTGGTTTGGTTATTATCTGGTGACGGTGACCACCACGGCGTATTTCCGTATCTCCGGTCAACCGTTGCGGTTGAAACGATAAGGCGGACGGGCAGCGCGTTATGTTGAAGGAATTGCGAATCCAGGATTTTGCCATCATTGAAGAGTTGAACCTTGCCTTCGGTTCCGGTCTGGTGATCTTGACCGGTGAAACTGGCGCGGGCAAATCTATTTTGCTGGACGCAATTCTGACATTGGTGGGGGCGCCGGGTGATATGACCTTTATCCGCAAAGGGGCTGAACGCGCCATTGTAGAGGGTACCTTCACTCTTAATCCTTCTTTGCATGAGGGACTGATTGCGATCTTAAAAGAAGAGGAACTGTTGCTGGATGAGCATGAATTGACCTTATCGCGAGAACTGCGCAGCAGCGGACGTTCGCTGGCGCGGGTGAACGGGGTCAGCGCTTCCGCCAGGGTGGTGCGCTCATTGAGTGAGTACTTACTTGATATTCACGGCCAGGCGGAGCATCTTTCGTTGTTGAACACACGCCAGCATATCAAGCTGCTGGATCGTTATGCCAATGTCGACGGGGCGCTGGCAGATTATCAGAAGGAATACCGTGCTTTGCAGCAACTGCGGCGTGAACTGGCAGACCTGCGCCAGGCGCAGTTGGATGCCGAACGCCGTATGGATTTGCTGGAGTTTCAAGCAGGCGAAATTGAGGCAGCAGGTGTCAAGCCGGGGGAAGATGAAACCCTGAAGCAGGAACGCGACCGCCTGGCGAATGCCGAAACACTCAGCCAGCTGGCATCACAGAGCCTGTTCTTGATCGAAGAAGGCGATGAACAGGTACCGGCAGTATCAGACCTGTTGGGCGAGATCAGCGCTGCCGTGCTGGACCTGGCAAAATTGGACAAAGCACAGCAAGGGTTGGCGGACACCTCTGAATTGATCATTGACCAGCTGGCGGAACTGGAGCGCTCGCTGCATGACTATCTTGAAACCATCGAGTTTAACCCGGCGCGCCTGAACCAGGTGGAAGAACGGGTGGACCTGCTCAACCGCCTTAAGCGTAAATATGGCGGCAGGCTGGAGGCGGTGATTGCCTTTGGCAAACGCTGCCGTGATGAAATCGAAACCATCACCCACGCTGATGAACGTATCGAAGTGCTGGAACAAAAAGAACAGGAATACCTGACAATCTTGAGCGACAAAGCTATGGGTATCTCGGCCGCACGAGCCATGGCTGCTGTGGCGATGGGCAAAGGCATCGAACAGGAGTTGAATGACCTCAACATGAGCGGCGCACAATTTCAGGTTTCCTTCAACCACCAACCAGATGAAAATGGATTGCTGATCGCCAGCGGTGAGCGGGTGGCATTCAGCGAAAACGGCATTGATGTGGTCGAGTTCCTCATCGCCCCGAACCAGGGCGAGGGTTTCAAACCGCTGGTCAAAATTGCCTCAGGCGGTGAGACCTCCCGTTTGATGTTGGCGCTGAAGAATGTGTTGACCAAAGCCGACACCATTCCTACGCTGATCTTCGATGAGATTGATCAGGGCATTGGCGGGCGGGTTGGTTTCATCGTCGGAGAGAAATTGTGGCGATTGGCGCGCGAACACCAGGTGTTGTGCGTGACGCACCTGCCGCAATTGGCGGCTTTTGGCGACAGGCATTATCACATCGCGAAGCAAATCACGGAGGATGAACGCACGGTTACCCGTGTGGAACTGGTGGAAGGGGAGCGGCGTTTACAGGAATTGGCCGCCATGCTGGGCGGCGTGGGCGACACCAGCTTGCAGGCAGCCGAAGAGTTACAGCAGCGCGCCAGGGAACGTCAGCAGGTGCTGGCTGCGCGATTGGACTGAAGCAATCTGGTTATCACTTTTTTTCGATTAACATCTCTGGCTTAAATTCAGATACCGGACCCTGATAAGGTTGTATACCAAACATGTCCGGGTTGTAGGGGCGTTTGAATGACAGAATTGCCAGTTCTGGGCAGTAATTAAAACAACGCAGACACTTAATACATCGGTCATCGAATTGCGGCAATCCTTCAACCAGGGTGATGTTATCGACCGGGCACAGACGCACGCAACGACCGCAGCTGGTGCATTTCTGGGGATCTACACTCCATAGTTTCATTTTGTAAGACTCAAAAGACTTGCGCCAGAAGTAACGTTGGGTCCAGCCGAAACTCCAAAAAGAGTTCTTGCCCATGATCCAGGGTTGGTTGTCAACAATGCGCTGTGCGAGTTTGGCGGCTCGTTCGGCGGCATGCGGCAATTTTGCCTGAAATAGCTTCAAGATCATGGTGATGATCCAGCCAAAATCAGCATTGATGTTGTTGGGCATGTTAAAGTGCACTGCCCAGCGGATCTGGTAGCCTTTGGCTTCGATCAACTTGTGCAAAAAATAGGCGCCATTACCTGACCAGGCAGCCTGGGTGACATAGATGAACATGGTTTTTTGCCCGGTCACAACCGGGAGATTGTGGATGAATTTCTGCATGATGAGGGGCGCGTCGGAGCCATAGGTGGGATAGCCAATGCCGACCATGGCCGCTTTTTCGATTAATTCCTGCACCTTGGCATCTGTCGCCTGTTCGATGGAGATCGGCTGCGGCTGGCAGCCGCGCTCTTGCAGTTCCTCCGCGATCTGGTTGCCAACCCACCAGGTGTTGCCGGTGCCTGAGAAGTAAAAGATGGGGATGAATGTTTCCGTCATTTCTGTCTCCTGTTTCACCTTTTCCTCATCAATGATGTCATTTTTGTGCCTGCAGGGTTGGGATGGTGAAAGAAAAGGTAGAACCTTTGCCTACCTCACTATCAACCCAGATCCTGCCGCCATGGGCTTCGATCACGGTTTTGGCGATGGAAAGACCCAGGCCCATGCCTTTGGTGGTGCGGGCGCGGTCTACCTTATAAAAACGTTCAAAAATCTGGCTGGCATCCTCCGCGGGGATACCAATGCCATTATCGCGAATCGAAACCGTGATCTCGTCTTCGCTCTGTTGAGCACTCACTGTGATCGCCCCGCCGGGCGGGGTGAATTTGATTGCGTTGTGCAGCAGGTTGGTGATAACAGCGCTCAGGCGTTCGGTATCCGCCATTACCATCGGCAGAAAGCGGGGTAACTCAAGGGTTAAAGAAAGTTTGGCGCGCTCCGCCTGGGACAGCATGCGTTCGACAGCCGGCTCGAGAATCGTTGCCAGCGGGATTGGTTTGATCTGCAGCGGTACCTCGCCAGACTGGGTGCGTGATAGCTCCAGCAGTTCTTCGACCAGTTGTGACATGGTTTCAATGGATTCTTCCATTAAGTCCAAGAAATGCTGGGCGGCTTCAGGATCATCGATGGCACCGTCTTGCAGGGTTTCCGTCATCAAGCGCAGGGAGGTGATCGGCGTGCGCAGGTCATGGGAGATGTTGGAAATAAAATCTCTGCGGATGGTTTCCAGTCGGCGTAAGGCGGTCAGGTCCTGCAAAATCAACAAGTAGCCCAGTTCCTGTAATTCAACGAAGGGTGTGATGATGACCTGTAAAAAACGCCCCTGTTCGCCGCTGGTTTCGATGAGCGCACCCTGCTGTTCGCCACTTTCCTGGCATCTGTGCCACAGGTCAATGACCTGGTGATGGCGCACCACCTCAGCGAAGGAGTGGCCTACGGAGTCTTCCTGGCGCGTGAGCAATAACTGCATGGCAGCCGGGTTGATGTATTTCACCATGCCAATGTTATCAGTAATCAAGGCGCCATCCGCCATTTGCTCCAGTACCACTGACAGGCGGTTTTTTTCGCTGTTAATGATCGCCAGCTGGGCTGCAAACCGTTCGCCCATATTGTTGAGAGCGCGGTTCAATGACTGCAGGTCCTGCGAACGCGTGTGTGCGATGGTATATTTGAAATCGCCTGCTTCGAGGCGTTCCAATCGCTCCGCCAGTTCACGGATGGGGCGGGCGTTGTTGTTGGAAATAATGATCGAGATGAGGATAAAGATGACCACCATGGTGCCGGTCAACAGGGTGATGATCTGCGATACCTGGTTCAGGTAAGCATTGAAAGTTGTTGAAGGAATCGCAACCCGCACCACACCGACCATCTCGCCGGCGTGCACTGCGCTTGCTGCGGTGTAGATAACTTCTTCCTGCAGGGTGGCGCTGCCGCGGATATTGGCACCTTCACCAAAACGGATGGCTTGCTGCACTTCGGGGCGGTATAAGTGGTTATCCATGGTCAGGCGGTCATCATTTGATTCGCCCAATACGGTGCCATCAGGGGCGATGAGGGTGACTCTTGCGTTTAACAGTTGTGCGTAATGGCGGGCGATGTCATCGATCCCTTCAGAAGGGGTGGCTTGTGCCAGTTGCGGCGCCAGCACTTCTGCCAGCAAATGGGACTCACCCAACAATTTTTCCTGATAGACGTTGAGGAAGGTATTGCGCAACAGGGTGGTAACTGACAGGGCAAGAATCATCATACCCACTACAATGATGATGATGAAGGGGATCGCAATTCGATTGCGCAAGCTGTTGCGCAACATGGTCAACCCTCGAAGCGATAACCGGTGCCGTGGATGGTGATAATGCGGGCGGGGTTGGCCGGATCGGGTTCAATTTTTTCACGCAGCCAGCGGATATGCACGTCTACGGTGCGGGTGCCGCCGGTATATTCCCAACCCCACACTTCGCGCAGAATGGTGTCACGTGAGAGAGCGGCACGGCGGTGAGAGGCAAGATAGTGCAGCAGGTCATATTCTTTGGGTTTCATGACGAGGATTTGACTGTTGCGCGTCACCTCACGGCGATTGTTATCGATGACCAGGTCGCCATGCTGCAGGATTTGTTTGGCGTCCCCCGATTCGTTTTTTCCTTTTTGATCGGCGTCATCCTGAATCATCTTCATGCGGCGCAGGTGGGCTTTGACGCGTGAAAGAAGTTCGCGCATGCTGAACGGTTTGACAATGTAGTCATCGGCGCCTATCTCCAACCCCAGTACGCGGTCAATCTCACCCGAGCGGGCGGTCAGCATGATGATGGGCAGGTTAAGTTCT
>Ga0334889_1003021_pt1 | contig 17490 bp, 18 predicted proteins | sample GraSluR1_MG_2_FD_207222 | JGI IMG/M metagenome (GOLD analysis project Ga0334889, IMG submission 207222) | Sludge microbial communities from methane-producing bioreactor in Wageningen University, Netherlands - Granular Sludge_8_08-R1 | ecosystem: Engineered > Bioreactor > Anaerobic > Unclassified... | reverse complement strand
TGAAAGAACTGCTTCTCACAAGTTTCTTCACAACTGATTTTCTGATCTTGCAGCTGAAAACTTCTAAATAAACGTTGATGAGAAGTATGTTCATTTCTAAAAGAGGGGTTTATCAACAGCCTGGGAGAATAACTATATTCTCTGGTCAGAGAGTTTCCGCAAGCACCTGGGTTTGACAGAAGAAACTGAAATAACTCCTCAGGGAGAGATTACTTTACCGGCAGAACTGGACATTTCATTCGGGGAAGCTATCAATAATGCCCGGGAGAGGAGAATAGAATTGTACCTCTCCCAATCTTACCGGGATATGTATGAGATACAGTGGAAGGCAGAACGGGGGAATTATCTTCCCAATGTCGCTTTATCCGCAGAATACAACAAGTTTTCCCAAAGAGACGAATTCGGGATCAAGCCGGATAGCTTTGGTACTTCCTATCAGGTAATGCTCGGATTACAAGTCCCGATATTTACCGGCTTTGGGAATAGGGCAAAGATAACACAAGCGCGTCATCAATATAAAAGAGCTTCGCTAAACCATCAGGATTTGGAAGATAAGATCGAGTTAGATGTTCGCAATGCTTATCAAAAGTTATCTTATGCCAAACAGAATTATGAAGCTCAGAGCCTCCGGGTAGATCTGGCAGAACGGGGATTGAAGATAGCCGAAACCCGTTATGAGAATCAGGTTGGAATAAACCTGGAAGTTCTGGACGCTCAATTGGAATACAAAGTAGCCCGTTTATCCTATCTTCAGGCAGTTTATGAAATGATCATGGCTCAGAAGGGGATGCAAAAGGCTATGGGAATAAATCTTTAAGAACAGTTTTCAGGAGAATAGAATCATGAAGAAGTTAGTTATTTTAATGACAGGCTTACTTATCCTGCTGATATTTGCTGCCTGCGGTAACAATGAGCAGGAATTCAGAAATATCGAACAGATCCAGCAGTCTGAAGGGATACCGGTGAAAGTGGAGAAGATCTCTCTGCAGCCCTTCGTCATCTCAGTGAACTATAATGCCAATCTTTACGGGATCAAAGAAACGACCTTAACTTCGATGATCGCAGACAGAATTGAAGAGGTTCATGTCCGCGTGGGAGACTATGTGGAAGAGGACGATCTGCTCCTCAGTTTTCCGGAAGACAATCCTTCGGCACAGTTCATCCAGGCAAAGGCTGCTTATAACAATATCGTCCAAACTTACGAAAGAATGAGTGCCCTTTTTGCTGAGGGTGGTATTTCTCAGCAGGAACTGGACCAGCTAAAGACATCCCGGCAGGTAGCTGAAGCTAATTTGAAAGCCTCGGAAAAAATGATTATGATCAGGGCTCCCTACAGCGGAACAGTAACCCACCTTAACTTCAGGGCTGCCGAATCTGCCGGACCCGGAGACCCTTTACTCACGATAGCCCGGATAAATAAGTATCAAACGCAGATTTGGGTTACGGAAAATGATATCAACCAGATTAAACCGGGATTAAAAGCTATTGCCCGCTGGCAGAATTATGAACTCCCGGGCAAAGTCACACAGGTTGCCCGTTCCATTGACAAGAACCGACAGGCATTTGCCGTTGATCTGGAGTTCGATAATCCCCAAAACTTTCTCCTGACCGGAGTGATGGCAGCAATTGAACTTTTCCGTTATGATAATCCGCAGGCTATCGTCATTCCCCGTCAGTTTATCTTCTCCGACAGCGAGGGAGATTTCGTCTTTCTGGCAGAGGGGGAACGGGCTCTGACGAGGTACATCGAAACGGGAGAAAATGACGGTATGAATTTTGAGATTGTTGCTGGTTTATCAGTTGGTGACCCTCTGATCAAAGAAGGGGCAAATCTAATCTCTGTCAATACAAGAATAAGAATCATCAATTAGGGGTAACTATGTTTTTAGCAAAACTATCGATAAATCGTCCGGTGATGATGACCATGTTTATTCTGGTTTTCATCGTTTTCGGAATCTTAGCTTATTTAGGGCTGTCCCTGAATCTGATGCCTGATATTGACATCCCGTTCGTTACTATCCAGACTCTCTATCCCGGAGCAGGTCCGCAAGAGATCGAAACTCAGATCAGCAGAAGGATCGAAGATGCTGTGGCTACTGTCAGTCAGGTAGATTTTATTCAATCATATTCGATGGACAACGTCTCTTTTGTCTTGCTGAGATTCGATATGGGTAAGGAGATAGAGGTCGCCCTCCGGGAAGTCAAAGAAAAGGTCGATGCCATTCTGAACGACCTTCCCCGGGATGCCGAGAGACCACTTGTCTCTTCCTGGGACTTTGCCGCAATGCCGGTGGTCGATCTTGTCTTCTCAGGAAATTTCTCTCCCATAGAACTCTATGATTATGCCGATATGAGGCTTCGTGACCGCTTTTCTCAGATAGAAGGGGTCGCCAGGGTCGAAATGAGCGGTGGGCAGAAGAGAGAAATCCAGGTTCTCCTCGACAGAAAGACCGTTGAGCAGTATGGTATTTCCCTTCCGCAACTGACAGGGATCATTGCTGCCCATAATCTTGATATGCCGGGGGGACAATTTCAGCAGAGCGGTCAGGAACTCTCGGTCAGATTAGCCGGACAGATAAGTGATCTGAATACGCTGGAAAACCTTGAGATACCGACTATCCACGGAGTGAGAAGATTGAGAGAAATAGCGGAAGTCAGGGATACGGGAACAGAGATCCGGGAAATGACGACATTTTTTGACAGAGCGACCGGTCAAAGAGAGGAAAATATCATCCGCTTCGGGTTAGTGCCAAGCCCTGAGGGTAACCCCGTTGATATATCCAGGGCAGTCCGCAAAGAACTCGGACCAATTAGAGCAGAACTGCCGGAGGGGCTGAACATCAGAGTCATAAATGATAGTTCTGTCTTCATTGAAAGCACTGTTAACGATACCTTGATGAATATCTTACTCGGGATCCTCTTTACCGGTTTGATTCTCTTTGTCTTTCTCAATGATCTCCGCTCTACTTTAATAGTAGCCCTGGCAATGCCGACCTCTATCGTCTCAACTTTCCTGTTGATGCAGATGTTCGGCTTCACTCTCAATATGATGACCCTGATGGGTTTCTCGACGGCGGTAGGTATTCTGGTTACAAACTCGGTTATCGTTCTGGAGAACATTTTCCGCCATAAAAATATGGGTCATACTCGTAAAGAGGCAGCAGGAGTCGGGACTTCTGAGATTGCTGTAGCCGTTATTGCCTCAACTTTGACAAACATCGTGGTCTTTCTCCCCATCGCCACTATGACCTCTCTGGCTGGCCAGTTCTTCAGGGAATTTGCTCTGGTCGTAGCCTTTGCAACCATCTTCTCGTTATTGATCTCTTTTACAGTGACCCCATTACTCGCCTCCCGCATCCTGCCGGAAAAACAGAAACCGAACAGATTCAATGAAAAATTCGACAGACTCTTCAGAAAACTGGAACGTCTTTACCAACGGACATTGGGCTTTATCCTCAAGAATAAGAAAACAGCAGGAGCTTTAGTAGGTTCTGTTTTCATTCTCTTTATTCTCAGTTTCTTCGTCGGTGCTCAGGTCGGTTTTGAATTCATGCCCTTCCTCGACGAAGGTACCCTTTCCCTGGAACTCGAGTTACCTGAAGGATATGACCTTTCGGAAACCGCAAAAATAGTTGAAGAGATAGAAAGCATCATCATTCGGAGACCTGAAGTCGAGAGTATCCTTACAACTATCGGCTCCATGGGAATGCTCAATGTCGGACCGAATGTTGCCGGAGCAAATATCCAGCTCATAGACGCTGCCGACAGAGATCTCTCCTCTCATGAGGTCGCTGATCTTTTTATGAGCGAACTGGCAATGATCCCTAATGCCACTGTCAGACTTGAAGTCCAGTCTGGTTTCGGCGGAGGAGGTGATGCGCCGGTAAGCTTGTTCGTCATGGGACAGGATAAGGAGATAGTCGAAGACTTAGCGCTGGAGATAATGGATAAGATTGCTCAGGTTCCGGGATTAACTAATTTAGATTCCTCACTCCGTCCGGGGAGACCGGAACTGACTTACCGCCCTAAATACGACAGAATGGCTGCCGCCGGTGTTACAGTGCAGGATCTGGCAATGACGCTCCGTTCTTCAGTCGAAGGATTAGTCGCTACTCAATACCGCGAAATAGACCGGGAATATGATCTAAAGGTACTCCTGGAGAGACCTTCGATAGATAGTCCCTCTAAGATCGCTGATATCCCGGTTATTACTAAACAGGGTACATTCACCTTTTCGCAGCTGGCAGATCTGGAATTTGCAGCAGGCACCAGTATGCTGATGAGAAAAGATAAGTTTTCGGCAGTGGAGATAACGGGCGGACTTGCTGCCGGTTATCCCCTCGGTAATGTTGTCGGGGGTATCAGACAGATATTAAGCCGGGATATAGAACTCCCTTCAGGTTACCGGATTGACTGGGGCGGAGACAGTCAGATGCTCGATGAAACCGTTACTGATATGCTTCGCACCTTCTTTATCGCTATTCTTTTAACCTACATGCTGCTGGCTGCCGTGCTGGAGAGTTTTGTCCAGCCCATCTACATCCTTGCCACTCTGCCGCTGGCTCTGATCGGGATTTTCCTAGCCCTCTTTATTACAGGGCAAACTATGAATATCGTATCAATGATGGCTATCATCATGCTCATCGGTATCGTGGTCAATAACGCTATCCTTCTGCTCGATTACACCAATCAGTTAGTAAAAGAGGGAAAAAATCCCAAAGAAGCGTTGCTAAGCGCCTGTCCGACAAAGCTAAAACCAATCGTTATGGCTACTCTGGCCATAATTCTCGGGATGCTTCCCATGGCTATAGGGGTCGGTTCTGCCGGAAAGGAACTGCGTCAGCCGATGGGTATAGTGAGTATAGGAGGTTTGATCGTCTCAGCTCTCCTGACACTCTTCATTATTCCTTCAGTTTATTATGTCTTCCGAAGAAGGAAAAAAAGAGCTTAATCAATAGATATTACGGGAGATCACTTAGGTGATCAGAAAAAATAGAGACCGGTTCTGTTTTTTTCCACTCTTCTGACCATAGATTAAAATGGTTCGAAGTCGTTGATCTCCCAGTAATATTTTTCAGCTTCTTTCTGAATATTGAGAACATCAACGTAGTGTTCTGTTTCCCACTGCCCCATTTTGTTGAAAAAGCTTTTGAGTTCCGGCTGGTCGGCATCCTGAGCCAGATTCTTGTAATGCTGCAAGGAGTCTTTCTCTAACAATACGGCTGTGGAAATAGCGGAGAAGAGTATCTGTTTTTCCCCGATCCTTCTCAAAAACTGCTCACTGAATATCTTCTCTGCTTCTACGTCTGCAGCCTCTTGAGAATAGTCGGTAAGTTCCTTCCCTTCTTGAATATCGTTATAATAACTCAGCAGATAATTGTAATGACGTTTCTCTTCCTCGACCCGATCCTGGAAAAAAGCCCTTACTTCTTCATCCCGGGAATCATCGAGTGCTTTCTGATAGAGCTCGATACTGTCACGTTCCGCTAACATCCCTTTCTTCAATGCCTGTAATAATTCTTTCTTTTCCATAAAACCTCCGGCTCTTAACTATTCTTACTTTTCTGTTACCAGACTGCTGTTAAAGCCCCCTCTTTGTCAACTCATTTTCTCTGGCTTCTTCTTTGGAGATGGCTGTCTCTTTGTATTTCATCCATTCTCCGGTTGGCCTGGACAGCAGACTCAATCCTTCGGAGGAAAGGGTAAAAAAGAAAGCTTAACAGCTTGCAAAGAAGAATAGATATTATCTGTGATATCGATTTTCAGGTGTTTTTTCTGAACCTGCGCCAGCAAATCTCCGACATACTCCCTTTTTGAATTTCCCGCCTCTTTACAAACCGGTTTTGCCGGCTTGAAACCTTGTTCCTTCTGCAGAGACACCAGGAGTTTTTCCGAAACAGAATATAGCGGTCTGATTATTTCAAATCTATCTTTAAAGAGAGACTGTTTGGGGGTTAAAGTACTTACTTCCCGGCTGAAAAACAGATTGAGCAGAAGAGTGGCAACCACATCGTCTCTATGATGTCCGAAAACGATTTTTTTGCAGCCTTTTTGTTCAGCATATTCCAGAATAACTCTCCGTCTTTGGCGGGAACAGGAAAAGCAGGTATTAAGGCTTTTCCCGGAAGACTTGACCTCATCATAGATTGAGGTCTCTATCACCTTCACTTCCCCCTGCAGATTGTTGTTTTCGATAAAGGAAAGATCATGTTCCGGACTCAGTCTGATGTGCAGGGCTTGCAGTTCAAGCGGGTAGTATTGCAGCAGATGAAAAAGAGCAAGGGAATCTTTCCCGCCGGACAGAGCCACTAAAAGCTTTTCACCTTCCCGGAATAACTGCCAGGTTTGATTTGCTTTATCGATCTCTGTAATGATCCTTTTCTCTAAACGGGTCATTCTATTGCTCCAAAAGGTGAATCTGAAGGATTAGCTGCCGGTAAAAAAATGGTGCTGAAGGGGGGACTCGAACCCCCACGAGCTATTCGCTCACTAGGTCCTGAACCTAGCGTGTCTACCAATTCCACCACTTCAGCGTGAATACAGAGAAAAAAGATACCGTTTTTCAAGTCAAGGAAAATTGTGTTATTGAGGACAGGGAAAACAGCGGTTGAACTGCAAATGCGGTAAATACCCGCTATCTTGAACTCAGGATAGCTCAGTCTTGATTACTGTTTCCTTCTCTAAAGAAAGAATATTACAACAACAAACACGGCTACCGCTGAAAACTGAAGCAGATAGTCAGCAGTGCCAAGTTTCTTATCATAGAGATAAGTTCGGTGGGGATATAGGCGAAAACCCTTCAAGTCAAGGGCTATAGCCCTGTATTTGACTTCGGTAAGATTAGTGGTCAGGACAGGAATAAGCATGGATATCAGAACTGAAAGCTTATTTTTGACAGAGAGCTTTTTCAGATTTATATTCCGCAGATAGATGGTCTCCCTGTAAGCGATGAAAAGCCTGTAATAGTCGGGAATAAAGCGAATAACGGTTGTGATGAGAAATGATATTTCATAGGGAAACCGCCAGGCTTTAAAAGCGAGCAGATAATCCGCAGAGGAGATACTGAAGAGCAGTCCGGCAACAAGGATCAGATTTATCAGACGCATTGCCACGGTTATTCCGAAGAAGACTCCGGCATCAGTGATCCTGAAAAGATATAAACTCCAAAGAACATCTCCCTCCCGCCTAAAGACTATCTGAATGACAGCTATTATCAATATTGCCTGCCAAAAGTGCCTGAATCTCCCCGCCAGTTTAGCGAAGAGCAGTTTTCTTTCGTTCTGCAGGAGTAATAACAGCAAAGCAGACCCCATGACAAACAACTGTGCCCCGATATTCTGCCTGAAGACTGCGATACTGGAAAGAGCAACGGAGATTATGATTACCGTTCTGGTGTTAATAAACCTGGTCATTTCACCATTCCATGATCCTGACCCTACCTTCACTTAGCAGGAAGGGGGAATTGTTACCTTGCCTTTTCTCTTTCGTTCTTTGCTGCTCCGAAGCTTCCAAAACCGGAAAAAGTTCTCTGAAAAGCTCTTTTCTGTGAGTCAGGATTAGAGCTCCGCAATGATTCTCTGTTTTTTTCTTCAACAGCTTGATCAGAAGGGTGATCCCCTCCTCGTCAAGACTTGCTGTCGGTTCATCAATGATCCAGTATTTTTCCCGGAAAAGGGGAAGAACGGAGAGCATTGTCCTCCTCTTCTGACCGTAACTCAACTCCCAAACAGGAGTATCTCCGACCTTTTCAGCTCCCAGCAATTGCAGAGCCAGTTTCCTCTTTTCTGCTTTCCCTGCCGTATCGGGTTCACTAAAACGGTTTTGCCAGATCTTCAGATCTTCATCAGGGGTTATTCCCATCAGATTACCGGTTAGATCCTGCTTTATATAGATGACATTCTCCAGGATCTTTGAACGGTCTAACCTCTTCATTTCTTCATTATTCAGCCGGAGAGATCCGGTATAGCCTTTGGTTAATCCGGTCAGAAGGCGGCAGAGGGTCGTTTTCCCCGTTCCGTTACCTCCGTTGATCAAGGTAAGACCATGAGAAGGAATATCAAGATCAAGCCCCCCGAAGACAGGCTGCCCCTTCTCATAGGCAAATGAAAGACCGGCTATGCTGTAAAGGTATTCCATAACGTTTTCTGTGAAGCTCTAAACATCAGTAGAATCAATAACGGGAACTCTCTTCTCTTCCCGGTTCAGAGCGATAACCTGGTTTATGTTTCGGATGAAAACAGAGTAAAATGGGGAAAAAGCTCTCTTCATTGAATATCTCCTTGCCTGACCCTTTGGTTGTTTGACCATCTCTTCGTCCTCCGGATTATCAGGATTGGTTTTTACTGTTATGCTCATCCAGATTGATGATCATATCTGCAGATTGCTCCAGATATACCGGGTGTTCTGCCGCTATGATCAGTTTCCCCTCTTTTTTCAATTCCTCTAAATAATCGACAAAAAGGCTGATAATATTCTCTTCCATTCCGGCAGAAAATTCATCGATCAATAACACCTGCGGGGATATGGCAAGAAGTCCCGCTAAAACCGTCAGCTTCTTCTGTCCGAATGATAGTTCCGCAGTCTTCCTTTGGCGTAAATGCCCGATCCTGAACCGCTGCAAGATATACTCCAGCCTTCTCCCGATCTCCTCCCTCTCTATGCAGAGATTTTCCGGTCCGAAAACAATCTCTTCTTCGACCACAGGCATGAAGATCTGTTTGTCCGGTTCCTGAAAAAGCAGATTGATGTGCGGAGCTATCTCCTTTAACGATAACTCCGTAAGAGGTTTATCCTGATACAATACCACCCCTGTCATCTCTCCCGGGATGGCCTGAGGGATTATGCCGCACAGGCAATTGAGCAGAGTAGTCTTGCCGCTTCCGTTTCTCCCCTTGAGCAGGACGAGTTCTCCCCTCCCCGCTTTGAAATTCAGAGGTTTCCAGAGATCTTCATTGTTCCCGGGATAACGAAAAGTCAGATTTTTTACTTCCAGCAGCATTTAATAGATCTCAATTCTCACTATATCTTTTAACCATCTGTTGCGGAAAGGATCATGAGGCAGGACAAGACGGAATCTGTTGTTGTCTTTGCTTTCCGGCATCAGAGCAGCCTGTTTTTCTCTAATTTCTTCTTCCGAAATGACCAGCCGGTTCCCGTCCCGGGTAGAGAAATAGTAATTAACCCCCTCCGGTATTGACAAAGCCAGGGTTTCCATGATATCAGTGATCAGGTACCCTCTAAGTTCTTCTGTACCGGTAGCAGGCAGACTGCTCATTCTGATATCTGAAAAATCGCTTCCGGTTAAGAAATAGTCTTCTCCTCCGGCTGTTATCTGCAAACCTTCCGAGAGGCTCATCTCTTTTTGTCTGACCAGCAGAAGAATACTCAATAATATCACTAAAAAAACAACTATAATTGCAATCACCCCTATCTGTCTCTTAGTCTTCATCATCTTCCCCTTTGGTTAATCCCGACAGATCGGCAAAGACCCCGATCATATCTTCTGCTCCCGCAGTATAATGAGTTCCGGAGAGACTCCCCGTCTCTTCCTCATAATATTCATGCATGCCGTGATCGGAAAAGACATAAAAATTCCCCTCCCACACTGCCGCTAACCCGGTGAGAAACGCTCCAGTCCTTCTTATTGCTTCCATCACCTCCTTGCTGTTTGGCCCGTACGAATGTCCCAGATCATCTATATCGTGAAAATGAACAAAAACGAAATCATGATCTGCGGTTTCTTTCAATGCTGTCCGGTAGATGGCTGGATCAACCAATCCGCTCTCCTTATCCGGCAAATGTAGAACCTGCCTCAGGGGTGACAGATATAGCTGCATCTCTCCTTCAATGATCACCCCCCTCCTTGCAGCCGTTCCGGTTTCGGTCTCAAACGAGATCAAGCCCGGTTCTGCGAAAGAAGAGAACATTTCTTTCCTTTTTTCTTCAGCCTCCGGTCGTAACTCACCAGTTCCGAAAGCATAGTAATTGTAAACGGTCTTAGGGGGATAAACAACCCTTAATGGTTCAAATCCGATATCGAAGAAGGTATCGCTAAAGCCTTTTTCTGAAGCATATTCCCAGAGTTTGTAACCCAATCCGTCAACAAAAACAGCTAATGTCGGACTTTCGGCAATTGAACTCATCAGCAGATCATAGATCATCAGACCGGACATTGAGGGAGGATTCTCCCAAATCCCTTTCAGAACCTTCTCCCCCTTCCGGTCAACCCCGGCGGGAAGTAGCTGCTTAGCTGTCAGCTTTACCAGACCCGGTTCTTTAGGTTTATGCCACTCCTCTACCCCATTATGGTAAATAAAAAGAAGAGAATCCGCTTCCGTCTGAATAGTTAGTAAAACTTCCGGGATCGTTAAAAAACCTCTTTGGTAATCACGGCTGCCCAAATCTTCTAAGACAATGTTTCGCCTGATCAGGTCATAAGTGCTCTGATATGAGAGTTGCCCGGTACCGTTAAGATGATAGACTCCCTGATCCTTTGCCCGGGTAGCGAGAAATATCTTTGTTACTCCGGCTAACTCTGCTCTTGATGATCCCTGCTGCAATAACCAGCTTCGACCCTTTTTCTTCAGACTAAACTCAGAGAATAACTCTCCGCAAATGATGACAGCTGCCATCTCCTTATTCTTTACTATCAGTTCATCAACTCTGCTCTCCGTTAAATGCTCCGTCAGTTCCTTCAAATTGCCGCTTTCCGTTATCCGAAAAGCTTGCTCTCCTCCATATACTTCAATAACCGGGTCTTGGGAGAGATAAAACACCGACCCAAAACCGATTACTATAACCACGAAGACAGCAAGATAGTATCCTTTCCTCATCTGTTCTTTATTCCTTCTCTGACAACAGTTCAAAGCGATGTGCCCTGAGCTGCCTGATGATCTTGTAACTGACAACACCACCGCCGATCCCCGAAAGGAGAGAGGCAGTCAGTGATATCAAAAGAGGGATGAGAGGCAGCCTCATTATCAAAAGTGCCACTAATAGCGAACCTGTGATATTTGCCCCTGCACAGAAGGTCGTTTGAGCCGGCAGAGAACTTTTATTCCGGAAAAAGGCGGCAATAAGCTCGACCGTAACGCCGGGTGCCGTATAGATTACAATGCTCATGACGCCGTGATGACCGAAATGACCGAGCATAAGAGTGACTACCCCCTGCACAAAAGCGGTCAAAAGAGCCGAACCTCTTCTCGGCACAAGTACCACCACCAGAGCGAGCCAGAGCATATAAAAACCACCGGCTAAAGAGCCTCCCGGTATCAGTAAAGGTCCGGAGATAAGATGGACAAGCGGTGTTATGATCGGCTTTACAGCCAGACCAAGAGCAGATATGATCGCTATGATGATCAGATCACGAGTCGAAAAACTACTCAGCCAGCGTTTCAATTAACCTCCCTTTTCCTTTATAGATCCCGGCTCGGAGAAGGTAACTGGAAAGATCGTCTCGATTCGTCGCTTCACCTTTCCAAATTCTTTCTCTCAAGAGAAATCCGGGAGGCATAAAGGTTTCCCCTTATACCCTATCGGCAGCAGGTCATACCGTTAGCTTAGACCTCACTGCTCGGTGCCGTTTCCTCATATCTCAGAAGCTCTATTTGTCAATAGAAAAGGGTGGAAAGGAGTTCCGTTTCTTTACAGAGAGTTGATTGGAATATTCTTACTAATTGATAGATAAAAAAAATTCTCGATAATATTGATACATAAGATAACAAGTTTGCTGAAGGAGTTTGCTTTCGATACAAAAAATACCTCCTATGACCTGTTTATTCGGACCATCTATGCTTAGCTTGCAGCTTATCAGCATCAATTTCATTTAGACTGATCCTTTACGCTATTGCAATAAGATTCGATTCTCTGTTTATCTTCATCTTCTTTGTCGCCTTTATAATATATCTCAATCAATACAATCTGATCAAATTCTTCGGTATAGGAATAAATGATTCGTATTCCTGATTGAGAGCCTTTACCTTTACGTGACCGGCAGGCAAATTTCCTGGCTTTATAGATAATGGGGTTTGTTACATGAGTGCTTTTTAGCCGATAAATGCCTTTATTATCAATATTCTGCTTATGATATAGAACCAATTGATGTTTTATGAAGATCTCCAGATCTTCTTTAAGTGTTGGAAACTTTTTAACTAACTTCTTCAGGTCTCTAACAAATTCCGGAGTTCCTGAAACCGAAGCAAAAAACATCTAATTCTCTCTTACTGAGTACATCGGGGTTCTATAGAAAACAGACTCATATTCAATGATTCCACCATCCTCAGTGGTTAGCCATGGTACATCGTTATGGCTATAATCACTGATTTCAGAAGCATTCATATCTGATAATCTGCACAGAACTTTATCTATGACCTCAATTTCGTTCGCTTTCAACAGAGATAAGTTAGCTTTTCGTAAAGGCAGGTACTTCTTTTGACGAAACTTATAGTGTTTACTCTCTATCTTCTCTAACACTTGTTCTTCAATCATAGATTTTACAACTATCTTGAACTCAACAGGTGTCGGACCATAATGGTTTTTTTGATATGTCGCTCCTATTAATTGCTCCTCATACTTTTCATAATAATTGAAGTCAATGAAGTATAGCAATTTATAGATCACGGTTTCACCAATATTGGGCTTAGATCCGACCTTGGATAGAATATAAAGAAGAATCTCTTTAAACTTCTCTAAGTTCTTTTGCGGGATATTGATTCTTACCTGCTCTTGTTCCCGGAGACTATTACTTTGACCGGTAACCGTTACTTCGATATCTTTTTTCAGACCCAGCAAGATATCGGAAGTTGTATTGAATATCCTGGAAAGCTTAATTAACTCCATGATATTGATTCTCCTCTCACCATTCTCAATCTGGGAGAGTGAAGAACGAGACACACCGAGCTCATCAGCAAGTTTCTGTTGCGTTAATCCCTCTCTTTCGCGTAGTTCCCTGATTATATTTACTATGTGTTCAGTCATTACTGCCTCCTTTGAATACATAATGCCAATGTTAGCTAATCCGTCAAGAGAATGTTTGATATTCTAACTATTCCTGTCGTTTTTAATTCTGCCACCCTCACATTATGCAGCCTTACCCCTGAGCCGGAAGCCGAAAACCAGACGCTTCGCTCATTTCTGCTTGACATGGGAAACCGGATAAGCTTTCCATATTTTATCATTATGTGAAGGAGTTACCATGAAAATCCTGTTTCTAATAATGCTTCTCCTCTTCTCTGTAGCCGCAGAGGCATTTGTAATAAAGGACGGTGCTGAGGAAACAATGATCGATCTAAGCAAGCTGCAGGAATATGAGCGGATCGAACTGACAACCGAGCGGGAAAAGAGAGGAGAGATCATCATAGACCACTGGCAGGGTATCCCCTTGCGGGACATTCTGCCTTCCCACGGATTAGATTCTTTTGACCAGTTGGTTTTTACTTCTTCTGATAACTACCGGATACGGCTCACTGCTGAAGAGATCGGAAACTACGATCCGATTATCGCTCTGAACAGAAATGATTCCGAACTTGCCGAAGACAAGATTCGTCTCGTAGTTCCCGGGATGCGGGATATGTTCTGGATAGACGGAATAATGACCATAGAGACGGAAACTTACCGGGAATTACCTCTGCCCGATTTTATCTTCTTCGCCGAAGACCTGCTTTCCGGAATGGAAATCGTGACAGACCCGAAACCGTTCAGGAAGGTTGAAGGATTCTTTTTCTTTGATCTGATCGCTCAGGTTTATCCAAGCCATAAAGAGGAGTTCTTTCTGGCAGGGCGGGATGGTGTTGCTCACAGGCTCGATTTCGATACCTATCTCAGAAATGCTGTGCTGGTAAGCGACGAGGAGGGGATTCATCTCCGCAGTCCGGATATGCCTGCCGGAATGTGGATCAAGTCACTTGCCTATATTCAGATGATGGACAGAGCGATCATATTCAGGAACGAATTCGCAAATCTGTCGGAAGTGAAAGAGCTGCGAAACTGGGATAAGATACCCGATACGCTATTAACAACCGGAAGGGAGTCTCTCTCCACAGATATCGATTTCTCCGATCCTGTCTGGAGAGGGGCTGGGCTGCTCAGATGGCAAAAATAAAACTGCTCTGTCTCTTACTCTGCCTCCTCTCAGCCTGTTCTTCCGGTTTTTATGAGATAACCGGAAACGTTGATACGATCATCAAAACGAACCGGTCTGCTGATCTGTCTGAGATATTCGAAGAAAACGGGCTACAGCCGGAATATGCCCTGCTGATCGCTTCCGACGGTACAGCCCTGCTTGTTTCGGAACGCTCTTTCCCCCATCTGGAAATAAAGCGGGATAAAGGGGTTTACTCTACAAGCTCGGAAATACTCCCCCCTGTCAGCAATATCAGAGATTTAAGCGAGATATCAATTTACAGCTCCGCTTACCCCCTTCAGGATAATCACACACCTTTCTCAAGAAGGATCCGGGATTTCGAATTCCTTGGTGAAAGCTCCAGAAACGGACATTTTATCAGAAAATACAGACTAAAAGATTAAGAAAAGCAATTATTTCAGGCACTGTTCCTTTCCTCAGTCAATAAAGCCAAAGCCCATAAATAGAACCATACCGCCTAATCAATGAATAACTGCAGATAACTTTATCGTTTGTTAAGCCTGCCGGCTCCCTCCTGCCTCAGAATTCTCTCCCTATCAGGATTTGAGGGATGAAGACAGGAGATTTTATCTCCTCATTATAATTGGGTGGTCTGTTTGTTCTGAATATCCCGAAACCTATTCCGGGAGACGGCTGCAGGTAAAATTTACTTTTCCCGAAAGGGATTTTGTAGCCGATCTTGATTTCTCCCCACATCTCTATTCCGGGGTAATACGAAGCGGTGATCTTTGACCAGATCCTGTTATACGCCGGATATAATTCCCCTTCAAGGAACAAGCCTCTCCAGAAATATCTTCTGTAACCGAGTACCAGTGTATAGCCATAGACGGTAAAGCTATCATGACTGAAATTCTGGAAGCAGGGTCCAAAGTACAATTCGTTATTATTATCAGGCCTGTAGTTTACATGAAGAGTATAAATGTTCGCTAAAGGGTATGTTAAACTCGTGGAAACACTCCATTTGGAACTGTCGTCACCGGCATACAGAAAGGAAAAGCAGGATAGTAATACTATCAGGAACAAGGCAATAGCTCTGAGCATCAGGATCTCCTCTAAACTTTCGTCAACAACCTGAAAAAGCGCTAAACTGTCAACTCCGTTTTCCACCGCTATAGAAGCATGTAACTTCCGACGATGAGAGTAAAATTTCCCTTTACGAAAGACTTCGTCCGGATGAATGGGTGCACTACACTTACCGGATACGTTATCTGAGTTCTTTCTCTGAGATGTTTCTCCGGGCTTCCGGAAGATTATTCAAGACCGGGGATGCTCTCAGCCCAGATGAATTTTAACAGCCCCGACACTCTTCCGTTGCCGGTGTTCATAGCATAGAACTGCTGGATATCCTCTTCCCCATATTCAAAACGGATCGTCTTTTTGGGAGAATATTCCTCTTCTGCATACAAGATGTCGCTTTCCGGATCGGGATTTTCGGGATCCTCTGCTTTATAGATCCGCAAAACTCTGCCCGGCAAGACCTCAGGATCGAAATAAAAATTCTTCATCCGAAGTTTTACCGGTTCGGTTTTAAGCAGATAATAGGGATAACTCCGGAATAGCTCTTTCCCTTTGGTCTGCAGGTTTGGGACCGGATCCAGGCTTGCCAGATGGACTATGGTTCTTGTTCTCAGCCTGAGCGGGGTATTCCGGTCATTCCTGTATTTCTCCGGTTCATATTTCTTTATCTGCTGCACGCCATGACTCATCTGAAAAACGAATCCCCGGTATTTCCCTCTTTTGATTACCATCTTACCTGACATCGAATTTGACATTTTAACCAGCAACTGTACCATTATCGGTAATTCGAAATAGTGCTGCATCGTTTTTGACAGCAGGTGGATCATATCGTGATCAACCTTAATATTCAGCTTCACCAGTCCTTTGCCGATAAAGTCCACATATTCTTCCAGCTGTTTTAACGGGGTCGGCTTTTTCATAGTTCTGCTTCCTCCTTCTTTGTTTTCATCGGGCTATAGTTGTTTTCCTACCCTTAGGAGACCATTAGGATCTCCTATAGTCGGACCCCCTCCATTTGTAAAATATCCTAATGGTCTCCTAAGGATAATTAATCCCTCTATTATATAAAGGATAACAAATGGTGCCGGCAGGAGGAGGGGTAAGTCCCTCGAAAGCAGAGCAGTAAACAATTCAGCGACGTGAAAAAAAAAATAAGACCAGAGGAAAGAGCAGCATGAAAATAGGGATTAGGGATTAGGGATTAGAGAAAAACCTGCGGAAGGATAGCAAGAAGGAGGGCGGTTCGTGAACCGCCCCTACAGAAAATACTATGATAGTAAGTTTCATATCAGGTTTTATGATACTGGAGATATTCCAGGCACTGGGATGTAGTTTCCCTGCTTAAGAAAGAACGGGTAAAGATTTCCTATGATAAATTAGACAAAAAACAGTTTCTCTGACCTTTTTCGTAAGTAAGGCGGTTTTATTAACAGATATCCTCGGATTTGACTTTGATCTTATTGAGACATGAATAAATTTTTTCTTGACACTATTTCCTCATTACAAATTGATACTCCGTATATAGAGTTCATAAATAATGAACTCAAACAAAGGAGGATAGATGGCTGAATACCGTAAACTCAAAACAAGCGATACTTGGCATTGGTGTAAGAATTGCACAAAATGGCCAACAAAAGATTACACCTCAACTCATTTTAAACCATCGAGTGGAGAATTGTGCAACGAATGTAAAGCCAAGGATCGTGAAGAAACTTGCCGAAAGTAGCTTCTTCACAGATAAACGGTAACTCATTCAAAAACCTTGAGTTACCGTTTTCTTTTTTTTAGAATCACATGTAGTGTTTTTGTTGCAATATGTATTGAACGTTAAAGCTCACTCAAAGGCCTAATGTTAATCGATGTGCCAATCTGAAGATAATAACGGCTGTTATGAAAGATAAGATCATCTGGCCTTGTTTGCAACTTGTTATATGAGTAGCTTTTCATGCTGCGTACTCTTTCATTTTAATTGTGGATTTCCTCTCTCTGCCAGCACTTTAGCCCCAATAGACAACTTAGCATTATTTGATAAATAACCTGCATTGGAATAATTTAGAATCCATTTACTTTTTTATTAAGAGTTCTGCAAAATAGGGTTCTCGGAGTAGAGAACTAGTCAGTAGAACTCATAGGAATGACAGAAAGGGTAAAGAAAGAGGAAAAACCTTGAGATAACTCAAGTAATGATAGTTTAAATTGATCTTTTAACCCAAATAATGCAGTAGAACTACAACGAGCGGAAAAAAGGTTGCATATTTACTTATCCAATAATGAATTGACTTGCTCTACGCACAAGAAAACATTAAGGAGAGAAATATGCAACCAACGAACAG
>Ga0334889_1003019_pt1 | contig 17495 bp, 14 predicted proteins | sample GraSluR1_MG_2_FD_207222 | JGI IMG/M metagenome (GOLD analysis project Ga0334889, IMG submission 207222) | Sludge microbial communities from methane-producing bioreactor in Wageningen University, Netherlands - Granular Sludge_8_08-R1 | ecosystem: Engineered > Bioreactor > Anaerobic > Unclassified... | reverse complement strand
TGTCAAATTTGTAACCTGATTCGCCACAATTCTAGCCATCTTCCTCGACAATTGTGCCAAAATCACCCAGCAGCAGCAAAAGCTCCGGTGTCAGCTCCACCTCCAGCTCATCCTGGGTGTGATAACGATCCGCCTGGGAAGCACGTTCCCGCAGCGCGCGCCATAAACCTTCACGTTCTTCGGCTGAAACGACCAGGTCAGATACTGTCTCCGCTTTGCGCAGTAATCTGCCGGTCGTGTACAGAAAAGTCAGCCGGCGCACCGCTCCCGCCTGAATAGCTGCAGGCAGGGTCTGTAAAGCGCCTACCTGCATCTTGAAATACTCCTCCCGTGCCCGTGGGTGATCCGCCTCATCCCGGAAAAGGTCTGCCCGCCGTACCAGTTCATAGCCACGCAGCGCCGCGAAATGCTCGATCTGCCAGCGGTGATCCTTGCCAAACGAAGCGGGCTGATAAAAAGCCAGATAATCGACTTCGACCACCTTGGGCGCCGAACGCATGGGAATCCGATACCAGCCCAGCAACCGCACAATCTCCAGATCACGCGGCTGTGGAACAAAAACAACAAGCACAAAAGAAGAATCAGCGGGAAGTTCCGTCATCAGGCTGCCATCCTCCACTCGGGCGGGAACGTCATTCAACTCCAGTTTACCAGAAAATGTAATGTATCATGCAAACTGAAAATAAGGAATTTGATTTGCCTTTCAGGGTAGAATTTATTACAATAGAGAGGAATACCACCGGATAAGTGAGGTACAATCGAACGATTAAGTTCCTCGTAATGGGACACCCTGCTGTTCCCCTACGAACATGCGCTTATCCAGGATGAGAGAAGATGCAAATTATGTCAAGTTCAATCATCACAGTACCAGGAGGGGTTTAATGAACGGACTGACTCAAAAAGGCATTCAGGCATTCAAATCCGGTGATAAAACGGCAGCCCAGAATTTCTTCCGACAAGCCTTGCAGGAAAACCCTGCGGATGAGAATGCCTGGTTATGGCTGGCCGGCACATTTGAGGATAACAAAACCCGTATCCTGTGCCTGGAAAAGGTTCTGGCAATCAACCCCGAAAACCCTGCCGCTCAAAAAGGGCTGGCACAGCTCAAAGCCACCGCCCCGTACCCTCCTGCACCCGCACCTGCTGTTCCGCCACCACCCCCGCCTGAACCCGAAACCCCGCAGCCAGCCGCCGCAGCATCACCCGCAGCGATGCTGGCCGCCGATGACTTGTGGACGGACGATCCGGAAAACACCAGCGGCTTGTTCTTTGATGACCGCGCTGATACGGACGACATTTTTGGTGACATGCCTGTAGACGACAGTCCCCTCATAGAAAATGTTCGTTCAGATGCACAATTCTCCGAGCCGAAACCGATTGTTCAGGAAGGCATTATCCTGCCGGATGGTTCCTCTGCCCGCGTCAGCCATGACGATAGTGCCCCGATCAACTTCGGCCCCAGCACCCCGGCTGGCCCGATCCGCACACTGGAAGCAAAACCATTGCCCCGAGGCCGCTACGCCATCCGCATCCCGGGTTTTGAAGACCACCAGATCACCCTGAAACCTGCCTCTTTCTCGCGTGCCAAACTACTGTTTGACGGCGAGGTCATCAAAAAAGAAAAAGGCAGCAAAACCATTCCGTTAACCAGCGTGGAGGGGCTCATCGCCAAAATCGAGATCCGCCCCAGCATGCTGGATCCCCTGCCCCAGGTATGGGTAGATGGGGAGAAACTAAACTTCGCCCCGCCGATTAAATGGTATCAATGGGCCTGGATCAGCGTGCCGTTGATCGTCTTGATCGTATTAGGCACCTTCGTTGGCGTTATCTTTGGCATCCCGGCCATGCTATTGAACATTCAAATTTTCAGATCGCGTTTGTCTCCTGCCTTGCAGTACGCATTTTCGTTCCTGGTGACTTTTGCAGCAGTGGTGCTCTACACTGTTACCGCCTATTATCTGACCCCCTTGCTGATGGAATTTATTTCCAGTTTCTAAGGCAGACAACACCAAAATGAAACCCAGTCCCCGGCAAGCCGGGGACTGGGTGATTCACAGCTGATCTGGACTACTGGTATTTCTGGATCAGTCCAACGCGCTCGTTAAACTTGACGATAAAGGCGTCCATTTCCTCAATCTGGGTCTGGAACTCCGTCCAGTAATCAGGATCGTACCATTGATCCTGAATTTCTTCGTAGGTCTTGCCCTGCTGTTCCACCCAGGTGTAATACTTGAGGTTATGCACACGACGGCGGTCAACGTAAGTCAGTTCTTGCAGATTATCGGTACCCTCACCCAGCAAACTGGCAGCGAAATCGGCAGCCGCGTTGAAAGCCGTATATGCGCCAAAATCACGACGATACTCTGCAATCCGGGTGTTGTACAGTTCCATCGAATCTGTCAACACTGTCAACAGCACATCATTCTCCCCAAGTTCATAGTACTTGGCCATCTTGATCGCCGAAAGAACATTGGCAATGCCGGAGAAGCCAAGCAAATCAAGCTGATCAACCATTTCCTCAGGAACACCCTGGCTGAGCAAATACTTCTGGCCTTCAGGCTCATTGAACAGGCGCGAGATATTGACCACGTCGTTGTCATCAATCGCTACGAGCAAATCGGTATTTTTGACATTGTGGATCCACGGCACATGCTTGTCACCAATCCCTTCAATGCGGTGAGCGCCAAAACCATTTTCCATCAGGGTCGGGCATTGCAGCGCTTCGGAGGCACAAATTTTGGATTGGGGATAAAGCTGCTTGAGGTAATCGCCACAAGCAATCGTTCCGGCGGAACCGGTGGTCAAGGCTACACCGCGATAGCGGTCATTCGGCCCCAATTCCTTCTTGAGCACTTCTTCCATGGCATGCCCGGTGATTTCGTAATGCCACAGATAGTTGCCAAACTCCTCGAACTGGTTGAAAATGACCAGATCTTCGCCAGTGGCGCGCAGTTCCCAGCACTTGTCAAAGATTTCCTTCACGTTAGATTCGGTGCCAGGGGTAGCGATCACTTCGCCCGCCACCTGAGACAGCCAATCAAAGCGTTCCTGGCTCATCCCCTCAGGCAAGATGGCTACAGACTCGCAGGCCAGCAAGGAAGAGTCGTACGCTCCGCCGCGGCAGTAGTTACCGGTGGAGGGCCACACGGCCTTCTGGGTCTCCGGGTCGAACTGACCGGTTACCAGACGGGGAACCAGGCAGCCAAATGCAGCCCCAACTTTGTGGGCGCCAGTGGGGAACCATTTGCCAACCAGAGCAAGAATGCGGGCATCTACACCGGTAATGCTCTTGGGCAGCTCAATATAATTGACGCCGTCAAATTCGCCGCCAGAGGCAACCGGTTCATTTTTCCAGGTGATGCGGAAGAGGTTGCGGGGGTGAATATCCCATAAACCAATTTCATCCAATTCTTTTTTGATCCCGTCCGGGATCAAGTCAGGGTTCTTCTGCTGGGCAAAGGTGGGAATAATGATATTGCGTTCCCGTGCCCGTCGGACTGCATCCTGCAATTGGTCTTCATAAACAGTTAAGTCAATTTTAGCCATTCGCATTACTCCTGTGAAAATATGAGTTATTATTTTTCGGAAGGCGCCTCACTGACCACATACAGAGGACGTCCCTTCACCTCGTCATAAATCCGGCCGATATACTCGCCAAGGATCCCTAAAGAAATCAACTGCACGCCGCCCAAAAACAGCACAGCGCTTAATGTGGTCGCCTGACCGTAGAATGCCTGGCTGCCGGAAAGGCGCATGACCACCACCGCGATAATCGCCAGGATGCTGATCGCCGCCGAAGTAAAACCCAAATACGTAGCAAGCTGCAGCGGCACATAAGAAAAACCTGTGATCGCATTCAACGCAAGCACCAGCATTTTGCGCAGGGGGTATTTGGTCACACCCGCGTAGCGCGCCGCTCGTTTGTAGGGCACTCCCACCTGCTTGAAGCCCGCCCACGAGGACATGCCGCGCAGGAAGCGGTGCCGCTCGCGCATCTGCCCCATCACATCCACCACCTGGCGGTCCAGCAGCCGGAAATCGCCAGTGTCCAGCGGGATACTCACGTCTGTGATACGGAAGATCAGGCGGTAAAACAACGATGCGGTCATCTTCTTAAACCAGGTTTCGCCCTCGCGTTCTGCGCGCACAGCGTATACCACCTGATAACCCTCGCGCCATTTTGCGATCAACTCCAGGATCACTTCCGGCGGGTCCTGCAAGTCTGCATCCACCACCACCACCGCCTGGCCGCGGCTGTAATCCATCCCGGCCGTAACCGCGATCTGGTGCCCAAAATTGCGGGCAAAAATGACGGGGCGTACGCGCTGATCAGCAGCCGCCAACGCACGGATTGTGTCAGTAGAGCCATCCATCGAACCGTCATCAACCAGTATCAGCTCCCAGGCTTCACCGGTGGTATCCATGACCTCACAAATCTGGCGATACAGTTCACCCAGCGATTCGGTCTCGTTATACACCGGGGCAATGATCGTAAAAACAGGTTGCATTTCGTCTTTTCCTATCAGGTTTATTGATTTAAAAAGGCCTGTAAAGCGTCCATCGCAGGCTTGATCACTGGCGCTTCTTCCACAGACTTCATCGCCGACTTAACATCCTTCAAACCGCTGCCGGTATTGATCAACAGCACGGGGTCATCGCCAGTGATCTGACCGGTCTCCAGCGCCTTGACCAGCCCGGCATAAGAAGTCGAGCCAGCCGGTTCAGCAAAGATGCCCACCTTGCCCAGGGCAGCAATCGCTTTGATGATCTCATCATCGCTAACCAGAATATACGCGCCATTGGTTTCGGTGGCCGCCCGCACAGCGCGCACGCCATCGCGCGGCAGGTCAACCGAAATGCTGTCGGCCAGTGTCGTAGCAGAAACGGGGATGATCTCTTCGGTGCCAGCCAGGTAAGCGTTGGCAATCGCTGCCGAGCCTTCGGACTGAACGCCAAAGATGCGCGGCATCTGCTTCAACCAGCCCAGCTCCTGCAAGTCTTTGAAACCTTTGTGAATCCCGGAGATGATATTGCCATCCCCGACGGAAACGAACACACACAGCGGCTTGTCCAGTTCCTCGGCCAGCAGCACCTGCTCCCAAATCTCAAAAGCGGCAGTTTTCTTGCCTTCAGCGGTAAAGGGGTTATAACCCGTATTGCGACAGTACCAGCCAAACCTGTTGGAGGCTTCAATCGTCAGATCAAAGGCATTGTCATACGTGCCGTCTACCAGCATCACCTGGGCGCCAAACACCAGCAGTTGGGCCACCTTGGCCGGGGGAGCAGTCTTGGGAGCAAAAATGACATCTTTCTGCCCTACAGCAGCAGCCATGCCGGCCAAAGCCGCACCCGCGTTGCCGGTGGAAGCCGTTACCACCACTTCAGCGCCGATCTCCCGGGCGCGGGCCACAACCACAGCGCTGGCGCGATCCTTAAAAGAAGCCGTCGCCTGACGGCCTTCATCCTTCACCCACAACTGCTTCATGCCCAGATCTTTGCGCATGGCTGGCGGCGCATAGGTCGGCGTCCAACCCACGGCGCGCAAGGGAGTGCCCTCACAGCCAGGATCCTCCATCGGCAGCAGGGGCAGATAGCGCCAGATAGAGGTATCACGGCTGCTGGTGATGTCCTCAATAGTGTATGCTTTTTTGATGCCCTCATAATCCAGCAACACATTCAGGTTGCCGCCGTCATCAGGACACACATAGGTTACTTCTTCAGGCCCGTACTTCTTTCCACATAGTGAACATTGATATCCTCTAAATTTTTTTGTCATATCCTCCACCTGATAAACAATGAGATTGATTACAAACCGCGTTGACCGCGGATGTATGGCAGCCCCAGCGCTGCCGGTGAGCCAACCCGTTTACGGTTGGCCTCGCGTGAGCCGATAATTAAAACAATCACCGTAAATGCATAAGGCAGCATCTTCAGGAAAAAGCCGTAGTAGGGGTTGTAGTAGAACGGATTGATCATCCCCAGGATCATCGTCGGACCTTGCACATCCAGCACCAGCCGCCGCAGCGCGCCGAAGATATACCCGCCGAAAGCCGCACGGATCGGATCCCATTGCGCAAAGATCACCAGACCGACGGCGATCCAGCCCTGGCCGGACGTGGTCTTTTCAGCAAACCAGCCGGGAGAAATCGCCAGCGAAATCGCTGCCCCGGCCAGGCCGGCCAGCATCCCGCCCACAAATGTGTAAAAATAGCGCATCCCATACACGCTGATTCCCTGAGCATCGACTGCCGAGGGATATTCTCCCACTGCCCGTAGCTGCATCCCCTGGCGGGTACGGTTGATGAAATACCATGAAACCGGGATCATCAAATAGCCGATATAGACCAGTGCGGTATGTCCGGCAAAAAACACATCTCCGATGAAAGGAATTTGCGAAAGCAGGGGAATGTCGAAATCTTTAAGAATGGGAACATTGGACAAACTATTCAAGCCTTCGCCCAGTACCAGACTGATCCCCGTCGCCAGGAAGTTCAGCGAAAGTCCACTGACCACCTGATCTGCCTGCAAGGTGATCGTGATAAAGGCATGGATCTGACTGATCAATCCTGCCGCCAGCATCCCAAAAGCAACCCCAACCCAGGGATTACCAAACCTGTGGGATATGGAATATGCCGTCATCGCTCCCAGCAGCATCATTCCTTCCACACCCAAATTCAAAATACCCGAACGTTCTGTCAGGATTTCTCCCAATGTAGCGAACAAAAGTGCTGTACCCGTCGCGACACCGGCTTGTAAAATGATCGCAAGGCTCATGATTTACTCTCCTTCCGGCGTGCAAAGTAGATTCGATACCGCATGAAAAAGTCACTGGCAATCAAAAACACCATGATCACGCCCTGGATCATCGTGGGCACCCCGCTGGGCTGGATCTCGCGTCCCGCCAGGATCAATGCGCCAAACAGCACCGAAACCAAAAGCACAGCAAATGGGTTCAGCTTCGCCAGCCAGGCGATAATGATCGCTGTGAAACCATAGCCGGGTGAGATGTGACCCTGCAAACGATGCACCACACCGGTGATCTCGGACATCCCTGCCAAACCAGCCAATGCGCCAGAAAGCGACATGACCAGAATAATGTTGCGGGCAATCGGGATACCGGCATATTCAGCAGCTTTGGGATTATCGCCAATCAGGCGGATTTCATAACCCCATTGGCTTTTGTACAGGATCAGCCACACCACCACCGCCGCGATGATGGCAAACACCAGGCCAAAATGCATCGTCAGGCCGCGAAACTGCGGGATTTCTTTGGCATAATCAGCCAGCCGCGGCAGCCAGGCATTCTTCGGGAAGACCTTCGTCATCTGAAATCCGCCTTCAGACCATTTGGCGTAAATAAAATAATTGTTCCATTCCACCGCGATGTAGTTCAGCATCAAGGTCGAAATAATTTCATTCACGTTGAATTTGGCTTTCAGGAAACCGGGCACAAAGCCATAAATGGCGCCCATTGCCATACCGACAATCGCCATCACCGAAATGAAAATCCACTTGGGGGTTTCTTCGGGCAGGATCGGGGCGAGGATAACCAGACTTGCGCCCCATGCGCCAATGAAGAACTGCCCTTCCGCACCGATGTTCCACAGACGCATACGAAAGGCGATCGTGCAAGCCAGGCCGGTCAGCATCAGGGGGATGGCCTTGACCATGGTATCCGAGAATACGCCTACGCTGCCGAAAGACGAGCGGGCGATATGAGCATAGGCACGCCAGGGTTCCCCGCCAGCCATGGCAATGATCCCCGCCCCCACCAGTAATGCCAGCACCACAGCCAGGAAGGACAACATCGATGAAAACCAGCCTGAAGGATTGTTCAACCGCGGTTCAATCTTTAACTTGTACGGAAATTTCTTTTTGGGCGAGAGGTTCATCTTGGCTTCACTCATTAGACTTCTCCCCTTGTAATCGAATATCTTCCATCCGCATTCCTGTCATCATTAAGCCGATTTTTTCCATATCGCCATCGGCAATTTCACCCATGATCTCCCCTTCATAGATGACATAAATACGGTCGCTTAAGGACAACAATTCTTCCAACTCTTCAGAGACCAGCAGCACCGCCGAGCCAGCTTCTCTTTGCAGCAGCAGCAGCCGCTGCACGCCTTCAATCGCGCCCACATCCAGGCCGCGCGTCGGCTGCATGGCAATCAGCAATTCCGGTTGTTTGGAAATCTCGCGCGCCAGGATCACTTTCTGCAAATTTCCGCCGGACAACAGACGTACCGATGTATTCACTGTGGGCACAATAATATCAAACGCCGCTTTTAGCTCGCGGGCATATTTGAGGGCGGCGTCGTCATTCACCATCCAGCCCTTGCCAATCGGCTCGTCCGTATAATTTTTCATGATCACATTATCGGTCACGCTCAGATTGGGTGCCGTGCCAACATGGGTGCGGTCCTCAGGGATGTGCGATACCCCTTTGCGAATGCCCACCTTGGGAGGGGTATTGGTGATGTCTTCTCCGGCAATGATGATCTGCCCCTCAGTTGCCTTACGCAATCCGGTGATCACATCTGCCAGCTCACGCTGTCCATTCCCGGCAACACCCGCCAGGCCGACGATCTCTCCCGCGCGCACATTCAAGGTAACGCCATTCAATGCGTTCAAGCCTTTGTTGTTCTCAGCATGAATATTATTGACAGACAGGATCACATCGCCAGGTTCCTGCTCTTTCTTGTCAATCCGAAAGATGACTTCGCGGCCAACCATCAGATTCGCCAGTTCGGTGCGGGAAGTATCTTCAATCCTGATTCCAGCCGAAGTCACCTTCCCCTTGCGCAGCACGGTCACCCGATCAGAGATCGCCATCACCTCATGCAATTTATGGCTGATAAAGATGATCGACTTGCCCTTATCCGTCATGGAACGCAGCGTATTAAAGAGATCATCAATTTCTTTGGGCGCCAATACTGCGGTAGGCTCATCCATAATCAAAATACCTGCTCCGCGATAGAGCATTTTTAACAATTCCACCCGCTGCTGTTCACCGACGGAAAGCTGCCAGATCTTGGCTTTGGGGTCGACATGCAGCCCAAATTCTGCGGCCATTTGCGCAATCTTGGCTTCGTAATAAGGTAAATTCAATCGAAAGCGGGGTTCATCCATCCCCAGCAGAATATTTTCAGTAACGCTTTGCGAGGGCACCAGCATAAAATGTTGGTGAACCATCCCAATCCCCGCCGCAATCGCATCACGCGGAGAATTAAATTTGACTTCACGGCCATTGACCAAAATGACGCCTTCATCCTGACGGTATAAACCGGCCAGCACATTCATTAACGTACTCTTCCCGGCGCCATTTTCACCCAACAGAGCGTGGACTTCCCCCGCACGCAAATCAAAGTCGATATGGTCGTTTGCCAGCACGCCGGGAAAATGTTTCACAATCCCGCGCATACACACTTCATTTTTTTCGCATTCCTGGGTTCTATTGTCTTGGTCCATCATGAATACACCATCCCTGCCTTAGTTTCTTCCTGCTTGCTCTTCCCAAAACACCTCGCGGGAAGTCATGCAGGCTAAGAGGGTAGGGGGCAGGATTCATCCTGCCCCCTGTCCATGTAAAAACTTACTGAAGATCGGGTAATTCGGCGGTAACGTTCTCATTCCACCAACCGACACCCACTTCACAGGTGCCCCAGATAGCAAAGCAGTCCAGGTCGGCCTGTTCAAATTTTTCACCTTCTGCCAGGACCACATTGCCCTGGTTGTCGGTGATCGGGCCAGTGAAGACACTGAAACGATCCATTTCACCAGACTTGAATTTTTCGACTGTCTCTTCGATCATCGCCCAATCTTCTGGCAGCTTCTCTTTGATCTCTACCATACCAGGAGTCAATTCCTGATCTTCCATGAAGCCGTAGATGCCCACACCGCCTTCAGCCGAGTCAAAATAGTCCCAGCCGGGCGTATAGGTGCCGTCTTGCAAACCATTGGCGATGCGCACAAACTCGGGGCCCCAGTTCCAGTACGGAACGGTCAGGCAGCGGTCTGCCGTGCAGGAGCCCACCCAGTCATAGGTGATGCCCCACACGTCGCCGCGGGCCTGGGCAGCCAGCGCTGGCGCAGGCGTATCCGCACCGGTGAAGACCACATTGGCGCCGGCATCAAACAGCGAGTCAGCCGCTTCGCGTTCCACAATCGGGTCATGCCAGGTGCTCAGCCAGCGCACATCCATCGTGCATTCGGGGCAGGTTTTCTGCAGGCCCAAAGCAAAGGCATTCCCCAGGCGGGTTTCTTCAGGAATCGGGAAAGTGGCCGTATAACCGGTTTTGGTTGCGCCGTCCAGCTTGTTGCGCGAACCAGCGATCATCCCGGATACATACTTCATGTTTTCCACAGCGCCCATCAAGTTACCGAAGTTTTCTTCGTTAGATTTGAAACCGCTGATGTGAATGAAATACTGGCCCGGGAAATCAGCCGCAACCATTTCCATCGAATCCATATAGCCAAAAGAGCCGCCGATGATCAGGTCAAAACCCTTGCGAGCCAACGCGCGGAAAACCTGCTCGGAGTCGGCGCCTTCAGCAACGGACTCAACATACGCCGTGTGAATGTTATTCCCATTTTCTTCCAGGTACTGCAGCCCTTCCCACTGTGCCTGTGACCAGCCGCCATCATCATGCACAGAAAGCAGTACGGCTCCTACATTGAATTTTCCTTCAACAATCTCGGGGATCTGCATTTGGCCGGCAGCGGATTCTTCAGCGGCGGGGGCTTCTTCAGCGGCAGGGGCTTCTTCAGCGGCAGGGGCTTCTTCAGCAGCGGGGGCTTCTTCTATCGCGGGTTTGCAAGCGCTCAACGCAAACACAACAATCATCAATACGACCAGGCTTCGCCATAACAAACTCTTTTTCATTTGAACTCCTCCATTTTTATTGGTCTAGTCCTATACCATAGAAACTACGACAAACGAACGGAACAAATTGAAAATCTTTATTACCTCCTTTTCATCTATGATTTGGGGATTCGATGGCACAGTGTCAACTTCTCTCATCCATATCTGTGCGTTGGACATTTTATTTTACCCCTAAGCGCTTATCTGTGTATTGCTTTATAGAAAAATTGGTACAAAATTTACAACAAACGATGTTCGGTTTGGGGAAATCGGTAGCCCGATTTCCCCAAACCAATTTGTGATTTATTCCACTGTGAAGTGCGTGCCGGTCTCGCCGCGCAGTGCACGGCCAATATTGGGCGGATCGGTAATCAACGCGGTCTTGCCGCCATTCTCAAGGAACCAGATAATCGCGCCGATCTTGGGCGCCATGGACCCTTTGGCAAAATGCTTGCTTTCAGCCAGGTACTGTTTGGCTTCGGCCAAAGTGACATGATCCAGTTCCTTCTGGTCCGGTTTGCCAAAATTCAAGGCCACCTTTTCCACTGCGGTGGAGATCAGCAGCATATCGGCATCCAGCAGTTGGGCCAGCAAGCTGCTGCCAAAATCTTTATCAATCACTGCGGCTGTACCTTCCAACTGCCCGTCGCCCTTACGGTCAATGACGGGGATCCCGCCGCCGCCGGTGCTGATCACGGTAATGCCGGCATCGATCAATGCCTTGATCGCGTCCACTTCCACGATCATTTTGGGTAAGGGAGAAGCAACCACCCGCCGCCAGCCGCGGCCCGCGTCTTCCACCACATCCCAGCCCATCTCTTCCTTACGGCGCATGGCTTCAGCCTCATCCATGAAACCACCGATCGGTTTGGTGGGATTCTTGAAAGCGTCATCGTTGATATCAACCAGGGTCTGGGTCACCACCGTCGCCACCGGCTTGTTGATCCCGCGGCGCTTCAGCTCATTTTGCAGGTTTTGCTGAAAAGCATACCCAATCGCACCCTGCGAATCAGCGCCACACACATCCAGCGGTACTTCATGCAAGCCCTCCACCTTGGCCGCGATCTCGGAACGGCGCAAAATGAAACCAACCTGCGGGCCATTGCCATGACCGATGGAAATATCCCAACCATCCTCGATCATATCCGCGATATGCCGGGAGGTTTCTGCTACGGCGTTATACTGATCCTCCACCGATTGGTGAGCCTTGCTTTTGATCAACGCATTGCCGCCAACTGCTACAACCGCTACTTTCTTTTCTGCCATGTTTGCTATCTCCTGAGAATATGATTTAACAATAATTTTTTACTTATTTGCCATGCACAAGGCCATCACCGACTCGCAAACATACATCTTGTTCTCTGCTTCATCGAAGATCACCGAGTTAGGACCATCCATTACGCCATCCGTTACTTCCACGTTGCGGTCAGCAGGCAACGGATGCATGAAAATGGCATCATCTTTGGCAAGAGCCATCTTGCGTTCATCCGTAATCCAGCTTTCATGCTTTTCGATCATCTTTTTGGCCTCATCCGCATCGGTGGTGGTCATCCACGGACCCCAGGACTTTGGATAAATAATATCTGCATCCTTGAATGCTGCTTCCATATCATGAGTGATCTCAAAACTGCCGCCGGACTTCCTGGCTGCTGCCTTGGCAGATTCAATCGTGCTGTCGGGCAGGTCAAAACCTTCGGGGTATGCCAGAACATAATCCAGACCAAAGCGCGGCAGCTGCAAGGTCATCGAATTGGGAATGGACATCGGCTTCTGGTAGGATTCGGCATACGCCCAGGACATGACCATCTTCTTGCGGCGCAGGTCACGGCCTTTCTTTTCCATGATCGTCATCAAATCGCACAGAATCTGGAAGGGATGGTAGTATTCACATTGCATGTTAAAAACAGGCGTGGGAGAGGCTTCGGCAACCAGGTTGATATATTTATTCCCTACCCCCCACACATTGCTGTGGCGGATGGCCACTGCGTCATACATACGGCCCAAAATCTGGCCGATTTCACGCTCGGTGTCGCCGTGAGAAATCTGGGTGGATTTGCTTTCAATAAAAGCAGGGTGGCCGCCCAGATGGGCAAATGCGCTCTCAAAAGCGCCGCGGGTGCGGGTGCTGTTATAGAAGAACAACATCGCCAACACTTTGTCACGCAGGTAAGGGGTAGGTTCACCCATTGCGCGTTTACGCTTCAGGTCCCAGGCAACATCCAGAACGGTTTCAATTTCTTCAACGGAGAAATCGAGGTCACACAAAAAATTACGGCCTTTCAAATTGCTTTGCATTTTTTCTCACTCCTTCACAAAAAAATAATGGGTTCGAAAGCTGACATGCGCTCTCTTTTTTCTCAGGATGAGCAGCCCAGCGCTCTTTTCATTTCTGCGATGCGCTCTATATCCACCGCATCCAATTGCGCGGATTGCTCAACCCTTGTCCACAATGTACACAAACCAGGCCCGGCGTCCAGCGCTGCCACGTCGGTTAAAACCAAAGCCTGGTCGAAATCTCCTGTTCTGGCATACCCTTCAACGAAGGGTAAATACTCATCGCCGAAACCCGTTTCGGCGGTAAAGCCCTGTGCATCCGCAGCCTGACCCAGCTCGACAATGGTTTGCCAGTCGCCTGCCTGCTGCGCCAGAGCCGCTTTGGTGTAATAATAGCACCAGTCATGTGCCGGTTCCCCGCCCAAAATGCGCGGCGGTGTGGATCTCCCATCCATGAGGATCCGATCGACATGCGAAAGGTGCAGCGTATCCAGCAGGGTATCAGGCACATTGGCTGGCAGCATATCCCCCGCCGGGTCCAGCACTTTCATGCACCCCGGTGCCTGATAGAAAATGGAAAGCACATCCGATGTACTGCCGGTGAAACGGGTATTCCGGTAACCGTGGCTGAAAGTCAGGCCTTCTTCCAGGCCAGGCAGTGGAGAACCAACCCGGGTGGACATATCAAAATACTTGTAGGCCATCTCGCCCGTTTCCAGTTCAGGAGCATAGATCCAGTTCACCAGCGGGGTCAGGTCATTGTCGCTAAAGCGCCATAAAGGGATCGCATCCGAGATAACCACTGTACCCTCCTGCAAACCCGGCATGCGCCATGCCATCTGCCAGAAATAGGTTTGCAGGGTGCGCCATTCATCACGGTAGATGAGCGCATTCTGGAAGTGGAATCCCACCGCCAGCGCCACCAGCCCGCTCAAAATCACCACTTGCGCCTTTGGCCGCACAATCACATCCACCACCGCCACCAGGATCAGGCAGGCCCCCGGCATGAAAGGCAGCAGTGAACGATCCCAGGGGAAAGCCAGATTGAGGGGTATATTCGGCACCCAGAACGGCCAGCCCACCGCTGCCAGCGAAAAACCTCCCAGCAAAACAGCCTGCACCGGCCAGGACGCCAGCCAGCTCTTCTTCTGTCCTTCACCGCCAATATCTGGTCTCCAATTCACCATATACAGCAAGCTCAACAAAAAAGTGCCTGCGCTCAACAAAACAGTAAGAGTCAATGCCTCTGCCGGGCGCTTCAGTGCATAGCGCCAGGCCCCGTATACAACGGTCTTCCAATCCGTGAGTACACGGTTTCCCAACCCCAGCAAGGCATCCAGCGGTGCTTCCCGCAGGCCATAAAGCAGTTCTGGCCCATACGTGGGAAAGGAAAAAATGAACACCCGCCAGATGGTAAACGCCGCAAACACGATCAAGTATGGCAGCCAGGCCAGCAGACTGCGTTTCAACCGCTGCTTGCGGTCAGCCTCATCCCGCAGCACCATCCACACCAAAACCGGACGCAGCAGTTCAAAGCCCATAAAATACTCGATGCCAAAAATACCCAGTGATGCAGCCAGACCGAAAATGGTCAAAAGCCGGTTTTTTCCTGGCAGCTGCACGGAACGCAGCATCGCCCAGATCGAGAATAAAGTTAAGTCCAATGTTGCAAAATGAAGGATGAACTGCACCGCAATCGGCTGCTGCTGAAATCCTGGGTAAACCGCAAAAAGCAGCGCCGCCCAGCCCGTCTGGCGCCCATTCTGCGGCCAGATGATCCGCAAAATTTGCCACAACAGGAAAACACTCAGCCAGCGTAAGCCCAACATGAAAAGGTGGTACGGCCATGCATTTTCCCCAAAGAGGGGAGTGGTCAGGATGTAGATCCAGGCCGAAAATGGCCGGTCTACCGCCACAAAATCCACAAAACCAGCGGCGCCAAACACATGGTAGTTCCACATGTAGATCCAGTCATCACCGTACCATCCCCATAATGGAATAAAAATCCCATAGCTGAGAATGACGGCACCCAGAAATGCCCAGGGTAGTGAACCTTCACTGAAATGAATTCGCCTGATGGTTTTAAAAAGTTGGCGAGGGAACGAGACTGCTTGCAGGGACGCATTGTGTGCATCCTCCAACTGTTTTCTCGTTCCCTCGCTCGTCATCATGTTACTCCGGCTTCAATTACTCGGTGGCGCCCAGGATCAGGGCCAACAGAGCCATACGCATCACAACACCATTGAAAGCTTCTTCCCAATAGCGGGAGTGGCGGGTGATGTCAACATCCTCGGGCAGCTCGTCCTGACGGGGCAGGGAATGCAAAATAATGGAATCACTCTTTGCCTTGTCTGCCAGCAGCTGGCGGGTCACCTGGAACTGCGGCGGGGTCAAGCCCTTGTCGTCTGTAACTTCCTGGCGGGACTTGGTGTAATCGGGCTGCACAACCGGCTCCATATAAACCACATCAGCCTGGTCGATCACATCGCGCACATCTTCAGCTTCTTCCCATTTCAGGTTGTAATTCTTCAGATCTTCCATCATCTCAGGCTGAATGCTCATATCATCGGGATGAACCGAGATCATCTTGATGTCAAACTGGGAAATGGCATAGGCCATTGAGTGCATGGTGCGCATGCGGAAGTCACCCACGCACAGGAAGGTCAACCCATCGAGGGTGCCTTTTTCTTTGTAAATGGTATACAGGTCTGTCAAAACCTGGGTGGGGTGTTCGCCCCAGCCGTCACCGGCGTTAATTACAGGAATGCTGGCCCATTTGGCTGCTTCGTGAGGAGCACCCTGCTGGAAGTGGCGCATCACCAGTGCGTCACCGTAATATTCCAGCATCTTGACGGTATCTTTGATCGATTCCTGGTAGAAATCACCGGCACGGGTCATCTTTGCATCAGAGAAACCGGTAACGGCGCCGCCCAGGCGCAGCATGGCTGCTTCATGGGCCAGGCGGGTGCGGGTGCTGGGCTGGTAAAAAGCGGTAACCAGAGTCTTGCCCTTGAGCAGATCGGTGTTCTGGCGATCTCGGGCAATCGGGGCCAACTCATCGGCGATCTCGAAAACACGGAAAAATTCTTCTCGCTCGAAATCTTTCAAACTAAGAATATCACGACCTGAAAAGCTACGCATTGCAAATGCCTCCTGAAATAGAAAAATAGTTTTACTGCCGACCATCGGCAGTTTGAGTTATGGCCGGTGCTGTCTCGCACCAGTCTTGCCTCCTACTGGACAGGTGCAGCGGGAGGTATCGCCCCGCCCACCCGACGAACGATATGAAATCGAAAATATCCCGGCAAGAAATAGCTGGATGAATAATCAATCACTTCACCTTGATCGGTGTACAACGATGCAATGAATTTCAACAAAACATCGCCGCGCTGAATCTCGAGAGCACGCGCAATCCGGGAGGAAGCGACCACTGCCTGCACCTCGGTCATCGAATTGGTCAAAGCAGAACCGCCCTGGTGCAGCAGAAAATCCAGCACCGAGCCGGTAAAACCCCCATCAAATGCGGTTCCCGGCAGCACATGCGGGGGCAGAATATCCTGAAGGAAAGCGACCGGCCGGTCATCCGTATAGATCACCCGGCTGACCTGGGTCAGGGGGGAGCCGGGCTCCATATCAAAAACCTTTGCCAGCTTCGAATCCGCTTCAATTTTCGACACCCGCAGGTCACCCATGGAAACATCCAGAGACATGCGCGAAGCCAAAGTCTCAATACTCTCCAGCACCTCAAGGCCGGTATCAATTACATTGGGATGGTCAATCACAAAAGTACCCACCCCCTGCCGGCGGCGGATCAGTCCCTGCCCCTCAAAAGTGCGCATGGCCTCACGCAGTGTCGCGCGGGAAACCCCCATTTGCCTGGCAAGCTCCGGCTCTGAAAGCAGCCGTTCGCCCGGCGTCGTCGCGGCAATCAATCCAGCCAGCTGGGACTGTAATCGCTGAAACGTATTCTGTCCACTTCCACCTGTATATTCACCGTTCTGCGCCATGCATTCTTCCTGTCTTCTGAAATTCAGCATCCAAAAGGATGATGATCGGTTTTCAATCACGGAATCGACAAACTGTCCCGAAAACCATACAGCGCTAGCTATGCCAGCGCTGTATCACTCATTATCCAAAATTCACGCCATCCCATCCCAAAAAAAGCCACATCTTGGCTCGCAGCAAAGCAACCAATAGTTCGCCTTCTCGCTTCATACAAGGGGAGAAGCTGTGCTTGCAGGTTTTATTTCTGGAGAATATTCCTGTCTCTTGCAAAAAATTTTCAGGCATAGTAGTGATTTAGGGATCCTCAAATTGAGAAGAATGTTTGTCCGACAAGCCTTGTCAGACATTTTGAGAT
>Ga0334889_1003018_pt1 | contig 17498 bp, 20 predicted proteins | sample GraSluR1_MG_2_FD_207222 | JGI IMG/M metagenome (GOLD analysis project Ga0334889, IMG submission 207222) | Sludge microbial communities from methane-producing bioreactor in Wageningen University, Netherlands - Granular Sludge_8_08-R1 | ecosystem: Engineered > Bioreactor > Anaerobic > Unclassified... | reverse complement strand
ACTGGACCAAGCGGATTCCTCCTTGGCGCCTCATGGTGTGAAACGGCAAACCGTCGGTGACCCCTGCGATCACTTGATCGGGATCGGTGACCAACGAGCCGCACAGGTAGTCGGCCCCGCAGTCGAATAAGCTGGGCGATAACGGCGTCGAGGGCCCGAGCACGACAGCCACGGCACGGGCCGCTTGGGCCAGAAAAAAACCCAGCTTGCGGGTAAGCAGCGCCGTGCCGGTCACGGCCAAGACGTCCAGGTCGGCCAAGACGGCGTCCCAGCATTCGCGCGCCACGGCCCCCGGCACATCGCGCAGTTCGAAGAGCTTGAGATCGCCGACTTGCTCGCGCAACGACTCCGCAAACGGGAATTCGCCCACCAACCCCACGGTCTTGCCGCGTCCCAGCTTGGCGATGAGCGCTTCGGCCGGAGCATCGGCGGCGGCGATTGCATGGGCGGTCGGGGCATTGGCGGCGTTCAGAGCCGCCAGCCCGACGCCGACGCTGAAGCGCGAATCACTGGTCAGAAGCGCGGCGGCTTCGGCTGCAGGCCGCCCGACCAACGAGGCGCCGAGTTCCGATTCTGCGGCCCTGGCTCGAGTGCCGAGCAGGGATGCCAGCCCCGTCGATTTGCCTGCCGTCACCGCAACGAACATGGGTCCGACGACGACGTGCTCGACCACGGCGTCCGGTCGCTGCAGCGATCGCAGAAGCCCGGCGACCAGCCTTCGTTCCGCATCATCGCGTAACGGCACATCGGGTAGATCAAGATCCTGGCGAAAGCAACGGCCGGTGTTCACGAATGATCTCCTTCTGCTTCCGGCTTCGCGCGGCTCCGGGAGTGCTCGGCTCTGTTGTCGATCGCTAGCGCCGACCGACGCGGCGCGAGGGCCCGGGGAAAGTTGGCCGGGGTTGTTCAACAATGACAAAATCAATAACGCTGCCTATTTGCACGGAGATCGATTGTACGGTTTGACGCTGGCCATTCATGAGCGATCGGCTGCACAAGGTCAAGTGCTTATCAGAACGGGGGCTCGCCCGTTGTGTCTGAGGGGGTTCTCTCGTGAAGAACTTGTTCACGGTGCTTGCCGCGTTAATGCTGCTGACACTCTCGATTTGCGAGCCGGCAGCCGCAGATCCTTTCGGAGTCATTATTGCCTGGGGCCGCAATGATGACGGTCAATGCAATCCGCCTTCACCGAACGAGGGGTTCGTTGCCGTGCAGGGCGGCGGCTTCCACAGTCTTGCCCTCAAGGACGACGGAAGCGTCGTAGCGTGAGGTTGGAACACCAATGGCCACTGCAGTGTCCCCGAGCCCAACGGGGGTTTTACCGCGATCGCCGCGATGTATCACCACAGCCTGGGTCTGAAGGCCGACGGATCGCTCGTGGCCTGGGGCAGAAATGACTGGGGTCAGTGCAACGTACCCTCGCCGAACGAAGGTTTTGCGCTGATCGCGACCGGGACTTCGCACAGCCTGGGATTGAAGAATCCGCCCGACTCGGTCGGCCCCGATTCCCGTTTGAATCTCGCGGGGCTGATGGTGGCCGTTACGCACGATCCGCTGCCGACCTCGCCTATCCTTTTCGTCCGCGTACTTCTCCAGGAACTCCTCGATCTCCACGTCCAGGGCCGCTGCGAGCAGTTTCTGCGACCAGGTTCGGAGGATCTCCGTCAGCACGTCCGTGGCACTCCGCTGTGGACTCGCGGCCCCCAATCTGGCTTATCTTTCCCATGACGTATCCTTTCCGCCTCGTAAGAGGTTTTGAAGATTGGCATGGAGCGGATACGCCGCTTTCGCGCTCAGCTCATCCACAACTTTCGACTATTACCCCGCGAGTTTCGATAGTCCTTTGTCGCTTACTATGCTACGGTCCGCTGTAAGCCCGGGCGACGGCGCGTGAGCGCGCGACCCGGTAAAAGAGGCTGATCCTTAGGGAGGGAATCCTATGAACAAGCCGGATGGGATGGTACGCTTGGTCTTGGCGATGGGATTGTTGGTTGCCGTCGCGCTTGCCGGCGCCGGCGATGCTGCAGCACAAGGTCGTGTCGGTTTTTTCGGCGGCTTGAACATCGCCAATATGGGCGGTGACATGGAAGATATCGGCAATGAACTCGCGGAGGAGTTGGAAGACGAGTTAGGCGGTTCCTGGAGCTTGGAGAAGGCCAGCAAGACCGGTCTCGGCTTCGGCGCGTATTATTTCCACCCGATGTCTCCGACGCTTGGGCTCCAGTTCGAAGGCCAGTACATCAGCCGCGGTGTCAAGTTCGATGTCGGCGGCAGTGGTTTGGAAATCGACACGTCGTTCAAGCTGAACTACATCGAGTTTCCGATCCTCCTGCGAATTTCGCCCGGGCCGGACAACGATATGAGGCCCGTCTTCTTCGTGGGTCCGGTGATCGGTTTCAACGCCAAGGCCGAACTCGAAGTCGAGGGCGGAGGCGTGAGTTTGACCGAAGATATAAAGGAAGGGTTTAAATCGACGACCTTCGGTGCGCTGCTGGGCGCGGGCCTGTCGGTAGCGATGAACGAGAAATCGAACTTCCTGTTGCAGGCGCGCTACTACCTTGGGTTGTCCAACGCCCTCGATGACAGCGAATACTCGAGCAAGTCGGGCGATTTCGGGTTTTTCGTGGGAATGGAGTTCGGCATCTGACGTCGAGTCGATGCCGCCCTCAGCATGGGCTCAATAGCCCTTGCTTAAATTGTCGAGAGTCCGAGGCAGTATTTCCGGTGCGAGGGGCCCAGGATTGATCACCTAGGGTCCCTCGCAAGTCTCTCGGTTAATCGGCCTGGACGGACCGTAGTAGCTGCTGATCGTAGCGGGCGGCTCCGGTCTCAGTGCGTCGCCGCCGAGCTGGCCATGATCGCCGGCATGATGCAGGCAACCATCACAGCCGCCTGCATGGCCTCGATGGCCTCGCGCGTGGCCTTACCGGTCGACTCGCCGTTACAGATCTGCTCGAGGCGCGACCGGCGGCTCTTGAGCTGCCTGCGGTCGAAGGCGAGTCGCAGAAGATCGGCGCTGTTGGCCAGCGAAACAAGCACCGCCGTCCGCGGCGCGACGTCGGCTCGCTCGGAAAAAATCGCGTGCTCGAGCCGCGCCAGCAGCGCACGCTCCGGCCCGGGGTTCACCTCAGGATAGATGGTCCGGGTGAAAATGCCGAGCACCTTGTCCTTGTCTACCCGCAGAATACCGCGCTCGGCCAGGCGCCCCGCGACCACATGCTTGAGATTCTTCGTGTTGGCGAACCGTGAGACCCATGTCGACAGTTGCGCGCGTTTCTTGGCGGCGGCGAGTTTCGTCAAGCAGTCGTCGAGCAGAGAGTTGCCGATCGGCGTTCGATTCACCACTAGGGCGAATCGCTTCTTTCCGTCCTTCTCGACCTCGAGGCGTTTCTGCAACATGAGTTCGGCGAGAATCGCGCCGCCGATCGCGTAGTGGTAGGTTGAACCGGCGGCGACGGTTCCCTCCCGATCCCGCAGAGCCAGGAGCATGATTTCTTCGTGCAGGAATAGCTTTTTGTTGACCGCCACGGCGTGTCCTCCTCGATGGCCTGATACCCAAGGTTCGGAATGAATATTCGGCAGCGCAACCGTCGGAATCCAGGAGAGACTGGGGATCCTTGCGCAGCGTGTGTTATGTTGTAGCGATCCGGCCTCCTGGAATACAGGTCCGAACGACCAATAGGGTGTCGACGATGAGTCCTCGAAAGAAAGCGCCTCCGTCGAGGGTCCACAACCCGACGGAAACCATCCTTGAGAGCATTTCCGACGGGGTGTTTACCGTGGACCGCGAGTGGCGCATCACGACGTTCAACCGGGCGGCGGAGCAGATCACGGGCGTGCGGCGCGCCGAAGCGTTGGGCCGGCGCTGTTGTGACGTGTTCCGTTCCAGCCTGTGCGGCGCCGAATGTGCGCTTCAGCAAACCCTACAAACCGGCAAGCCGGTCATCGGCAAATCCGCGTACATCGTCGACGCCGGCGGCAACCGCACGCCCATCAGTCTCTCGACTGCGGTCTTGCGCGACAGAAAAGGCGTTGTGATCGGCGGCGTCGAAACGTTTCGCGATCTGTCCGAAGTCGAGGCGCTACGCCAAGAGTTGTCAGGCAAGTTTCGGGTCGGCGACCTGACCAGCCGCAGCCCCCTGATGCAGCGTATTTTCGAGGTTCTACCGGCCATTGCCGCGAGCCCCAGCACGGTGCTGATCCTCGGCGAGACCGGCACCGGCAAAGAATTGATCGCGCGCACGTTGCATGCGCTCAGCCCGCGGCAGCAAGGTCCGTTCGTTGCCGTCAATTGCGGGGCTTTGCCGGACACGCTGCTCGAATCGGAGTTGTTTGGTTACAAGGCTGGGGCGTTTACCGGAGCGCAGGGGAACAAACCAGGCCGTTTCGCCCAGGCCAAAGGCGGTACGATCTTACTCGACGAGATCGGCGAGATCAGCCCGGCGCTGCAAGTGCGCCTGTTGCGCGTCCTGCAGGAGCGCACTTACGAGCCGTTGGGATCAACCCATAGCGAGACCGCTGATGTGCGCGTGCTGGCAGCGACCAACAAGGATCTCGCCAATCTGGTTGAGCGGGGACTTTTCCGCGAGGATCTCTACTACCGCGTCAATGTGATCAGGTTGGAAATGCCGCCGCTGCGTCGGCGCAAGGAAGATATCCCGCTGCTTGTGGATCTGATCCTCGCGAGGCTGCATCGCTTACAACGCAAGGCGGTCACCGGCGTCTCGCCGGAGGCGCTGTCGCTGCTCATGGCGCACGACTGGCCGGGCAACATCCGCCAGTTGGCCAACGCGATCGAACGCGCATTCATCCTCTGCGACGAGAGCGTGATCGGCATCGGGCACTTGCCCGCGGAACTGACGTCCCGCGGCGCGGAAATGGAAGGCGCTGAACGCGGTGTGCGCTCGGCACACGACGTTCTCGACGCCCAAGCCATTCGCGCCGCGCTCGCGCGCAACGGAGGCAATCGCCTGGCGGCCGCGCACGATCTCGGCATTCACAAGACGACGTTCTTTCGCCGCATCAAGAGGCTGGGGATCGAATTGCCCGCGCGCGACGGCCGGCAGCGCCGAGACGAGATAGAGTAGCGTTAGCGCAACTGATATTGTTTTGTACAGTAGTGTTAATGCAACTATATGATGGTGGCGGGTGGATGGAGCATCAGCCTTATCTATAACAATGACAATATCCTATCCATCTTGCGGCCGGGCCGACGGCTTTGGCGCGTCAATTGCAGGTCGATTGATTGCCGGCGCGGCATCAGCGCGCGCTGGCGGACGCGCGTTGGATGCCGGACGAGACGGGAGCCGCACCGTGAACGCAGCCTTCGCTTACTGGCAGCAACGGATCGCGCCGGTCTTCGACACCGCGCGGCAGATCCACCTCGTCGAAGCCGCGGGCGGGCGGATCACGGGACATTCCGACGTGACGTTGACCGGAGAACTGCCCGTCCAGAAGGTTCTGAAACTCGTGGAACTGGGAGTCGGCATGCTGATTTGCGGGGCGATTTCCCGGCCCATGCATGATTTGGTCGAAGCTTACGGAATCAAGGTGTTTCCATTCGTGACCGGCGATCTCGGCGAGGTCGTCCAGGCTTGGCTCGACGGCAGCTTGCGGCGCGACGTGTACGCCATGCCGGGTTGCTGCGGTCGCCGTCGCCGGCGCGGCAGACAAAGGAAGGTGCGACGATGCCTAGGGGAGATCGAACCGGACCCATGGGGATGGGACCGCTGACCGGCCGCGGCGCCGGCTACTGTGCCGGGTTCACCGCGCCGGGGTTTACGAATCCTGGTGGTGGTCGGGGCTTCGGAATGGGCGGCGGCGGCCGCGGCGGCGGTTTCGGAAACCGAGGCGGAGGTCGCGGTTGGCGGAACATGTTCCACGCTACCGGCCTACCGGGCTGGTTGCGGTTCGGCCAAGCGCCAACGCCATTCGGCTATGCGCCAGCAGCCGGCGGTGCCGTATCCGGCCCGCAACCGAACCAGGCTCTGGAACTCCAGGCGCTGCAGAATCAAGCGGCGGCATTGCAGACTGAACTGGCGGCTGTACAGCAGCGCTTGCAGGAGATTGAAGGCCAGCGCAACGCCGAGTAACCGCGGGCCGCACGCGCGAGGGCGAGTTCCACGCGGCAACCGAGGCGAGCGGGCTTTGCATACCCTTCAGCCGAAAGGGCACTAGAATGAAGATCGCGTTCACGGCAACCGGCACCACGCTCGACGCGTCGCTGGACAGCCGATTCGGGCGGGCCGCGAAGTTTATCGTCTACGATCTGGATGCGAACGAGTTCACGGTGATCGATAACGAGCAGAATATCAGCGCGGCACAAGGGGCGGGCATTCAGGCCGCGCAAACCGTCGCGCGCCTTGGCATTCAGGCGCTGGTCACCGGTCATTGCGGTCCGAAGGCGTTTCGCGTGCTGAAAGCGGCTGGGATCAAAGTGTATCACACCGATGCCTCGACGGTTGCCGAAGCCCTCGCGAAGTACCGCGCCCAAGAGCTTGCCGAAGCCGCCGCCGCCGATGTCCAGGGGCACTGGGCGTGAGTCAGGCGGCGATCACATACCGGTCGATCGGTGTGATCAGAAGCGAGCATACCGTTGCTGAACAGACGCCAATCCAGCCGGTATATGCCGCAGATTGCCTCGGTCGGGTTGAGGTTATCCCGGAGTTTACGGAAGGACTACGGGACCTGGACGGCTTCTCACACATATTTTTGATCTACCACTTCCATCGCTCTGGGCCGGCGCCGCTTCTGGTCAAACCCTTTCTGCAAGATGTGGAACGGGGCGTGTTCGCGACGCGCGCGCCGCGGCGACCCAATGCGATCGGGTTGAGCGTCGTCGAGTTGCTGCGCCGCGAAGGATCCGTGCTGCACGTTGCCGGGGTGGATGTTCTCGACGGCACGCCTTTGCTGGACCTCAAACCCTATGTCGGGAGATTCGATTGCCTGTCGACTACGCGCAACGGTTGGCAGGACGACGTGGATGAAGACACAGCGCGGCAACGAGGAAGCCGGGACGACGGCGGCGGTGGTCGTGGCTCGCAGAGGGATCGTTGATGATTCTCGCCATCGCATCCGGCAAGGGCGGCACCGGCAAGACGACGGTCGCGGTGAACCTGGCACGGATCTACGGCGCGGAGATCCAGATCGCCGACTGTGATGTGGAGGCGCCGAACGCGCACCTGTTCCTGCCGGGAGCGAGGGTGCGGACCGAGACGATCACCACCGGCGTGCCGCAAATCGACGAGTCGCGATGCGACGGTTGCGGCGAGTGCGGCGCGTTCTGTGCCTACCATGCGATCGTCTCGTTCGGCACTGTGCCACTGGTTTTTCCCGAGCTGTGCCACAGCTGCGGTGGCTGCGCGATGGTCTGTCCCCGGCAGGCCATCACGGAGGTCGCGCGGCGTATTGGCGTTGTCGAGACCGTCAGGACCGACGGCATCACGCTGATCCAGGGACGGCTCGATATCGGCGTGGCCATGGCGCCGCCGTTGATCCGTGCGGTGACGGCACGTTTGCGGACCGACCGGCCTGCGATTCTCGACGCACCGCCCGGAACCTCCTGCCCCGTGGTCACGACGCTGCGCGGGGCGGATTTCGTGGTATTGGTCACCGAACCGACACCCTTCGGCCTCCACGATCTCGAACTCGCGGTGGCTTTGGTGCGGGAACTGGGCTTGCCGTTCGGCGTCGTGATCAACCGCGCCGACGCCGGCGATGACCGCGTGCATGCCTATTGTCACGCGCAAGACATCCCGGTGCTGTTGGCGATTCCCGACGATCGACGCATTGCGGAAACCTATTCTCGCGGCGGACTGATCGTCGACGTGTTGCCCGAGTACCGCGAACTCTTCCGCAGCCTTCTGGATAAAACACTGGCGGCGCCGCTCGCCGGCCGGCAGGTGCGGCGATGAAGGAACTCGTGGTCATCAGCGGCAAAGGGGGCACGGGCAAGACGAGCCTGACGGCATCGTTTGCGGTTCTGGCCGAACGCGCGGTCATCGCCGACTGCGACGTGGACGCTGCCGATTTGCATCTGGTTCTGTCGCCGCGGATCAAGGAGCGTCATGAGTTTCGGTGCGGCCACATGGCGGTGATCGACGCTGCCGCTTGCACGGGCTGCGGGATCTGCCGGGACCTCTGCCGTTTCGATGCGATCGCCGTATTTGCGAATCCGGAGTCCGCGACGGACAGCGCGGCACCGGAGTCTGCGAACCGATTGGTCTACGCCGTCGATCCGGCGGCGTGCGAAGGCTGCGGGGTCTGCGTCCGGTTCTGTCCGGCGCAGGCGATCGCGTTTCCCGAGCGGTTGAGCGGCGAATGGATGATTTCCGACACGCGATGCGGTCCCCTGGTCCACGCGCGATTGGGCGTTGCGGCGGAAAACTCCGGCAGACTCGTCACCGTGGTCCGCCAGCAGGCGCGCGGCCTTGCCGAGGCCGGTGGATTCCCCTGGATTATCGTGGACGGTCCGCCGGGAATCGGGTGCCCGGTGATTGCATCGGTGACGGGCGCAGACCTGGTCGTGGTCGTTACCGAACCCACCCTGTCCGGCGAGCACGATCTGGAGCGGGTCCTCGCGCTGACCCGGCATTTCGGCATCGCGACCGCAGTTTGCGTGAACAAGTGGGACCTCAATCCGGCCATGACCGAACACATCGAGGATCGCGCGCGCGCGGCCGGAGCCGACGTTGTCGGCCGCGTGCGCTATGACCCCGCGGTGACGGCGGCCCAGATCCGCCAACGGGCGGTCGTCGAGACCGACGCCGCATCGGCCCCGGACATCGCGCAAATCTGGCAGCGCTTGGCTCCGTCAATCATCACGGCGCCTACAGAAAGCGGGAAAGCGACGAATGAGCGCCGTCGCCCCGGCTTCGGCCACAACCTCAAGACCCAAGGAGGACCAAATCCATGAAAATCGCAGTTCCCCTGGCAGCAGGTCGCCTGGCGATGCACTTCGGACATTGCGAGTGTTTTGCGCTGCTCGATGTCGACCCGGCCGGCCGTAACGTCACGGGCCGCAGCGACGTCGACGCGCCGCCGCACCAACCAGGGATGCTGCCAGCCTGGCTGGCCGAGCGCGGCGCAACGGTGATCATAGCCGGCGGCATGGGACAGCGCGCGCAGGCTCTGTTCACGAGCCACGGGATCGAGGTTCTGGTTGGCGCGCCGGTCGAAACGCCGGAGAACCTGGCGGCGGCGTATCTGGCCGGCACGCTGCAAACGGGGGAGAATGCCTGTGATCACTGAAGGCGCGCGCCACGCCGCGACCGTCAGCGCCCGGAACGACCACAGCCGGTGTATGCTTTGCGGCAACCAGAACCCGCGGTCGTTGAACCTGTCGTTCCAGGCCGCCGGAGACGGCGCGGTCGCGACGCGGTTCCAGGCTCATGCGGATCTGCAGGGTTACGGGGACATCCTGCACGGCGGGGTCATCGCCTCACTGCTGGACGCCGCAATGACCCACTGCCTGTTTCATCGGGGCGTCCAGGCGGTCACCGGCGACCTTCATGTGCGATACCTGCAATCGGTTCCTTGCGATGCGGCCGTGGACATCAAAGCCTGGGTGCTCGCGGCCAAACCGCCATTGCACCGCCTGCGCGCGGAATTGTTCGTGGCCGGCAGCATCGTGGCCTGGGCCGAGGCGAAGTTCCTGCAGCGCCGCTGAACGCCAGAAGGAACCCCCGGCGATCAGGGCCGCCGGGGGTTCCATGGTTCGGTGCGTCAGCCGCCGTCGAGCGCAGCGCAACTATTCGCTCTCGTCGTCGTCGCAATGACCTGGGCCGATCAGACCGTTGTTATAGTCGTCGAGCGTCTGGGCCAGGGCGACTACTTGAGCCCGCGCGGCGCCGCGCAGAGCGGCGACTTGCGCCGGAGTCCGGGTGTTGAACAGTTCCGTGGCGGCGTCGAACGCTGTCTGAGCGGCGGCGAAATCCGCGCCCGCAAGTCCGTTCAACTGGGCTGCGATGTATTGGTGGGCGAGTACATAGTAAGCGTTGCCGCCCGCCGGCGGTGTCCACAGAACCTGGTAGTACGTCTGCCCGCTGAGAAAGAACGGCGTGCTGGCGCCATCGGGAAGCATCGCCCACACGGCGTCGTAGGGCGCCGGGCCGAACTCCGAGTGCGTTTTCCAGTAACCCTGCGTTCGCGTGCAACCGTCGCCGGGCTCGTCAGGTATCTCGGGGACCTCGAACAACAGCAGGCTCTGCTTTTCGAGTTCGTACGGCGGAGACCAGCCGGAGTAGAGAACGATCTGGTCGCCGCGCGGCGTGTCCGGGTGCAACTCCCAGATGTAGGTGTCGGCGATCGCCACGACCGATTCGCAAACGACCTCACCGTCGGCTAGCAAGAAGCAGATCTCCAGGAAGGGGGCGTTGGCGCCCTCGCGACTGCTGTAGCGCGCCCAGGGGGTGCCGTCGCCGGTCTGATCGAGCAGAAGACCGAAGTTCTCCTGGGCGCCGCCGGCCCAGTCGGCGACCAAGCCGGTCACGTTGACCGTGCGCCAGCCAGCGACATCGACCGCGAAGGAATTCACGATCTCCGGCGCATAGGCGCCGCCGAACGTGTTCCACGTGGTGGTGGCCTCGTCCCACGGCGAGGTGACGCGGTGGACGTTGACCGGCGCGTCATTGGTCATCTGGGCGAAGATGTGCAGGGTGGCCGATTGGATGCCCACCGCGGTAGCAGCCTTGTTTGCTGCGCCCGCGGGGAACGATTCCGAGTCGAGCGACGGCGCTACCGGTGATTCGTTACTGCAAGCGCCTAGCAATAGGACCAGTAGGGAGATGCTGACCAGGAATGATTTCCGGAAGTGTTGCATCGAGTTGTCTCCTTGTTGAAATGTTATGCTGCTAATCGTGATATATTTTACCATTATGATATGTGTGCCTGCAAGTAAGTATTATCTTTATGCCGGTGTCGGTCGTCGATCATGCCTTGCGATAGACCAGGCGGGCGGTTGCAGAATCGTCGGTGCGCGCCATGGTCACGGTGATTTCCACGAAAAGGTCCTGACTTCCCGGCTCGCGTTGCAGTCTACGAGTCAGCGTGTGGCGCGGATTCACGGTCTCGAGCACCAGCACGGAACCGTCCCACCACGCGCGATCGGTGATGACGCCGCTGTCGCCGCCGGCTCCGCGCGGGGCGGCCCGGACGACAGGTTTGCCATCGGGAACCCATACCGCGAGCTCATCGCTGCCATCGATGACCTCGATCCGCGGGCCATCGTGGCTGATCAACAGCGTGGCCAAGTTGCCGGCGAGACCTCGGAGCGCGCCGGGTCCGGCCGACGTCGGAGGTGCCTGCGGTGGGCCGGTATCGCCACCAGAGCGATCCGACGGACGACCGCCGCCGCGGTTGCCCATACCGCCGGTCATACCGCCGCCCATCCCGCCTCCGGGCCGCCCCATACCGCTGCGGCCCGACATTCCCGGACCCTGGTTGCCGCGGTCGTCGCGGTCTGCGGACGCACTCCGTTCTTTGCGTTGTCGCTCCAATAGTTTCTGCAGGCGTTCCTGCAGGTCCTCGCTACGCGCGCCGTCGAGCTGCCAGACCCCGGTCAGGTCGATCGAGGGGGTCGACGGATCCGCGGGTTCCGGTGTCGATGCCGGATCCGGGGCGTCGGCGGCTTGGGATGGCGCGACCGTCTTGGGAGCATCCTGAGCCGCCGCGGCGGCGACCATGAACACCAGCGCCAGCACGCGGAGCAGGTCGTGATCGGTCCGGTTCTTGAACATGAACGGTCCTCTCTCGGTTGTGGGGAAGTCCAGAGACACCCAACGCACGACGGGGGTGATATCCAGCGCTGTTTGAATAGTTCCGGATGCAGAATCGATCCCCACGCGGGCCGCGCGCCGCGTCAAGTCAGGTTTGCATTCCCGGTCGCGGTTCGGTAGAGTCCCGGCCCGGACCGATCGCGCAACCTTCAGGACCGCAGACCGTACGAGACGGCCGTCAAGTTTGGCCTACCTGCCAGCGGAGGCTCGCCCGCCATGCTCAAGGTCCAGAATCTCTCAAAGAACTTCGGAGACATCCGCGCCGTCGCGGATGTGAGTTTCGAGGTCGCCGGCGGTCGGATCTTCGGCCTGCTCGGACCCAACGGCGCCGGTAAAACCACGACGATCTCCATGATCGCCGGCCTGGTGCCGCCCGCTCAGGGGAGCATCCGGGTCGACGGCATCGACCTGGCCACCGATCCGGCGGCGGTGAAGCGGCGCCTGGGGGTCGTGCCGCAAGAGATTGCGCTTTATGAGGATCTTACGGCGCGCGAGAACATCGACTTCTGGGGCGGCATCTACGGCCTGCGCGGCAGAGCGCTCGCCGCCCGCCGCGACGAGCTGCTCGCCGTGGTCGGTCTGGCCGACCGCGCCCGCGAGCCGGTGCGCAATTTCTCCGGCGGCATGAAGCGGCGTTTGAACCTGGCCTTGGGACTGGTTCACGAGCCCAAGCTCGTGCTGCTCGACGAGCCGACCGTCGGCATCGACCCGCAGGCGCGGATCAACGTGCTCGCGGTCGTGCGCGACCTCGCGGCGCGCGGCGCGGCCGTGCTCTATACCACGCACTACCTCGAAGAGGCCGAATCGCTGTGTGACGAGCTGGCGATCATGGATCACGGCACGATTCACGCCCAGGGCACCATCGATACGCTCAAGGCAGAACTTGGCGAAGGCAGCGTGTTGACTGTGCAAGGCGGTTTCGCGAAGGAGACGGTCGCCGCGGTTGTCGAGCGCAGCGCAGAACTACGGGCGCTGGAAATCGACGACGGACGCGCCCTGCTCAATGTGCCGCGCGGCCGCGCCGGCGTGGGCGCCGCGCTCGAGGTCCTCTACAACAGCGGTTTGCAGCTCAGCGACGTGACGATCAAGGAGCCGAACCTGCAGGACCTCTTCCTCAAACTCACCGGCCGCGACCTGCGCGATTGAGGAGGCCGTATGCTCTGGATCCTCATTCGCAAGGATTTGATCCGCCGCTGGCGGAGCCCGGCAAGCACGCTGGTCATGTTGCTGTTCCCGTTTCTGATGGCTGGTCTGGTCGGCGCGGTGAGCGGGGGCGGTGGCCAAGGTATCTCCGCGATCAAGGTGTTTGTGCTCGACCGCGAAGACGGAGTGTTGGGCCGTTTTCTTTCGGGCGCTAATCCTTCTCGGGACCGCAGTCCGCGGATCGAGATCGAGATGGTCGGCGAGGACGGTTTCGCCCGCATGGAACAAGGCGAAGCCTCGGCCATGTTGATCATCCCTGCGGGCATGACGGACGACCTCTTGGACGGACGACACTCCGCGCTGCAACTAATCCGCAACCCGGCCGAGAGCATCAAGCCGGAAATCATCGAACAGGGGACCGAAGTCATTGCGACGTACCTGGACGTGGCCGTCAAGACCCTGGGCGCCGGGCTCGCCGCCTGGCGCGACCTGCTGCAGGCCGAGACAATGCCGCCGGTGGCCCTGGTCACCGCCGTGGCCGGCGAAATCTACAGCGAGATGACCCGGGCCGAGACCATACTCTTTCCGCCGCTCGTGCGGGTGGTCCGCGAAAAAGAAACAGATGCGGACGGCAGCGGTCCGAGCGCCAGTGTCTTCGGCTACGTGCTGGTCATGGTGAGCGTGATGAGCGTGCTGTTCGTGGCGATCCGCGCTGTCACCGATCTGTATGAAGACCAGCGAACGGGCATGCTCCGCCGCCAGCTCGCGACGCCGGCGAGCGTTGCGTTTCTGGTCGCGGCGAAGACGGTTTTCGCGGTGGCGTTCGGCGTCGTTGTCATGGCGATTCTGCTGCTGGCGGGGACGGCGTTCGGCTGGTTTGCCGGTCGTTTACCCGTCCTGTGGATTCTCTTGCACGCGGTTTGTTTCGCGCTGGCCGCCGCGGGGTTGATGACCGTGGTCGTGGCGCTCGTACGCACGGAGAAGCAGGCGGGCATCATGAGCTGGCTCGTGGTCATGCTGATGAGCGTGTTGGGCGGCAGCATGTTCCCGGCCGAATCCCTGCCCGCGGCGGTGCGGCCGCTCTCGCTGTTCACGCTCAACTACTGGGCGGTTGAAGGCTTTCTCGATCTGATGGTGCGCCAGGCGGCCGTCACGGTGGTCGTGCCGCGGACCGTCCTGTTGGCCGTTGTCGGCGTGATCCTGGTCGGCCTGGGACAACTGCTCATGCGGCGCCGTCTGCGGGAGGTGCTGCGATGAGCAGCCTCTGGCACGTCGCCCTGCACGATTTGCGGCAGCACTTGTCGGAGCGGTCGAACATCTTCTTCCTGTTTTTGATGCCGCTCGGTTTTGTGTTCTTTTTCGCCCTGGTCAACGCGGGCGGCCGCGACGCTCAGGTCCTGGTCGGTCTACCGGTCGTTGACCGCGACGGTGATTTTCTGGCTGCAGCCTTCGCCGCCCAGTTGCGCGGCGAGAATTTCGACGCGACGGTCTACACCGCGGCGGCGGCCGAGACCACCGTGCTGCGGACACGGTTCGTGACCATTCCCGACAGCTTCACGCAACGGGTGCTCCGCGGCCGGCGCACGCAGATCGACTTGACCGCGCGCGCGCGCAGCGACGAGTTCTATGACCTGGCCGCGGGCGTGCGCCTGCATCAGGCCCAGGTGCGGTTTCTGAGTAATCTCTGGCGCTGGTCCAGCGCGGCAGGCGGACCGCGGATCGGTCCGGAGCTGGATCCCGCAACGGTCGACAGCGCCATGCAGGGGCGATTCCTCGATCTGGTGGCCGAGCCGAGCCGCGTCGCCGTCGAGACCAGCTTCGCCGGTCGGGGCAGACCCGTGCCGCGTGGTACCCAACAGAGCGTCCCGGGCGTGCTCGTGATGTTCGTGGTGATGACGGTGCTGATCGGCGGCTGCGAAGCCCTGACGCGCGAGCGGCAACAGGGCACGTTACGGCGCCTGGCGACCACGCCGCTGTCGACGCGGCAGGTGCTGTTGGGCAAGACGCTGGGGCTGATCCTTCTCGGCGTTGCGCAGGCGGCCATCCTGGTGGTGATCACTGATCTCATGAGCCGGCTCGGCCTGCTGGGCCTGGATTTCCTATGGGCGCCGTACCTGCTTGGCGCCGGGGCGGTCATCGTCGCCTATTGTGCCTGTATCGCCGCCCTCGGCCTGTTGATCAGCGGTTTCCTGCGAACGCCGCAGCAAGCGGAGAGCCTCGTTTGGCTGTTCGGCATGGTGCTGTCGGCGCTGGGCGGGGCGTGGTGGCCGCTGGAGATCATGCCCGCTGGCATGCGACTGGTCGGGCAGTTCTTTCCGACGACGTGGGCCATGCAGGGGCTGCACAACGTGATCACCTACGGACAAGGCCTCGCCGGCGCGATCGCGCCGGTCGTGGTGCTGCTCGCGATGGGTGTGGTCTTCTGGGCCGTCGGTTCGCGGACGCTGCGGGTGACGAACTGACCCGGATCACCCTGGCGGATCCGGATCGACCCGAAGGTGGACGGCATGACATTTCGCGTGGGCGTGATCGGCGCCGGCAACCACGGCGCGCGCTACCTGCGGCACCTGGTGCAGGGCGACGCGCGCGGCCTCGCCGCCGCCGCGATCTGTCGCCGCGACGAAAACGCCGGCCGGCGCCTGGCCGCGGAGTTCGGCGTGCCGTGGTACCGTAGTAGCGACCGGTTGCTGGCGGCCGGTGTGGTGGACGCGGTAATCGTCGCCACGCCGCCGAGTTCCCATTTCGCGCTGGCGTCGCAGGCGCTGGCCGCCGGCAAACCGGTGTTGCTCGAGAAGCCCATGACCGGCACCCTGGCCGAGGCGCGCGAACTGACGGCGCTGGCGGAGGCTCCCGGCGCGCCGCCCTTGATGGTTGCCCAGACCTTGCGCTGGCATCCCCTGTTGCAGCGGGCACGCGCGCTGTGGCCCGACCTCGGCCGTGTGCACCTGGTGCGTCTCGCGCAACGGCTGCAACCGACGACGCTGGCCTGGCAGCGCGATCCGGCGGCCACGGTCGGCGGTTCGGTCCTTCTGACCGGGGTCCACCTCTTCGACCTGGTGCGCTGGCTGACCGGACGCGAGTTCGTGCTGGTCGAGTCGCGCCAGCGACAAATACAGAATCCGGTCGTCGAAGACCTCTTTCTGGCTCGCGCCGAGCTGGACGACGGTTGTTGGGCGAGCCTGGAGGTCAGCAAGTACACGCAAAGTCGGTCGTGCCTACTCGAAGCCGTGGGTGAAGAAGGTCAACTCGCCGTCGATTATCTGGCAGGACATCTCGTGCGGCGCCGTGGCCGCGATGAGCTGCGCGAGGCGGGCGACCCCACTGCGACGACGTTGCCCGGCGTGCTGGCCGCTTGGCGTGATGCTATCCTCGGCAGGATCGCGGCGCCGGTGACGGCCCGCGACGGATTGGCAACCCTGGCGATCGTCGACGCCTGCTACCGCTCGGCGGCAACCGGCGGACCGGTCGAGGTCACGGCAGCTTGAAGCAATCATAACTGTCGGCGATTCGCGGTCGCGAGTTCGCCGAGAAAGGGAAAGGATCGACCATGCCTCGTCGAATCATCACCACCAAGCGCGCGCCCGGGGCGATCGGCCCCTACAACCAAGCGATCGCCGCCGGCGGTTTTCTGTTCACAGCCGGCCAGATACCGCTGGACCCCGAGACGATGCAGATCGTCGGCAAGACGCCGGCCGAACAGGCCGGCCATGCGTTGTGCAACGCGCAGGCTGTGGTCGAGGCGGGCGGGATGACCCTGGCGGACGTCGTCAAGGTCACCGTGTTCATCCGAGACATGAACCAGTTTGCGGCCATCAACGAGGTCTATGCGGGTTTTTTCCCGACTGATCCGCCGGCGCGCTCGGTGGTCGAAGTGTCGCGTCTGCCAAAAGACGTGCTGGTCGAGGTCGAAATGATCGCGCACCGGGGTTGATTCGGTCCAGCGTGAAGGGTCCGGCTTAGCGCGGAATTCCCACCGCGGCCCTGGATTCGCCTTGCCCTGGCACGCGCGATGAATCAGGATAGAGCGATCGTCCGACCCGAGCCTGGAACCCGGGAGTACATCCGCCATGACTGCCGCCAGCGTCAACCTCGCCACGAGCTATCTCGGTTTGCAACTGCCCAGCCCGATCATCGTGGGCTCGTGTGGCCTGACCAATTCGGTGCGAGACGTCCGCGCCTGCGCCGAGGCGGGCGCGGGCGCTGTCGTACTGAAATCCATTTTCGAGGAACAGATCGCCGTCGAAGTGGGGCAGGTGCAAGCCGCATCCGACCAGTCCCACCATCACGCCGAGGCTGAGGCCTATATCGCAGCGTACGGCACCCAGAACGCAGTCGGCGAGTATCTGAAGCTGATTCAGGGTGCGAAGCAAGCGGTGGCGATACCGGTGATCGCGTCGATCAATTGCGCGAGCAACCGCAGTTGGACCAAGTTCGCCGGCCAGATCGAGGCCGCGGGCGCCGACGCGCTCGAACTCAACATCTTCGTGCCGCCGGCCATGCGCGACCGCACCGGCGGGGAGAACGAGAAGATCTATAGCGACGTGGTGGCGGAGGTGAAGAAACAGGTTTCGATCCCGGTCG
>Ga0334889_1003015_pt1 | contig 17506 bp, 3 predicted proteins | sample GraSluR1_MG_2_FD_207222 | JGI IMG/M metagenome (GOLD analysis project Ga0334889, IMG submission 207222) | Sludge microbial communities from methane-producing bioreactor in Wageningen University, Netherlands - Granular Sludge_8_08-R1 | ecosystem: Engineered > Bioreactor > Anaerobic > Unclassified ... | reverse complement strand
GAGATTTTTTTGATAATCCATTGGTATTGAATGTTACAACTTCTATAATACAAGGGGATACGACAATCCCTTGGTGGAATGGCTCTTGGGCTAAAAGAAAGGTCATACTTTTAAACGAAACAACTGGAACTAACCAAAATAATGCAATGGCTGAAGTCAACATTACTGGGCTAGCGGGAAATATCTCAGATTGTGTTAATGAAATAAGGATAATATACCAAAACCAAAGTATTATCTCTGAGATTCCTGTTGAAATCTACTCTGGAGATGATTCCAATTGGTGTTATGTGGCATTTAAAGCAAACCTTAGTGCAAGCTCAATAAATAATGATAATTATTACGTTTATTACAACAATTCTTTGGCAAGCGATCCAAATTACGATATTGGAAAGTATGCAAATGCTATTTTTTATGCTCAAGCTTCAGCTCAGGATGAAGGCTCAGTTGTTACTGTTGAAAATATTGTTGGATATAATGATGCAACATCAGCGGTAATTTCTGAAACCGGCGGTGGTGGAGGGTATGAATCAGCCCACGGAAGGGCATTTATTAACCAAACACCAGGCAAGCAAATAACTAAGGTTGAGATACGATTTAGATATGATGTAACTTCTATTGCAGGAAACTGGTATTTAAGATATAGTGTAAATGATGGAACAAGTTATAGCAATGCATATCTTGGAACAAATACTGTTGTAAAAACAACTTCAGGATATACAGATATTACATCTGCTTATCCAACACTTTCATGGAGTGAACTTAATAAAACAAGGCTTCAGGGAAGGGTATACAAATTAGGAGGGTCAGGTGGAAGCACTATGAATCTGTATTGGGTAGAATTAAATGTTACTTATGTGCTTTCTCCAATCATTAACCAAAGTGCTATGGGAGAAACGCATTCTCTTGTTGCTCAAAATATTTCTCAAACTAATATTTTGGGAAGTTCGAATTGGATTTATAATACAAGCACGCTAAATCTAGGAAATTATTCCGTTGTTTCAAGAGCAACAAAAAGTGGCTTTGACCCTAATGGAAATTATTCAATTTTACAGATTGTATCAAATGAATTGCCAAAAGTTAATCTTATGAGTCCAATGAATAATTTTAATACTTCAAATAAAACATTGTTGTTCTCTTGGAATGCAACTGATAATCTTACTGCTACGCTTTTATGTCAAGTTTATATCAATGGAGCTAATTGGACAGGCAATATTTCTACACAAAATAACACCCAAACAAATACAACTATTACAGATGTTCCTTATGGGGAAAACACTTGGAAAGTAATTTGTTTTAATCAATATAATCTGAGTAATTTTAGTGTTGAAAGGCAGTTTGTAATACTTTCCCCACCAGATTATTTTTCAATAGAACTGATGGGTAATGGAAGCATATTTCTAAATTGGTCAAATGTCACTTTGGCTGATTCCTATGAATTATATTTTACTACCAACTATTCTTTAGGATTTTTAGGGTCGCCTGATATAACACCAATATATGCACTAAATTATACTGATAATAATCACGAAAGTAACGCAATGAAATTTTATCAAGTTGCGTCTATAAGAGGAGATGCAAAGGCAATAAGTAATATTCATTTGGGGAAGTATGAATCAGCATTATATACAGGATTTAATCTAATAAGCATTCCTTTTGTACTATCAAATTATACCCTTAAAAATCAGGTAAATAATGGATATTATTTCAGAACGGACACAGATTGTGTAGAAAGTCTTTGGAAATATGAGCCTAGTGCTGGATTTAAAAGAACAGATTGGTTGTCTGGATATTTTGTGCCGGCTATTGGTGATGAGGATTTCACTTCAATTTCAAATGATTCAGGGTATTGGCTTGAAACAGATGATAATTGTACTGTAACTTATTTCGGGATGGTGCCTTCAAATAATCTTAATATCTCGTTATCTCAAGGTTATAATACTGTACCTTGGTTTTCAGTTGAAGATGTACAATTACCTACAGATTATGCAACTGTTTTAATAAATACAGAGCCAGAAAATTCTGTAAAATCAATCAATAGGTTTAATGCTCAAAACCAATCCTTTGAGGTTACAATACACTATATTGTTTCCGGTTCGCCTTGGGGTTGGTACCCTTCATGGAATAACAAAGATTTTACATCTTTGAATCCTGCAAAAGGATATTATTTTGATTCAAAAGAGGTTTCAGTTTGGAGTCATTCGCCATAATTTTATCACTTTCCATTATATATGCTCAGACACATATTATGTAATTAGGAACATATTATGCAATTAGACACATATGCCAAAACAAGAAAAAAAAGCGTAAAGAACAAAGTCCAATCAAAAAGAAAATATGAAAATCTGAGAATATGAAAAAAGGAAAAAAGGAAAATAGAAAAATGAGAGAAAGGGCTGAAATAAAGTAATAAAAAAGAGAAGAAATATGAAAGAAAGAAATGTTTTTTGGAATAAGAAAATTTCAGAGTCTTTACATTTAGTAACGATTATTAGTTTAATTTTTATCTTTATTTTTTCACAGGTATATTACTCATACGCCCAAGCAATTCCTGTTCCAAAAGGTGTTGATGGAAGGGTTTTTTATCTTGATGGAGTGACTGAGGTGTTCAAGGGAATTCCAATCCAAATTACCAATCTAGATACTGGGCAATCAATAAATGGGACTACTGGAAGAGGGAGTAGTGGAAGGTATTCTGCTTCAATTAATTGGATTGGAAACCCAAAAATAAATATAAAAGCCTGTAACCCAATAAATTGTGCAGAGTCTAATATAACATTGACGGGTGTCATCCATAATCTTGATCTAAGACTAAATATGAGCATCCCTAATTTTGCACCAAATATCACTTCACTTCCAATACTCACTGCTGAAATAGGAAAACTCTACGAATATAATCTAAAGGCTTTTGATTGGAATGGCGATAAAATAGTGTACTTGCCAGAAGTTATGCCAGAAGGGATGGTTGTTGAAAATGTTGGGAGTGTTAATGGTGTTAATGGTATTGAAAATGTTCAAAGTAGTATAGAATTTTCTCGGAATAATCTTGATAATGAGAATTATAGATTATCTTGGGTTCCTAATCGAAATCAAGGTGGGATTAATAAGGTGGTTTTAAGGGCATATGATGGGGAGCTATATGATATTCAAGAGTTTGAGATTGATGTTTATTACGAAAATAGTGCACCGATAATTGTGTCTGAGCCATTAACTTCTGTTAAAGCTGGGGAGCTGTATAGCTATCAGATTGTAGCATATGATAATGAATCTGATTGGATATATTTTAAGATCTTGTCAGGACCTGCCGGAATGAATCTTGCCCAGTCTAATTTTATCGAGTCTAATATTACTGAGGCTAATCTTGCTCTGGCTAATCTTGTCGATGCTAATCTTGCTTTGGCTAATCTTGTCGAGAATAATAATGTTTTAAATGATTTAGAAGAGAATTATTTGGAGGGGGGCAGTATAGTTAATAGTAGTTGGATTAGTGGTAGCTTTGTTGGAAATAGTTTAGTTTGGCAAACTAAGAAAAATGATGCTGGTGTTTATCTTGTGGAGTTGATGGTTGTTGATAGTTACAATGCTAGTTCAATTCAAAGATTTAATCTCAGTGTTTTAAGTCATAATGCCAAAAATCCTAAGAAACAAAAAGACACAATTAGTAGTTCAAGTAATTTCGGTGATATTTCTTTTAGAACTTTAATAAATCAAGATGGTAGAAATATTGCTAATGAAGATGCTTTACAAAACATTAGTGCAAATGAACTTATAATCGGTGGTGAAAGCAATTTTAAAGATAATTATGAAATCAATCAAGATAATTATCAAAACAACGAAAATTATTATAATATAGGTCTATACGATTTTAATAAAGTTGTGCTAAATGGCCAAGTGAACAGCTTTGATGTAGGTACTAAAAATTCTGTTCTAATGGATAAACTTGTTTACAAATATTTCTCAAAAGAGTTATTAGATAAATTGTTTAATAATCATGCTGAGGGCATATTAGATGATAATAAACAGGATAATAAACAGGATTATGATGGTAGTAAAAAAATAATTTTTGGAGTATCAAAAGATTGGATTAGGGATTGGGGCATTGATATTGAAAATATTGTACTATACGGATACAAAATAAATGATAACAATGAGGATTTATATAATGAAATATTCAATGACGAAAAAAAAGAGTATGTTAAGGGTGAACGGAAAAACGAGGGAAAATGGGAAATTATAGATACCGGAATTGTTGATGGGTTTATGGATGTTAAGGGTATAATTGTCAGTAATCTGTTAGAGAATATTACCATTACTACCAACTTTGATTCCATTTCCATTACTCCTATTGGAGATAATAATAATAATAATAATAATAATAATAATAATAATAATAATAATGACGGTAACAAATACAATAACAACTACAATAACAACAATAATGATAAGGGTGATAATAAAAACAAATACAACGACAATCGCAATAATAAACAAGATGACAGAGAGCAAATTAATAAAGAAATATTCTTCCAAGCAAATATCTTAGATTCAAATGATTATTCTATTTATGCAATATCCCTTATAGATGATGTTTTGAGATCTGCAAAGAAAGTAAGTGCTTTGGAGTTAAATAGCCCTCTTACCTTGCTTGGTAAGGTAATGGTTGATGGAAAAGATGTTTTTCTTCCAAAGTCTTCAAAAATATTGGTGAGAGCAAAGCCAGTTATTGAAAATTCAATAAACAATCCAATAGACAATTCAATAAACAAGTTAAATGATGACTCAATAGATAATCATAATAAAGAGAGTTCAGTTGAATTTAAAGGGCTGGTTGGATTTGAAGATTCTGTTGAATATGAAGGCCAACTAGTGAGGTTTTCTGATGGTACATATAGATATCAAGTTACAATAAGCTCTTCATTTCTAAGAGGTCTTGATGTATATTTTAAAGAGGGAGATAGGGATGAGACACCTATTCTTTTGAAGAGTCTAGATATTGAGAGCTTTCAAGATAGCAGTTTATTGAATCTAGATTTAAATGTAGATAAAACCTTATTTGATAGCCCACATTTTAAGATCACAGGATATGTTGGCGGAGTGGTTGATAAGCTTTCTAATGACTTTGATGAAAGCAATAAAGCTTGGCTTTATATACTCATTTTAGTTATTTTTATAAACATTGGGCTTCATATTTTTTTAATCCCAAAAATAAAGAATAAAATGAGTTAATTATTCAGCGAAGAGTTAATTATTCAGCAAATTAATTATTTTGTGAATACGTAATTCCAATTTGCAGTTTTGCATACTTTGATTTCATGAAATCCTCGCTCATTCGTATACTTTGGTCTTGAGATTTCGTCTTGAGATCTAAAGTTTGAAGAGGCGGATTGTTGAAGACAACTTCAATAACTTCAACAATTCCAACATTTTTAACTAAACAATTTGACCTTAATTATCAAGCAAGATGCTAAGTGCATTTATGCAGAGGTTTTTCATTTAGGATTTAGATTTAATATTTAGCATTTAACACTTTTAGCATTTAACACTTTTTTAAATGATTGGTTTTGTTCCTAAGGCAAATTGGGAGATTTTGCTGAGGGCGTTGTTTGATATAAATAGATTGGATTTAAATAAGTGTATACAAATAAGTGTAGGCAAATGAATGTATGGAGTTAATGTAGAGAAATAAGTGAATCTAAAATAATGAAAGCAAACGACGACAAACATTTTTTTGTTTTTTTAGATCTTGAATTTTTTTAGATTTCACAAAAGCCTCGTTCATTTGCATACTTTGGTTTTTTATTTTGAATTTTTATTTTTTTGAAAAATTTAATAAGTTAACAGGGGAGTCATGAAAATAGGTAGAATGTCACCTAACTTGGAATTTATATTCTTAAAGATAGCTTTAGCTTTAGCTTTAATATTTATTTTTTCAAGATTAAGTTTTTCTGATCCCCCTAGCCCTGCAACAATAAACGGCTTTGTTTTTCATACTAACGGGACGGGAGCAGAAAATGAGATTCCAGTAAAGATTATTAATGATGACATTAATCAGGTGTTTTATACAAAGGTTTATGCTCCTCCAATTCCTCAGCTTGCAGGTGCTTACTCTGCTTCAATCATTGGAACTGCTGGTGATCTCATCAAAGTGTATTCTTATAATTCGACGCACTATGGCTATTTCGAAAGCTTACTTTTAAGTTCTACCACTGAGATCAATGTTACTTTAAATATTTCTCGACCTGCCGAGATTAATTTGACTATAATTTATCCCGAAAATCACGCATTACTTAATACAAGCCAAGAGGTTAATGTAACGATTAATTTGACGGCTTTAATTAATGATGCGGTTGGTTGTAATGTTACGTTGTTTATTTCAAATGAGACTGTTTTAAATTTTTCACAAGGCTCTAATTCAACTAATGTATTAGGAGATATATCATATGGTAACACAATTCAGACTAATTTTACAGTATTAACAAAACAAATGGGCAGTACAAACATAAGTGCTATAGCTAACTGCTCAAGTGATTCTGTTAGTTTTTTAGAACTTAATAATAAAAGTGTTGAAAATATTACTGTTAAAGATGATGCCCCTCCAGAGCTTTTTATTATTGCACCGGGAAATAATACAATTGAGAACACATCAAGACAAGTTTTCTTTTATTTTAATATATCGGATTCTTCGGTAGTAAAATGCGATTTTAATGTCAATGGGAGTTATAATGATTCTATAGATGACGCTCAAAAAGAAGTGATTTTGAATTTTACAAAAAATCTAGAGCTTGGAAATTATCTTTGGAATATAAACTGCACTGATAGTTATGGAAATTCAAAAGATTCAGGGCTTTATAATTTTACGATGAATGCCCATTACCCTTCAATTAAATTGATTGAGGTTGATCAAGATATCGTCCTTAATGCTGGGAGCACAAAACGGGTTTTTTGTAATGTGAGTATAGAAGATTTAAATGGTGGAAGTGATATCAAAAATGTTAGTGCAACATTCTATCATAATGGCAGTTTGAGTGAAGATGTGGATAATAATAATACTCATTATACAAATTCTAGTTGCGTGTATATTGGGTCAATAGGCAACATTGCTGATTTTGAATGCAGTTTTTATCCTTATTACTATGCAATAAGTGACGGATGGGAATGCAATGTAAGCGCAAGTGATTTTGGTAATCTTTCTGATACAAATATAAACACTACTTTAATTGACACACTTTATGCAATTAATGTATCATTAGCAGTGCTTGACTTTGGGGATTTAGCCCCTGGGCATTATTCAGAAGAGAAGGTTTTAGAAATTACAAACCTTGGAAATCAGCAGGTAAATGTTTCTGTTTTAGGCTATGGTGGAAGCAATCCAATTACAGGCGATGGTTTTGCATTGTCTTGTGAACACGGGGATAATGTAGATATTTCAAACCAACGATATTCACTAGAATCAGGATTTTTCTATGATAAAAATCAATTAAGTTCTAATTTAAACCAGATGAATCTTACGATTAACAAACAAAACGAACCAGCAACACCTGTTACTAATGCAACGTATTGGCAATTATATCTGCCGTTTGTTGAAAGGGGAGTTTGTGAGGGGACTATAAGGTTTTTTGCAGGGGCATCATGAAAGACTTTAAAATTTTTGGAAAGGGAATGAAATCTGACTCTCTAAGTACTACTTTGAATATTAATCTAAACAGGACTTCAATAAAGTCTAATCTTTCAGGAGAGTTCTTTAGGATTCTTTTAAGTGATTTCTCAAAGGTTTTTTCAAAGATTTTATTAAAAGTTTTTAACTCAAAGCTATTTTTTATCTTATTTTTCGTTTTATTTCTAACGTTGTTTTTGTCTAACTCATTTACATCTGCTCAAAATCTTAAACAAACTAATCATTCTTATATAGAGATTTCAAAAACCAGCTATTTATTAGGAGAGTCAGTGTTTTTTAGAATAATTGATAAGGCAAATGAGAAGAATATTGATCAAACCAATTCATATGTTGAAATATCAAATGGCCAAAGAACTTTTAGGATGATTGGCGATTTAACTGAGGATAACATATTTATTCCAAATGAAATAGGTCAATACACAATCTATCTAAAAAGGGTTTTTTCAAATCAAATTATTGATTCAATCGGTTTTGATGTGGTATTTGAAAATCAGAAAAATTCTATTTCTAAAGTAATTCCCAAAAACATGTATGATGTTTCTGGTTCTTTGGATTTAGATTTATCTCCAAAGGAAAATCTAGATAGTAAGCCTACTTTATTTACTGATAAAATCAATTATATTCTTAATGAAAGTGTTAATATTTTTTTTAATCTCCCTACGGGCGAGTATGAGCTGATGATAGAAAATGATGAAAGCAAATTCTCTTTTATTGACTCCCCTAACTCGCCCGTACTTTTTTTCCCGAGGATTGTGGGAAAATATGAAGTGTTTTTGCTGAATAGAAAAACTAAAGATTTATACTCTTCTAAATTCAATGTATATACTGAATATGAATACAATAAAATTGGATATCATGAATTTGAAAACAATCAATACATTGAAAATAAAGAATATAATCCTAATAATTCTTATCAAAATTTGGTTTCATTAAATGGTTATAATGTTTCAGTGTCATTAAACGACAATTTTGGTTTGGATTATTATAAAGAAAATCAAAAAAATGATAGCAACAAAGATTATAGTAACAACGGGAATATTAGTGGAGGAAATATCTTTATAATTAGCGATGAAAATAAAATACATTCAATAGTATTCAATGCCAAAAAAACCCAATTAAATTTTTCAGTTAAATTCTTTGAAAGACAAAATATTTCATTTAGGCCCATAAATGAACTTTCATCTTATGAGGATTTGACAAATTCTCAAGACCAAGCAAAGTCTTCAAATGATGATTTATTGAATGAAGCTGTAAGTGTGGCTGAAAGTGAGGCTGTTAATGAACCTATAAAAGGTCCTATAAATAAAACCTTGAATGAACCTATTAATGAAAACGCAAATAAAAACATTACCGAAATTGCTAGCGAGGTTTTTGATGAAAATAGAATTGTATCAATGAACAGAGCGCCAATAATAAAATATGACCTTCCTAAAAATCAGGCACTTATTGAAAAAGGATATCTGGCTTTAGAAGAGAATAAGATATACGATATTGAGATTGAGCCTAAGGGCATTATTAAGTCTTTTGAAATCAGGAATGCTAAATACAATAGTGAAGTAGAGATAGGATTTGATGAAATCTCGCCTGAAAAGTACACTAAAATAAAAGAGAGTTTTGAAGAATCTTTTAAAGAAAGCAACTTAGCTGAAAAAACAATTGTTGAAAAAACAAAAAACATTGTAAAATCTTATGCAATAAATCTTGATTTTGAGTTTGAGGAGGCAAGTTTTAAAACTGTTGCAAGAGGAACTGAACTTTACAAATGCAAAGATTGGAATTTTAGCGAACAAATATGTTATGGGGAATGGGTAAAGGTAACGGATTTGACCATCGGTGAAGAATATGATGTTAAACTTTATCCTGGCGACCCTTGCTTTTTAGAAGTTGGAGTAGCATCCGTTAATACTGACAAATCAATATATCATCCTAATGAGAGTTCAAATATTACAATAGTTGTTTTGGATACCCTTGGTTTTTTGGTTGAGGATGCTTTGGTTAATTTGAATATAACCTCTCCTTTAGGGGATATTCATGTTTTTTCAACTGAGAACTATTCAATCGTTGAGACCTCAAAAGGCATTTATAATGCAATTTTTGATTCAACAAATCAAGAAGGCAGTTATTATATGTCAGTTAGTGCTTTAGGGAAAAACACCAATAGCTCTATGCAGTCTTATTTTTTGGTTTCAGAGTTTTATGAGTTTGATATAATTAGAAATACTCCTGTTACAATTGATCCTTTTAAAGAGCCACATACTTCTAGCATAAGGATAAGCTCTTTTATCAATGTTTCATCATTTGATTTTATTGAAAAGTTGCCAAGTAATTTTACGGTGTTGGATTCTGGTGGAGCTGAGGTTTCTTATGAAGGAAACTATATTTTTCTTAGATGGAAAAATCTTACAAACAATTCTTTAGTAAGTTATGTTTTTAATGCTCCTTTGGTAACTCCTTATCTTTGGGAGATGGGGCCTTCAGAGGTTCATTATAGCCCTTTAGAAAACGGATTGGAAAGCGAAATCAATAGCGTTTTTTATGAAGCCAGACCATGGCTTTTAGCTGTTGATCCAATCTATTTTTACGACCCTTACATAAGTTATTTGACAGGCTGGAGTAGTGGATCAGGAACAACTTATGCCGAGGTGGATGATGGTATAAGACAGCCTAATACCCCTGGAACTGGAGATTTTGTCTCAAGCCTTGTGAATACTGGCCAGACTTCTCAATTTGGATTTAGAAATATCACTCAGACAGGTATTGAAAATATTACATTATGGGTATATTTAGCAACTGGTAGAAATGCAGTATTTACATTTAATTTGTATCAGGGAAGCACTTCAAGATGTTCAATAAATGTAGGAACCTCTCAATCAGGATGGCGAAGCTGTACTTGGAATAACCCAACAGGCGACCTTTCAAATCTTAGTGTTTATTTGGGTAATCCTACTAAATCTGGAGGTGGAGCTAACACATATGCTACAGTTTATGCAGCTTACATTGCTGTTGATACGGGAGATAGTCCCCCAAGTGTTGTTTTGAATTACCCAACAAATAATTTAATAGTTAATTCAACTCCTATAAGTTTTAACTTTACTGCAACAGACCCTAAGTATTCAACAATCTCTAATTGTACACTTTATGCAAATTTCTCAGGCTATTGGGCAAAGAATGTCACAATACATAATGTTACAAACAACACAATCAGAAACATAACAATCTCTCCAGCAGATGGCACATACATATGGAATGTGAATTGTACTAATTCAGCAGGGAAGTCAAATTCTTCTGCATCAAATTTGATTGTCAAGATTAATTCTGTTTTGCCACTTATTCAAAATCAGGCATTAAATGGAACAACTATTAGGCAGAATAGGACAATAAGATTTAATGCTTCAATTACAGACTTTTATGGAATAAATAGTGCCATTGTTACTTTGAAATATCCTAACGGCGAATCTTATAACTACTCGTTAAGCCAAAGTGGTAATGAGTTTTATACATTATTTACTAATACAACTGCTCCTGGAATTTATAATGTGACTTTGATATGGGCAAATGATTCTTTAGGACAAATTGGAAAGAACGAAAGTCCCAGTCTTTCTTTTACAGTTGAAGCGATTCCCCCAGATTCATTTAGCCTTTTGAGTCCGAGCAACAATACAGAAACTACAAATACTTTGCCAACAATGTTATGGAGCCAGACTTCTACTCCTGATTTTAAAAATTATACATTGCTGATAGATTCAGACATATCTTTTTCTTCCCCTGATTTTACCTATTACACAAATGATATTGCAACAACAAGCTATCTTTTGGATTATGCGCTTTATTCAAACACCAAATATTACTGGAAGGTCATTGCCTATGATATTTTTGGTAATTCCAGAAATTCTAGTGAAACTTATATTTATATTATAGATTCAATTGCTCCAACAATATTGCTTAATTCTCCTGAGAATCAATCTAATAAAACAAATGCGTTGGTGAATTTTACATTTACTCCAAGCGATACCAACACATTAGATAGCTGTGTTTTATATGGTAATTTTTCAGGTAGTTGGAATGAAAATGAAACCTTAATTTCAGTTGCAAATAACACAATTAACTGGATTAATATCACTTTACTTGAATCAAATTATATATGGGGGATTTGGTGTAATGATAGCGCAGGGAATTCAAGATATTCTGTAAACAGCACATTCACATTGGACCTTTCAGGACCAAATATCTCATTACTATCTCCTGAGCCTGATGCTTTGATAACCGATACAAATGTTGTTATTTTTTCAATTAATGCAAGCGATAAGTTTGGAGATATTTCTGAATGTTCATTGATTGTTAATGATTCTATTAGGCAAACCCAATATGATGTAATTGATGGACAAGTGTATAATTTTAGCCAATTCTTAGAGAATAATTATTACTCTTGGCGTGTTACTTGTAAGGATACAAACGGAATAGAGAATACTTCTGAAACCCGATTTATAAATATAACATCAATTGATAATGACCCTCCATTGATCACTTTAAATTATCCTAGCTTAGATGATTTTGTATCAACGCAAGATATTGTATTCAATTATACTGCTGAGGATGCAACGGGAATTGAAAATTGCTCACTATATATCAATGGGGTTTTTAACCAATCAAATGATACTATTGAAAATTTAGCAGATAATTTTTTTACTGCTAAAGGATTTACTGATGGAATGTATTCTTTTAGAGTTGATTGTTATGATAATGCTACAGGGCATAGTTTTTCACAATCAGATACATATAATTTTACGGTGGACTTAGAAAATCCAATAGTTTCAATATCCTTGCCTTATAATGATAGTTATCTGAATTATTCTGATGTTGTGTTCACTTTTACTGGAAGTGATTTAAACCTTGATTACTGTGCACTTTATGGGAATTTCTCAGGGCCATTTGAAGAGAAGGCAAGGAATAGCACACCTAATAATGGGACAAGTTCAACTATTACTTCAGGTATAAGTGATGGAATTTATGAGTGGAATATTTTTTGTTTTGATAGGAGTGGCAGAAGTGGCTTTAATTCAAACAATTATACTTTGGTTGTGGATACCACACCTCCTCAATATAGCGGATTAAGTGTATCACCAAGTTCTCCAACTAATTATTCTGAGAGCCAAGTTTATGAATTTAATATTAGTTGGATTGATTACATAGAGATAGATACTGTGATTTTTCAAAGTAACTTTACTGGAGAGATTGTCGAAGAAGAAATAAATCCACTTTTAGGCAATTTGTATTCTATAAATAAAACAGGAATTTCTGCCAGAAATTATTTTTATAATTGGATTGCAAATGACACTTCAGCAAATCTAAATTCAACAGGTGTTCAATCTTATGTAATTAACAGGTCTGAATCAAGTATAATTTTAGATATTAATGGATCCGAAGATAATATAACAATTAATCAAAATACTATTGTGAATATTACAACTTATTTGACAAACCCATCTGGGGGTTATATTGAACTTTATGTATCTGATGAACTTATAGATAATGGAACAGGTACTCTCTCTAATCTTATAAATTTCACTGAGCCAGGGTCTTATAATGTTACTTCTGTGTTTTATGATTGTGAGAATTATACTGGAGTTTCAAAGACATTTTTTGTTGAGTCACTTGATGTGTTGGCACCTGTTGTAAATTTAATATTTCCTGAAAATGATAGTTCGATTGGAATTAATGATGCTATTTTTCAGTATAATGTGAGTGATTATAGTGATATAGAGAATTGCAGTTTATATTTGAATGGGTCTCGTGATCAGTACGAAGAAAGTCCTCAAAGGAACACAACGCTTTTTTTTAGTGCAGACCTTGAAGAAACTGATTATCTTTGGAAGGTTGTTTGTTATGATTCTAATGGGTATGTGGGAGAGAGTCAATCCAGAATAGTTCATGCAGTAGATAATGATGCAATCAAGGTATTAGTAAACACCACAAAACCTGAGTATGAGAAGGGCGATAATTTGATTGCATTTACTAATACTACTGATTTTTTTTCAAACCCACTTGTTACAGATGTAACTTCCCATTTAATAAAAGGTGAGACAAATGTATTTTGGTGGAATGAGTCTTGGGCAAAAAGAAAGCCAATATATCTTAATGAAACGACAGGTTCAGGGCAAACAAATGCGATAACACAGGTAAATATTACAGCTCTTAATGGGAATATCTCAAGCTGTCAAAAGGAGTTGAGGATTATTTATCATTATGGTGCAACTGCCTCAGAAGTACCTTTTGAGGTATATGCTGGGGATGATTCAACATGGTGTTTAGTTGGTTTTAGGGCAAATATATCAGCTAGTGCCATAAATTATCTAAGGTATTATGCTTACTACAATTATAGTGGAGCAATAAATCCGGGATATGAGCTTGCAACTTCAGCAAGTGTGCTCTTTAATGCACAAGCATCTGGTCAAGATGAAGGGTCTGTATTAAATGTTGGAAACATTATTGGTAATAATGATAATACCTATGCCGAAATCTCAGTTTCAGGAGGAGGAGCGGGCCAAGAATCAGCACACGGCAGGGATTTTATTAATAGTACACCTGGAGATGATATTATAAAAGTTCAAGCAAGATACAGATATGAGGTTACTGCAATGTCTGGTAGCTGGTACTTAAGGTATAGTGTAAATGATGGGACAAGTTATACTGATGCAACACTTGGTACAGGTACTGTTGCTAAGTCTACCTCATCTTGGACAGATATAACCTCTGCTTATCCTACTCTTTCATGGAGCGAGCTTAATAAAACAAGGCTTCAGGGCAGGGTTACTAAAGGAAGTGGTTCTGGAACAAGCACTATGCGTTTATATTGGGTTGAAATGAATGTAACCTATAGACTTAATTCCCAGATAAACCAAACAGGAGTTGGAGATGAACAGATTTTTATTTATAAGAATACCTCTGAAACAAATACTTCTGGGCTTACGGAGTTTAATTGGTCTACTGCAAACCAAAGTTATGGAAGTTATTCTATAGTGTCTGTTGCGACTAAGACATTGTATTCAGATTCTTCAGGATACAATGTGTTTGAAATAGTGCCTGATACTACGGCTCCAAACGTTACTTTAGTTTTACCTGGAGATGGCGATGAAAAAGGGGTTGGTCTTGTGAATTTTACATATACTCCATATGACATAAATCTTGAAAACTGCACCCTCTATTTTGGAAAAGATGGGGAATTTAATTCTAATAAAACACATAGCAATCCTAATAATAGTGTTAATAATACATTTGATCTTATATCTATGGGGTTAGGACTTTATGAGTGGAATGTTTTGTGTTATGATAGTGAAGGCAATTATGGATTTGCAGATGCGAATTTTACTCTTAATATAACTGGGCCAGACCTTACTGTGAATCAATCAGGCATTTGGTTTTCAGAAGATTTAAGGGTTGAAGGAAATAATGTAACGATATATGCTAATATATCAAATTTTGGACTTACTGATGCAAATGAATCCTTTGTAGTACAGTTTTTTAAAGGAGACCCCCTTTTGGGTGGAACAATGATTGGTGATAATGTAACTGTTAATTCTTTGATTCAAGGCGAGACTGTAACGATCAATACAAGTTACTCTTTAGATGCTGGAAAAAATAATATCTTTGTGTTAATAAACCCTGATGAGCTTTTGAATGAGTCGGATTACTCTAATAACAAGGCGAATAACACTATTGAGGTTGAGCTATATCATTATTTTTATGGGAATGTTTCAACTGATTTTGTGTTGGCCACTTATGATAGTAAAAGATTGATAGATTTTTCAAATGTATCAAATCAAAGTGGGAATATATTGGTTGCGGATTATGATAGTTCTTTTTTGTTCTCAAATCTGATTGCTTTAGGTAGGACAATTAATGGGAACCCAGCTTCTGATTTAACGGATTTGGATAAGAATATAGGCACTGAGAATTTTACTGATTCAATAAGAAATGTATGGGGTGGGGGAAGTGAAAGCCCCATAGAAACTGCTTCTTTTAATCTTTCAACTGGCTTAATAGAGAATGTGCCTGTTTTTAATAGCACAAATAATTCAAATTTTAAGACTGGAATCTTGTGGGATAAGGCAGATGATGGAGGAAATCTTCAGTATGATGTTGTAGATAAAGAGGATATTGTTTTTATTACAAAGATTAATTCGAATGGGGAAGGAAAATACGGGGTATATGATTATGAGATAAGGGTTCCTGCAATGCTTAGGGGTTATAAGACTGGAAACAATAAGTTAGCATTTTATGTGGAGATTAACTAATATATAATTTAGTTAACTAATACATCATTTAATTAACTAACATGTCATTTAACATAGAATTTTGTTTCTTAATGTACTTTCACAATATAATACATGCATAATGTAAATAATGTACAATACAAAGAAGTTACGATATCAATAATATGCAATAGAAATAATGTAAAATACAAATAATGTTAAGCACAAATAACGTGTAATACAAATGATGAGTAGTACAAATAATGTGCAATAGAAATAATGTTAAGCACAAATAACGTGCAATACAAATGATGAGTAGTACAAATAATGTGCAATAGAAATAATGTTCAATAGAACTTTAATTTGAACTTATCAGTATAAAATGTTTGCAAGAATATTCAAAGATTCAAAAAATTTATAAAGTAGTTCTACAATTTTTCTTATTTAGAGGGGGTTTGATGGTTTCACTTTTTGGGTTAAATAATAGAGGCAAGGATGATTTGGTGTCTTTAGATGTACCTCCAAGCCTTCCTGATACGGTGGTAGATAGGAATATGGTTTCTTTAGGAGATGAGGCAAAAAGTGGTTCTTATAACGCGGGGAATACCAAAAGTTCAGGAAGGGATTCAAAAGAAAATTTTAACTCTTTGCAAGAAAAAGATCCTGTTCATTTTGAGGATTTGGGCTATGAAGAGTCTAGAAAGCTACCAAATGACCTTGTAAGCCCTGAATTAAAGAATATTAAATTTTCTTTTCAAGACAAAAATTATGAAGATAGAGAGAAGGATGGTTTTTTTAAGGACTCTTTTGAAGATGCTATTAGTCAAAAAAGTCAAAAATCCAAACTTGAAATGGAGGAATTATATCAAAGGGAGAAAGAGCTAAAATCAAAGCAATATATGGAGAGCAAAGCAAATCCTTTTGATTTTTACAACAATTATGGAAAAAACGTTTATCAAAGGGATAATGCAAATCCAAGTTACTTTAATAATACAGGTTTTAATAATACAAGTAATCAGGATTCTATTCAAAAAATTTCATTGCCTTCTAATGAAATGAAAAATGCTAGTAGTCCTTTAGGGGAAGGACCTTTTGATAATTGTGAAAAATTTGAAAACAGTGAGAATCCTTCTATATCGTTTTTTAAGGAACTTCAAAGGAGGTTTCAGGATGAAAAAAACGAACTTTATTCAAGTATTTCAACGGGTCTTTTGCATAAGATGAAGGATTATCATGAATCTATTAAAAGTGGAAAACATTTCTTTTTAGGAGATAAGGATGTTGATGATGTGGTTTATAGATATCTTTTGGAGTTAAGAGAACTTGAGTCCGAGTGGCTTATTAGGAGTAAAGAGTTTGAGAGTGCTAGGAATCTTTTGCTTGAGAAGGAGAATGAGATAGAGAAAAAACTTGCAAGGTTTAATAATGTTATACGAAATGCTGAGAAGTTTAGAATGTTGTCTAAGAAGACTACTTCTGATAAGGCCTTTAGGTTAGAAAATGGTGTTATGCTTTTTAGTGTTGAGGATTTGCTTTATGAGCTTTCACGGATAAATGAGGATATTTTTAGGCACCATGTTAATGA
>Ga0334889_1003012_pt1 | contig 17523 bp, 16 predicted proteins | sample GraSluR1_MG_2_FD_207222 | JGI IMG/M metagenome (GOLD analysis project Ga0334889, IMG submission 207222) | Sludge microbial communities from methane-producing bioreactor in Wageningen University, Netherlands - Granular Sludge_8_08-R1 | ecosystem: Engineered > Bioreactor > Anaerobic > Unclassified... | reverse complement strand
AGCAAAGACTATCGCTTCACCGAAGAGGGTCTAATCGTCACCATCAAGACCGGCCAGTCCCTCAGCACTGACCTCGTCCTCGCACTTGACCCCCAGCAGCGCTTCCAGCCCGGCTGGGCAGACATGTACAACATCTTCTCTCAAACCGATGGTTCCTTCTGTTGGGGTGCTGAGGACGGCAAAGCCGTCTGCGTCTCCTGGACTGGCGATCCCGAAGTCGAGATCCACACCTTCAAAGACAGCCTCGAAAACCTTTCCCAGCCCCTCAACCCCAACCAGGTTTATCCCCCGGGGCATTTCCTGCCCATGTCCCTCGCAACGGTTACCTTTTCCACGGATAAAAACTTCACCGTCACCCTCAGCCCCTATCCCAATCAATGATATCCCCCCTGCAGGTACGATTTTAGCCGCTATCCCTTGATCGCCTGCCTCAATAATGGCTGTAACCACCTTCCCCTTTCTTCCCCTGATCCCTGATTGACGGATCAGCTATTCCTCTATACTTGAGAAATTATTCACAAATCCCCCTTTTTATGCTAAAGTAATACCAGCATATCTTTTGATCCATGGAGACCAAGTTCATGTCAAACCCTATTCCAGACATTGTTGTCAGCCGTCTGCCCGAATATTACAATACCCTGAAAGCGATGCAGGCCGAAGGAAAGCAAACCACCTCTTCCAGGGAGCTGGGAGAAAGACTGGGTATTTCCGCTGCACAGATCCGTAAAGACCTCTCGCAGTTCGGTGAATTTGGCAAACAGGGCACGGGATACCTGATTTCATTCCTTGTCGACCAACTGCAAACTATCCTCAACGTGGGGCGCTCATGGGACGTAGCAGTGGTTGGCGCCGGCAACCTCGGCAAAGCAATCGCCCATTACCACGGCTTTGCCCCCCAAGGCTTCAATATCAAACTGGTTTTTGACAATAACCCCGAAATCATTGGCACCGCTGTCGGAAACTTGAAAGTTCTCGACATCAAAGACCTCGTACCCAGCGTTACACAAGCCGGTATCAAAATTGCCATGATCACCGTCCCGGACGAAGCCGCCCAGGCCGTCGCCGCTGAGCTGGTCAAGGCTGGCATTCAAGGTATCCTCAACTACTCCGCCACCCCGCTCAACCTGCCCGACCACATCTTTCACCTTCGACACAGCGATGCTGTCGTTCAGTTGCAGCACATCACCTATTACATTGGCAAATAAGCCTATCTTTTCAAACCCGAAAAATCAAACGTCCCGCAACCCCGGGACGTTTGATTTTTTAATATTTAATGATAAGTTATGAATTCCAATTTATAAATGAACGCCTACCGTTCCAGCGGGCGATACTTGATCCGGTGCGGCTGGTCCGCGTCCGCCCCAAGACGTTCTCTTCGATTTTCAGCATATTCCGAGTAATTGCCTTCAAACCAGAACACACTGCTGTCACCCTCGAAAGCGAGAATATGCGTGGCAATCCGATCCAGGAACCAGCGGTCATGGCTGATCACCACCGCACACCCGACATAATTCTCCAGGCCGTCTTCCAGCGCACGCATCGTGTTCACATCCAGGTCATTGGTCGGCTCATCCAGCAGGAGTACATTCGCCCCCTCTTTCAATATCCGCGCCAGATGCACCCGGTTCCGCTCGCCGCCGGATAGTAATCCCACCTTCTTTTGTTGTAAAGCGCCGGAAAAATTAAACCGCGATACATACGCCCGTGAGTTGACTTCCCGCTTGCCTAGCTGGATAAATTCCTGCCCCTCCGAGATCATCTCCCAGATCGACTTCTCCGGGTCCAGCACATCCCGGCTTTGATCGACGTACGCCAGTTTAACTGTCTCACCGACCCGAATTTCGCCCTCATCCGGCATTTCCTGTCCCGTGATCATACGGAACAGGGTGGTCTTGCCCGCCCCGTTCGGGCCGATGATCCCTACAATCCCGCCGGCAGGAAGCTCAAAACTCATCTCATCCACCAACATCCGGTCGCCATATCCTTTGCGCACACCTTTCGCCTGGATCACCAGGTCGCCCAGGCGCGGTCCCGGTGGAATAAAGATTTCCAGATCATTCGCACGCTTTTCCGAATCCTGATTGAGCATCTCCTCATACGCATTGATCCTCGCTTTGGATTTTGCGTGCCTGCCTTTAGGCGACATACGGATCCACTCCAGCTCACGCTGTAAAGTACGCTGACGCTCGCTCTCTGTTTTTTCTTCGTTTTGTAATTGCTTCTGTTTCTGCTCCAGCCATGAAGAATAATTCCCCCTCCACGGGATGCCCTCACCGCGATCCAGTTCCAAAATCCATCCGGCTACATTATCCAGGAAATAGCGGTCATGCGTCACCGCAATCACGGTGCCTTCATAACGCTGCAAATGCTGCTCCAGCCAGGCCACTGTCTCCGCATCCAGATGGTTGGTTGGCTCATCCAGCAGCAGGATATCCGGTTTACGCAGCAGCAGGCGGCACAACGCCACCCGGCGCCGCTCACCGCCAGAAAGCACCTTGACCGGAGTATCACCAGGCGGGCAGCGCAGCGCATCCATTGCCATTTCCAACCGCGCGTCCAGATCCCATACATTCTGATGATCAATCTCGTCCTGCACCTTGCCCTGCTCCTCAATCAGCTTGTTCATCTCATCATCGGACATCGGCTCGCCAAATTTCAGATTGATCTCTTCATAGCGTGCCATCAGATCAATCAAATCCTGCACCCCCTCCTCAACCGTCTGTCGCACGGTTTTTGTGTCATCGAGGACAGGTTCCTGCTCCAAGAATCCGATCGTAAACCCGGGGGCTACCCACGTCTCCCCGTTAAATTCTTCGTCTGCCCCCGCCAGAATCCGCAAAAGGGAACTTTTCCCGGAACCGTTCAACCCGATCACCCCGATTTTTGCGCCATAAAAATAGGACAGGGAGATGTCCTTCAATATTGGTTTCTTATCGTGAAATTTACTCACCCGCATCATCGAGTAAATGATCTTGTTCGCTTCGTTTGCCATGAATAGTTGCCTTTCCTGATTGTCAGTATTTTTGATTCAATTTTACCAGCACCGCCTCAATAATGTTTCACCTGTTTAATACTTCTTATCCACACGCGCCCAAAATTTCACCTGATTGCGTTATACTTAACCCTGCAAAAAACATCATTTCATCCGATTTTTTTCGGGCGGGATTGAAACAAAGGACACAATGAAAAACATACTCGAAATTCAAGACCTGAATGTCAATGTAAACGGGGAAGAAATTCTGCATCACATCAATATGGAAGTGCCGGAAGGCGAAGTCCATGCCCTTTTTGGCCCCAACGGCAGCGGCAAAACCTCCCTGATGATGACCATCATGGGCTTTTCTGGCTACAAGATCACCTCTGGCAAGATCATCTTTGATGGCGAAGACGTCACCGACCTCGACCTGACCGAACGCGCCCGCCGCGGCATTGCTGTTGCCCAGCAGCGCCCTCCGACCATCAAAGGCGTTAAATTACGCCAGGTGCTGGATTATGCCTATGCGCAAGACCCCGCCATTGAAGACGAACTCAAGCAATTGATTACGGACAACAAGCTGGACAAATTCCTTGACCGCGACATCAACGACGGTCTTTCCGGCGGCGAGATCCGCCGCGTTGAGCTGCTCCAGCTCCTCGCCACCCGGCCTAAATTTGCCATGCTGGACGAACCCGATTCGGGTATAGACATTGAAGCCCTGGAGTTAATTGGCGATATGGCAAAACGACTTTACTCGGTCGACATCTCTCGTCCCGCTTTCCGCCGTTCCGGTCTGATCATCACCCACACCGGCCAAATTTTGGAAAGCGTTTATGCAGACAAGGCCCATGTCATGATGGATGGTACCGTTGAAGGCTGTGGCAATGCCCAAATCGTCCTCGATACCATCTGTGATGCCGGATATTCGCAATGCCTGACCTGCATCAAACGAAAGGTGCCCCAATCATGACCAAATCAACCTGGACTCCCTCAGGAGATTTTGAAATCAAGGACTTTGTCTTGGATGGCGGCACACCGCAGCCCAGTTTGATTGCCCCCAATCAATTTCCTAAAATTGACGCCCAGGAACTGGCCGAAGTCGGCGTACTCTTCGACAGCCCGCAGCGTGCCGGCACCTTCGTCGTACAGGATTTCCACACCATCTGCTCCCAAACCCAGGCCGAAGGCCTGGAAGTATTGCCTATCGCCGAAGCCCTGAGAAAATACGACTGGCTGGCGGAAAAATACGCCTGGAAACTGATCGACCCCGACACCAACAAAATCACCCGCTTCTGCGCCGAGCAGGAAGTCCCCCAGGGGTACTTCATCCGCGTTGAAGCCGGTGCCAAGGTAGAATTTCCCTACCAGGCCGCCCTGTACCAATCGCACGCCAACATTGCCCAGGCCATCCACAACATTGTCATCGTCGAAGACGATGCAGAACTGACCCTCATCACCGGCTGCGCCACCCGGCACGAAATATCCAGCGGTGTGCATCTGGCCGTCAGCGAGCAATTCATCGGCAAGCGCGCGCGTTTCACCAACACCATGGTGCACAGTTGGGGTCCGAAAGTCTCGGTTCGCCCGCATTCTGCCACCATCGTGGACGAAGACGGCATCTTCGAAAGCAACTATGTTTCCCTGCGTCCCGCTGCCGATATCCGTTCTAACCCGATCACCTGGCTCAATGGCGACCGTGCATCCGCACGCTATTACAGCGTCATTCTTGGCTCTACCGGCTCGCATATCCTCAGCGGCGGCGAAGTCTACCTGAACGGAGAAGACACCAGTGCCGAACTGGCCCACCGCGCCATCTGCACTGGCGGGCAAATCATCCAGACCGGTCTCCTCACCGGCAGCAACCGCTGCCGCGCTCACATCGACTGCTCCGGTATGATCCTCGACCCCGGTAAAAAAGGCTTCATCGAATCCACACCTGGTGTCCGCTCAGAACATCCCGAAGCCATGATGAGCCACGAAGCCAGCATCGGCAAAATTGCCCCCGAACAGGTCGAATACCTCCAATCTCGTGGCATTGAAGAACGCCAGGCCATTTCCATGATCATCCGCGGCTTTCTGAATGCCGACATCGCCGGCCTCGGCGAAGAACTCGACGCCCGCATCGACCAGATCGCCGAAATGTCCGGCCACGGCGAAGCCTAATCCCAATAGCATGCTAATGGCGAGGCACAGTGTCCAGATCTTTGCTGGATGCCTCGCCAATGCCAGGCTGGAAAGCATTCAGGGCTTTGCTGGATGAATGGTCGCTGCCAGACATGAAACTTGTCACTTAAACCTGAGTTGCGTTAATTGTAGTAACGACTTTAGTCGTTACAGAGGCCCGGCAAACTCATGTTCATGACGAATTTATTCGTCACTACAATCGGCATTCGTCGCTGATCCATACTGTAATAATTTAATACGCCAATTCATTATGGGTTGGCGTTTTTCCTTTTGTCAATACACCCTGGTTTTTTAGCTCAAAGCGCCCAAATTTTACTTTCCCCAAAAAATGCTGTTTGTTTTGGGGGAAGGCGAAGTCCCTGCGAAGCGGGTACAGGGAGGGGATGTAGTTAACCCACCCACCTTACAGCAGGCATCCGTCGCGGGATCTCTCTCCGATAGCGGTACTTCTGATACCCAACGATCATCGCTAATTTGATCTCACGACCTTCCGGCACCCCTAACTCATCCTGCAAAGACGCATCCTGAACCAAAGCCACACTGAAATACCCAATCTGGCAAGTACCTAATCCCCGTAAATGCGCCGCCAGCATCAACCCATATCCGGCATACACCGCATCCGCTTCCCCAAACTCACCATTCGGCACATGCGCCAGCAGCAAGACCGGCGCATTATAGAACAAGGCATCCTCGCCGCGCTCCTGCCGCCGTTCCAGAAACTCCAGTGACTTGGCATACATCAAGTGCTGGCGCTGTAATGCTTCGTCCAAATCCGGGCCTTCTGCTTTTATGCGGAGTTCCTTCGCCACATCCCCCAGCACAGCAATCGTCTTCTCGCGCAGCGAGGCAATCTTGTCAGGTTCATCCATCGCAATCCAGTCCACTGCCTGGCGGTTCTTGGCGCTGGGTGCGCCGCTTGCCTTTCTAATCAGATCCTCGATCACACTACGCTCCACCGGTTTATTCTTGAACACCCGTACCGACCGCCGGCTCTGCATAACCGCATTCATCCGTTCAATTTCTGTATCCGTAAATTTCTCAACAGGCGGGCATTTTTCCAGCGGAAAGTCAGCATGTTCGATGGCGTCCACCGGACAAACAGCCACGCACTGCCCGCATTGCCAGCAGCGTCGTTCAGAAGAAACAACTGCTTTCTCCTCCTGCATTTTATAGACATGCGTCACATTGCATACATCCACGCATGCCCCACACCCTATACATTTTTCAACATTAATCTTGATTGCACTCATGATTATGCGCCACACCCTTCAGTCGAGGCCAACATCCAAAAGATAAAGCACCAAATTAGACAATGCATGCTTTGAAAATTTTCCAAAACCGGCCTGTTCACTTAATTCCCTGATTCTCTCCCCAGACAAACGATGTTCCAGCGGCGGGCCGAACGCCTGATCGGCTGCATAATACCATTCCAGCACAGCTGTGCGCAGCCTCCCTACCCGCCGCGCCTCTTTTAAAGCCTGCAAAGGGGCATCGGTTTCATGCAGCACCAGTCCCATAAAAACCAGATCACAAAAATCATCACCAAACGGCAGTTTTTCTGCTGTTCCCAAACGCAGGCTTGCGCTCGGGACATGCTGGGATGCCACGTCAAGCATCTCCTGAGAAACGTCCACGCCTGCCACTTGCAAACCATGGGTTTGGAATCTTTCAGCAAACAAACCGCTGCCCGTACCCACATCCAGCATGCTGGCAGCCTCAATCCCCTCAAGTGACAGATCAATAACCCGGTTAACTTCTAAAATCGCCAATCGATTTTCAGACCGCAATTTATCAGGACTACCGTCAAAACGTTTTTCATGCATCCATAAGCCTCTTTATCCCAATATACCAAATAATAACATCACGCCAAACAGGGAAACACCCGCTCCCAAGACAGCCCGCAGGGTCAACTTCTCACCACGGATCGCCGCAATTGGCAAAATGAACAACGGACTGGTCGCCAGCAAGGTCTGCGCAATTCCTGCCGGGGAATGCTGAACCGCCAATTGCTGCAGCCAGATACAAACATACGTCCCCACAAAAGACACCAGCAAGATCATCAGCCACGTGCGCCAGGGCCGGGGAACCTTGCGCCACTCGCCTAACGGCTGTTTCTTGTACTTGATCCAGATATACAATACCACTGCCCCGGCAGCCAGCCGTAAAATTGCACTTTGCAGGGCGCTGATCGTTGTGAAACTGAACGCATACCGGGAAAGTACCAAACCGCTGGCCTGCGAAAGCGCAGCCAATATGCCGAACAGCACCCCGGTTTTCACATTTCGGTCTGCTCCCGTATTCTTATTCGCTCCACCATTGCCCTTTCGTTCCGAAATGACCCTCGCCACCCCGCCCACCGTGATAAATATCCCCAGCCAGGCAGTCGTTCGAAGATCTTCCCCCAAAAAGACCAGCGCAAGCAAGGCCGTCATCGGCGGGGCCAGTGTGCCAAGCAGCACCGCCTGACGCGCCCCCAAATGCTTCAAAGCCTCAAAATATGCCGTATCGCCAAGCCCTATCCCGACTGCCCCGCTGACAATCAGAACGCCCAGCGCCAGCGGATGGATGCTTGTCAACGGCTCGCGCAAAAGGAACAAGGTTGCTGTCAACATGATCGTTGCGAAAATGCCTTTTAATAGATTCATCTCGATCGGCCGGATCTTTTTTCCAAGCCGTTCAAAAAGGATCGCCGAAATCGACCACAGAAAAGCGGCTGATAATGCAAAAAACTCACCCTGATATTGCGTAAAAATCATGAATAGTCCCTAATCGCCGACAACCGGCACATGTTGCAGCTTGCCAACCCGCGGCCGCCGCAGGAAAAACCACCATGCTGAAAACACCCCCAGCGCATACCCAATCCCCGCCCCCACAAAGGCCGGGCCAAAGCCATAATTCACCTGCAGCCAGCCGCTGATCATTGAACTGATCCCCCAGCCCAGGCTGCCGCCTACCGTCAACATACTGGAAGCTACCGGCCTCAAGCCTGGTTCCACCTCATCCATCACAAAATTTTGATACACCGGCCCGGCCATATTCATCAGCATAATGCGCACATTATAAGCCAGGGCTGCCAACCCAAACCAGGGAGACATTCCCAAAAGAACCAGAAACGGCAGCGACAACCCCCGGCTCAGGGTAAATAATTGCACCTTGCCAAATCGTTCCGCCAGCGGCGGCGCCGCCACCATGCCCACGCCCATCGCCAGCGAGCCGAAGGCAAATACCAGTCCAATTCTCTCGTCCGTCTGGTGATGAACATGCCGGAAGAATACATTCATAAACGGCATAATCAGGCCTGCGCCCAACGATGTTATCAGCACAGGCGTCACCAATTTACCCATTTTCCGTGACTGTTTCAGCATTTCCGGCCAACGCATCGCAACAGAAATTTCACTTTTTTGTAGCGGCTGCACCCTCATACGCAGCATTGGAAGTACCCCCAGTAACGTCAAACCTGCCATCACCAGCAGCGCAACTTTGTAGCCTGCTTCCACGTTAGCCACCAGACCTGCGCTCATCAACCAGCCCGGCAGCTTGCCGCCAGTCCAGTTCCCGCCAAACATGGCTGCCATCTGCATCGCAAATGCTGTACTGAACAAATATGTACGCTCTTCGTCCCCGCTGCTTTCCATCAAAAACGGCGCGATGGAAATCGTGATCAAACATTGCGCTCCGCCAAACAAGGCGCTCATTCCCAGAATAACCCACTGGCCTGGCACAAACACCATCGTCACTACAGACCCCGCGGTCAATGCCACCCCGCCAATCAGCACCCATTTCCGGCTGACCGTGCGCATCAGCACTGCTGAAAGAAGCGCCATTACGATGATGCTGGCATGATTCAACGAAACAAGCTTGCCAATAAAAGCTTCGTTATGTCCCAGACTGATCACAAAGAAATTGAACAGCAGATTGTAAATCCCCATCGCCGCACCCGTTAATAGAACACTGACCAAATACAGGCGGGCATTTGGCTTAAACTGCCGCAGGTGATTAAAATACACACTTCCCAGATGATGCAGTTGTGATGAAACGGTTTTGATCTTCAATGTTTGCAATCTCTTTCAGTTATTTGGTTTTTCATCCTTGGCAAGGATGAATTGCATCGTACCCTGCATGGCATCTTGTGCCCCTTCGTGCCGGAATGCATAGCGGCGTTTTCCTTCTGGCAGCAAAATGATCTGCACCAGCCCGGCCAGCCTCAACTGGTTCAAATGGTGGATCACCGTCGGCGGTCGCAAACCCAGTTTTTTTGCCAGTTGACTGGGCGTCAGCGGTGCCTGCGCCAGATAGCGCAGAATACGCAGCCGGGTCGGGTCTGACAATGCCTTCAATCGCGCCACCAGCATCGGCGGCACCACTTCCCCCGGTACTAACCCTTCGTTATCATCCCGGCAGCCAAACACAATCCCTACCCGATTGGCACCAATCCGATGGGTATGGATCAAAGGACTGCTCCAATACGACGGCGCAAGCACAAAATCAGGCGCAGGTTCATCTTCGTCATGAAAATATTGTTCAAACTGAACCCCCTGTGACAAGGCTTCTAGCAACTGTTCAGTCCCCATCTGTTCCGCCATTCGCTGGGCTGTTAACAGCCCCTGCTCCTGCGCCTCCCGGACGTGTTCCTCACCTTCCGAAAAATATACCTGATAATAGTGCGTCACCGCTGTCAAATATCTCTCGCCAAATTTCGCTGGTTCCAGCCAGGCATTCTGCAAGGCTTCCATCTGTGCCGGCTTGAGCAAAATATTTTGTTTGCGGTAGTACGCTTTCACCACAGCCAGCTCTTCTGCCTTCCACCCGCGATTTTCGTCAGGTTTCAGCAAAATGGTGCGAACATCTTGCGGTGTGGCCGAATTGACCGTTAACGCCGCCAGCCGCTCTTCGGGCACAATCGCTGCCAGCGCCTCAAGAGCCGCCAAAGCCGTCTTGGGTTCCGCTTCCAGATTCATCAACCATGCAAGTGGCACCCGCACAAACGGTTGAAACTGCTCGATAGTTCCCCGATCTTCTGTTGTCAATCTGGAACGCACCCCTGCCGCCCAGGTTGGCCGCAGGCCATACCGTCCCGGATTCGTCAACACGCTCAGGCTGATAAACAGATCAAACGCGGTCCCAATTTCCCATTCAATTTTACTCACATATATGCTCCAATTAGATATATATCTAATACGCTAGATAATAACCGAACCGATTATTAAAGTCAACACATTGACTGGGTATTCACAATCTTTTTACCAGGCCGCATATTTTCCCGAAATTTTTTGTTTCCTGTGTAAAGCCCCTTCCCGCCAAATATTTTCCTCTCACAGCGGCGTTTTTCCCTGACCCCTGATGAACAAATTACCTGATTGGCTGATCACCTGATCTTCATACAACCTACCCTTCAAACCAGTTGACACATCCCTCGCTTGCTGGTATATTAATCCCATTATGGCACTGAACGCATCGCTTCATCATCATGCAAAGCTTTCCCAACTCCCCACCGGTGGAGGTCTGTTGCGTTTCGTCATCTAGACCCCAATTCGTCACATGCTCAATCTCCCCGGTAATCCGGGGTTTTTTTTATTATTTACGCACAAAACCTGACATTTTCTAGGAGAATTTATGAACAACGCTGCCACACCAGAACGACTGATCCGTTTATCCCTGCCCTCCAAAGGACGGCTGATGGATGACAGTCTTGACTTGCTTGCCGCCTGCGGGCTAAAAGTTTACAAGCCCAATCCCCGCCAGTACGAGGCCCGCATCCCCAACCTTCCCGAACTGGTCATCCTCTTCCAGCGCCCTGGTGACATTGTCGCTTCCGTGCGGGACGGCAGTGTAGAATTTGGCATTACCGGACTCGACACCCTCGAAGAAAAGCGGGGAACCGGTGATGAAATTCTCATCTTGCATGACGACCTGAAATTTGGCGGCTGCTCGCTCGAATTGGCCGTCCCGGAGGAATGGCAGGACGTGCAGGATGTCGCTTCCCTCACAGCCAAAGCAAAATCAATGACAAATACGCTGCGCATCGCCACCAAATTCCCCAATATCACCGCCCGCTACATGGAAAAACTGGATATCGATAGCGAATTGATCTATGCCGAAGGCACCCTCGAAACTGCCCCGGCTATCGGCTACGCAGATATGATCTCCGACTTGGTATCTTCCGGGCAAACCCTGCGGGATAACCGCCTGCGCCCGCTGACAGATGGCGTTATCCTCAAATCCCAGGCCGTCCTCATGGGCAACAGACAATCCCTGAAGGAAAATCCCCGTGTATTGGATCTTGCCCGTCAGTTGCTGGAATACATTGAAGCCTACCTGCGTGCTACCGAAAGCCTGGCCGTCTTCGCCAATATGCGCGGCACTTCACCGGAGACGATTGCAAAGCGCATTTTTGATAAATGTTCTATCGACGGCCTGCAAGGTCCGACCGTTTCCCGCGTGATTGTGCGCGAAGAAGACCCAAACTGGTACGCTGTTAACATTATTATCCCCCGCAATACACTCGTCAAAACCATCAACGAATTACGCGCCATCGGTGGCAGCGGCGTGGTTGTCATGCCCGTCAGCTATATTTTTGATGAAGAGCCTCCGCGCTATGCAGCCATGCTCAACGCCCTGGGAATGAGTACAAATAATTAAAAGGAACCCTCATGTTACGTATATTTTCCCCTGAAGAAGCCCGCCAATCTATCCTCAAACGCGTCCCGATGGATGAAATGGTCATCCCTGAAACCGTCCTGCAGCGCACCGCCGAATTATTTGGCGAACCGCTCACCCCAACCCAGGCCGTGGATCGCATTCTGACCGATGTCCGCCGCCGCGGCGACGCGGCCTTGCGTGAATGGTCGCAGCGCCTGGATGGCAGCACACCGGAAAATTTCGCCGTGCCCGTTGAAGAACTGCAAGCCGCTTTGGAACAAATTCCTGCTGATCTGCGCCAGGCCCTGGAATTGGCTGCCTCCCGCGTGCGACAGTTCCACGAAGCCCAACCCGTTACTTCCTGGATGACCCAGAAAATGGGCGGCACCGTCGGCCAATACATGCGCCCCATCCTGCGCGTCGGCCTCTACATCCCCGCCGGCAGCGCCCCGCTGCCTTCCTCCGTGCTCATGTCCGCCATCCCAGCCCAGGTCGCTGGTGTGTCTGAGATCGTTCTGGTTGCGCCTCCGAATCGCCAAACCGGCAAGATCGACCCCACCATTCTCGCCTCCGCCGCCCTGCTCGGCCTGACCGAGGTATACGCCATCGGCGGCGCGCAGGCCATCGCTGCGCTGGCTTACGGCACGGAATCCATCAATCCGGTCAAGAAGATCTTCGGCCCCGGCAACCTCTTCGTTTCCCTCGCCAAACGTCAGGTCTTCGGCTTCGTCGGCATCGACAGCATCGCCGGCCCCACCGAGACCGTCGTGATTGCAGACGAAAACGCCAAACCGGAATGGGTTGCCGCTGATCTCCTCGCCCAGGCCGAACACGATGTCCTCGCCAGTGCCATCCTCCTTTCGCCATCTGAAACACTGATCGAAGCCGTTCAGGTGGAAGTCGAAAAGCAGATCAAGGCAAGAACCCGCAGCCAGATCATTGCTGCCTCGATGAACAACCGCTCCGGTGCTGTCCTGACCGCTGATCTACAGGAAGCCGTTGACTTATCCAACGACTATGGTCCCGAACACCTTTGCCTGGCCGTCGCCGACCCCTGGCGTCTGGCCGAAAAAATCACCGCTGCCGGCGGCATCTTCGTCGGTGAACACTCTTTTGAAGTCCTCGGCGACTACGTTGCCGGACCCAGTCACGTCATGCCCACCGGCGGCTCAGCCCACTTCAGCTCACCGCTCAACGTGCTCGATTTCGTGCACGTCGTCAGCCTCGTCGCCCTCGACCCGGCCACCGCCCAGGCGATTGGCCCGGCTGCCGTCACCATCGCATCCGCTGAACAGCTTGATGCCCACGCCAATTCCGCACAGGTGCGCTTATGAAAACTGCTGCCCGCTTCGATGATTTTTCGCCTTACACGCCGATTGAACCCTTCGAGGTACTCTCCAAACGCCTCGGCCGCGACCCCAAAGAGATCATCAAGGTCGATGCCAACGAGAATCCCTACGGTCCATCTCCAAAAATCCGCCAGGCATTGGCCGATTTACAGTGGCCGCACATCTACCCCGACCCCGAAAGCCGAGAGCTGCGCACAGCCCTGGCAGATTTCACCGGCGCACCGATGGAAAACCTGGTCGCTGGTGCCGGTGCAGACGAACTGATTGACCTCACCCTGCGTGTCATCCTCGAACCTGGCGACAGCATCATCAACTGCCCGCCCACCTTCGGCATGTATTCCTTTGAAACCCAACTCAACGCCGGGGAGGTGATCAACATCCAGCGCACACCGGACTTTTCCGTCAACCTGGACGCCATCAAACAGGCCGTCGCACAATACCAGCCCAAAGCCATCTTCCTCACCACCCCCAACAACCCCGATGGCAGCTTCCCCGAACCGGAAATCATTGATGCGATCCTCGATCTGCCTGTCCTCGTTATTCTGGATGAAGCCTACATCGAATTCAGCGGCGCAGTTGGCGGACGCTTTGGCGAAAAACTGAGCCGTATCCAGCAGGTCACTGAGCGAGAAAACCTCATCGTCCTGCGTACCTTCAGCAAATGGGCAGCCCTTGCCGGTCTGCGCGTGGGCTATGGCGCTTTCCCTGACTGGATTCTCACCGCTCTCTGGAAAGCAAAACAACCCTATAATGTAAATGTCGCCGCAAACGTAGCCGCCCTGGCCTCCCTGGAAGACCTGGACTACCTTTCCGGCAACGTGGCCCGCCTGCGCGCCGAACGAGATCGGCTTTATGAGCGATTGAAATCCGTCCCCTACCTGCATCCCTACCCCTCCCAGGCCAATTTCATCCTCTGCCAGGTGGAAAATATTCAGGCCATTGAAATCAAGAACCTCCTCCTGAAGCAAGGTATCATGGTGCGTTACTACGCCACCCCCCTGCTGGAGAACTACATCCGTCTCAGCATTGGCCGCCCGGAAGAAAACAAGGCCGTCTACGATGCATTAATGCAAATTGCTGCTGAAAGGAATCTGTCATGAGTGACACCCCCCTCCGCCAAAGTAAAATCAGCCGCACTACCGGCGAAACAAGGATCGAACTTGCCCTGGATATCGACGGCACCGGCAAACACGACATTTCCACCGGTGTGCCCTTCTTCGACCACATGCTCACCCAGATTGCCGTCCATGGTCTTTTCGACCTAAAGCTGCACGCGCAGGGTGACCTGGAGATCGACCCGCACCACACCATTGAAGACACCGGTCTCGCCCTCGGCCAGGCTTTTCGCGAAGCTCTCGGCGACCGGCGCGGCATCGTGCGCATGGCCTCTGCCTACTGCCCAATGGATGAAACCCTGGCCCTCGTCGCCGTGGATTTCTCCGGCCGTCCCTACACAGTTGTCCAGGCGGAATGGCATGCGCCCTTCATTGGCGGCGTTCCTGTCACCCTCTTCCCCCATTTTCTGGAAAGCTTCGCCCTCGAAGCACGCTGCAACCTGCACGCCCGCGTCCTCTATGGCCGTGATGACCACCACCAGGCCGAGGCCATCTTCAAAGCTCTCGCCCGTGCCATGAATGCCGCGGTACAGATCGATCCCCGCCGTGCCGGAACCATCCCATCCAGCAAAGGCGTGCTGTTCTAGGAGCCTCCATGCAAAACTACGATGCCATCCTGATCGACGCCGGAACGGGCAACCTGCACTCCGTATACAACGCCCTCCTCCCCCTCGGCTTCTCGATCAAGCTCAGCAAGGACCCGCATGACCTGCAAGCCGCTGACCGCATCATCCTCCCCGGCGTAGGTGCATTTGGCGGCTTCATGGAAGGTCTTGACCGCTGTGATCTGATTCCCGCCATTCAGGAGGCTGCCCAGCGCGGCACACCCCTATTCGGCATCTGTGTCGGCATGCAGGCTCTGTTTGCCTACAGCACCGAAATGGGACAACACCCCGGTTTGGAACTCCTGCCCGGCAAGGTGATCCGCTTTGAAAACACCCCCGGCTTCAAAATCCCCCACACCGGCTGGAATCAACTCTGGTTTGGCGAGCACCCCAGCCCGCTCTTCCAGTGCTTGCCCGATGGTAGCCATGCCTATTTCAACCACGCCTGGTACTGCCTGCCCGAAGACGATTCTGTAACCGCTGCCCGCACCGACTATATACGCAACTTCACCTCCGCTGTCCAGAGAGACAACATCGTTGGCGTCCAGTTCCACCCTGAAAAAAGTCAGCAAGTTGGCCAGCGAATATTACAAAATTTCTTTACACTCTAACCTCCTCCCCTCCCGCTTGCCGGGAGGGGGCCGGGGGGAGGGGATGAAAGGACCATACCCCATGCCTTCAAACTTCACCATCTTCCCCGCCATTGACCTGCGTAACGGTCAAGTCGTGCGCCTCAAGGAAGGCGACCCCAATCGCCAGACCAACTATGCCAGCGACCCCGCCGGGGTTGCCACCCGCTGGCTGGATGCCGGCGCGCAGTATCTGCACGTCGTCAACCTCGACGGCGCATTTGAAGAAGCTGATACTGCCAACCAGCAAGCACTGCAATCCATCCTTGCTGTAGCGTCAGCCCGTCAAATCCCCGTCCAGTTCGGCGGCGGCCTGCGCAGCCTGGAAGACGCAGACCGCGTCATTGCCCTCGGCGTCATCCGCGTTATCCTCGGCACTGTCGCAGTAAGAGAACCTGAACTGGTACGACAAGCTGTGAAGCGATGGGGCGCTGACCGCGTCGCCGTCAGCCTCGACTCGCGCGACGGTATTGTTCAGGTGCGCGGCTGGCAGGAATCATCCAACCAGTCCGCTGTTGAACTGGGGCAAACCTTCTTTGAAATGGGCTTGCGCTGGATTGTCTTCACCGACATTGCCCGTGACGGCCTGCAAACCGGCGTCAATCTGAACGCCACCGTCAATCTGGCAAAAGAAACCGGCCTGAGCGTGATCGCCTCCGGCGGCGTCAACCTCATCGCAGGCGTCAACGCCATCCGCCAGGCTGGCCTGCCCGGTGTCGTCATCGGCCGCGCCCTGTATGAAGGCAGTATCAACCCAGCTGAATTGTTCAATTCGAAAAAGGAGTAAATATGCTCGCCAAACGTATCATCCCCTGCCTGGACATCGCCGAAGGCCGCGTGGTCAAAGGCGTCCATTTCGTCAACCTGCGTGATGCCGGTGACCCGGTGGAACAAGCGAAAATTTATGACGCCACCGGCGCAGACGAGCTGGTTTTCCTGGATATCTCCGCCACCCCTGATGGCCGCGCCACCGCCGTCAAAACCGTCCAGCGCGTCGCGGAACAGGTCTTTATGCCGCTCACCGTTGGCGGCGGCATCCGCAAAGTGGAAGACATGCATAGAATGCTTCTTGCCGGGGCGGATAAGGTCAGCATCAACTCCGCTGCCGTGCATGACCCCACCCTGCTCGCTGAGGGCGCACAGCGCTTTGGCAGCCAGTGCATTGTCCTCGCCGTCGATGCCCGCCGCGTGACCGACCCTGGTGCAGCACCCCGCTGGGAAGTCGTCATCAATGGCGGCCGCACGCCCACCGGCCTCGATGCCATCGAGTGGATTGTCAAAGGCGTGGCAGCCGGATCCGGAGAAATCCTCCTCACCAGCATGGATGCCGACGGCACCCTCGCCGGATATGACATTGACCTGACCCGCTCCGCCTCCGAAGCCGTCAATGTCCCCATCATCGCCTCCGGCGGTGCCGGAACAATGGCCCACTTTGCCGAAGTTCTCACCGACGGCAAAGCCGATGCCGCCCTCGCCGCCTCCCTCTTCCATGACGGCAAGCTCAGCATCCCGGAGTTAAAAACCTACCTGGCAGAGCAAGGTATCCCAATCAGGAATATCCCCACGTAGGGGCGCATAGCATCCAATGCGTTATTGGACGGCATACCATAGGCATAAAGCTAAGAAAAAGAAAACAAATATTTCCCTTGGAAAGGTTGGATGGCGAAATGTGTTCAAAGTATCACAAATTGGTTAGCAATGTCCCCCTTTTCAAGGTTCGCGCGAGATCAACCTTGAAAAGGGTCGGTTTGCAGGCCATTAAATCTTACCGGCGACGGGACGGGGCAAGTAAAAGGATGAGTGCGCCAACCTTTCCAAGGGAAGTTTTGACTTAGCGGGCTGCCTATGGCACGGCGTGCGCCCAGGCACCTCGCTAACGCAATAGCATGCCATTTAAAATAACCCGGTAAACGATCCTTTTTTATGTAACTGATGTTACGCAAAAGAGGCAAAAATCGGGTAATCTTAAGGCATGGACAAAGAAAACTTGGAACTGTACACAGATTATTTGATAAGCACCTTTGG
>Ga0334889_1003011_pt1 | contig 17523 bp, 14 predicted proteins | sample GraSluR1_MG_2_FD_207222 | JGI IMG/M metagenome (GOLD analysis project Ga0334889, IMG submission 207222) | Sludge microbial communities from methane-producing bioreactor in Wageningen University, Netherlands - Granular Sludge_8_08-R1 | ecosystem: Engineered > Bioreactor > Anaerobic > Unclassified... | reverse complement strand
CACTATGCGCATTTCACCTCGCCCATCCGGCGGTATCCGGACCTGACGATTCATCGGCTTCTGGATGCGTACGTGGCCGGCCAGTTCAAGAGCAAGACGGGCCGGCACGACGTGCCTTCGTACAGTGATCTGGAGGAGATCGGCACGCAGTGCAGCACGAACGAGCGTCGCGCGGAGGATGCGGAGCGCGAGTACAAGCTGGTCAAGATTCTGCAATTGCTCGAGAAGCACCTGGGTGACGAATACGACGGCGTCGTGACCGGCGTGACGAACTTCGGCGTGTTCGTCCAGCTTCGCGAGTTGCTCATTGACGGCCTGCTGCGGTTCGACCAGTTGCCCGACGACTGGTGGAACGTGGACGCGCAGCGCGGGTGCGTGGTGGGGGAGACCTCGGGGTTGCGGATCACGATCGGCCAGCTCGTGCGCGTGCAGATCGCCCGGGTGGACGTGGCCGCCCGGCAGTTGGACCTGGCGGTGCGCGACGCGGCGGCCCTGGGCAAGCCGCGGGCCCGGGCCTCGTCGGCGCCAAAGCCCGGCCGCAAGCCGCCGCGGCGCCCGGTGGTTCAGCGCAAGGGCAAGAAGCGAAGCAAGAGCACGGGTGGTGCACGCAAGCGCCGACGCTGAACGGGTCATGCCCTGGTGTGAGGCGTGGCGGGGGACCGGACTACCGGTCGGGCAGGTACTTCTGGGCGTCTGACAGGGTCCTCGTGGATGAAGTGTCCAGGACGCGTATTGAGGAAGTCACGCCGTACCTGGTGGAGAAGTAGCTGCCGGGTGCTTGTTTGTCCGGCGACGCTTGACGCGAGTTTCGTGCCATGACTTGTGAGCACCTCCAGGCGGTCGAACAGGCAATTCTGGGACATGGGATGCGCGAGACCTTCCGCGGGTCTGCCTGGTCGCAGAACTGCCGGGAGTGGGTGTACTTTGACTGCTATCTCGATCTCGAGGCCGTGCGGGGTCGGTTCAAGCTTGCGGAGTGCGTTCGCGATCACTCCCACCGCGGCACACACGACGGGCAGGAAAGAGGGCTGGTGTGCCAACAGTGCCAGGATGCGATCATGGGTCGCTACGAGGCCGGCGCAGGAGTGCCGGTCTTTCGCGGTTGAGCTCACCCGGGGCGCCCCGCCAGACGCGGAACCAGGGCATCTGCTCGAAGCGGGGAATGACTCCGGAGGCTCCCCACGAACGCCGGCCGCTGAACTCAGGTTTCGGAAGACAGGCGCCGTGTCTGATCACTTTGTTCACATCATTCCCGCCGAGCCTGGCGTCGCGCCTGACGAGCGGAGGCGGCAGGCGGTTCCGTACGCGCCCGGGAGCAACGCGGACGAGGCCGAGGAAATACAGGCCGACGGGACCTTTGGGCGTGCAGCAAATGCGGACCAAACAGCACGCAGTTCATAGCGCTCCGGTGACAGACGACGCACAACCCGGAGGAGCGGCCCTGAAGAAGTCCACGCTCATAACCCCTTGGCAAACGGGCAAATAGAAACGGCCATGCACAAGGATGCACAGCCGCTCATATCCGAGCCAGAAGGGATTCGAACCCTCAACCACCAGATCGACCATCCGGCCGGAACCGCGGCTGGCGATAACGCCAAGGCCGATTTGGGGGAGGCACGCAGCAAATGCGCAGTAAACAGCCCCGAGCTGTCCCGCGTGATTGCGGCGTGGCCGAGTCTGCCGGAACCGATCCGGCGGGCCATCACGGCGATGCTGGACGCGGTAGAATAAAAAGACACCGGGCAGGGCGGGTCGCTCCCGCCCGCACGGCCGCGCGGATGTTCGACCGATAGGGCACTGCGGGATCCACGATTGGCGACGGCTGCGTAGGCGGAAGGCGGCGGAACCGAATTGACCGCTCAGGGGTAGGCGCGAGGGGGAGCGACGCGGTATTATTGGGTAGCGCTGTCTTTGAGGGAGAGAGCATTCCCGGCGGCACACGTCCAGACGATGGAGGGAGGAGAAGATGTGTCGTTTGAGAACCCGAGTATCGACTTGCGTGCTGGTCGCGCTCTGCGCGAGTCCAGCATGGGCCACTGTGGTGATCGAAACCGTGCACGTCGGCAATCCGGGCAACGTCGGTGAACTTTCTGGCGGGGGCGAACAGGCGCGCATCTGCGGAGCGGTTGCCTACACATACAACATCGCCAAGTACGAGGTAACGGCAGGGCAGTACTGCGAGTTTCTAAACGCCGTGGCGGCGACGGACACGTACGGGCTGTACGACTCAAGCATGTGGTCGAATAGCTATTATGGTTGTAAGATCCAGCGCACTGGCGCCTCGGGCAGCTACAAGTACAGCGTAGCGGCGGACTGGGCCAACCGCCCGGTCAACTACATTTCGTGGGGCGACGCGGCCCGGTTTGCCAACTGGCTGCACAACGGCCAGCCCACGGGCGTGCAGGACCTGACCACCACGGAGGACGGCTCCTACTTCCTGAACGGCGCGACAACCAATGCGGCGCTGATGGCCGTCGGACGTAAGTGGGCGGACGCCACGTGGGTGATCCCGACGGAGGACGAATGGTACAAGGCAGCGTACCACAAGAACGACGGCGTAACCGGCAACTACTGGAATTATCCCACCAGCAGTGACAGTCCGCCGGGCTACGTCAAAGACAGCGGCAACCTGAGCGGGACGGGTACGCCCTTCGTAGAGGGTGGCACTGATCCGGGCAACTACGCGACGTATAACGGGGACGGCGGCACGGAAGGGATCGGCAGCCCTTACTACCGAACGGTGGTCGGGGAATGGGAGAACTCGGCCAGTCCGTACGGAACGTTCGACCAGGGTGGGAATGTCCGGGAGTGGAATGAAGCAGTGGTTTACGGGGTGTATCGCGGCGTGCGGGGCGGGTCGTTCCGCTACTACGGCTACCTCCTGCACGCCTCGCACCGCGACTACGTCTACGACCCGCCGTACGAGGGCAGCGGCTTCGGGTTTCGTGTCGCCTTGGTCCCTGAGCCCGCTGCGATCCTGATGCTAACTCTGGCCGGCGTGGGAGTGCTGCGAAGGAAGCGTTCCAGCGGGTGACGAGGGCACGCCGCTACGAACCATCATGCGTGACGTTGGGACCCAGCGTCACGCTTTTTTCTGCTCGACGGGTCCCAGTTTCCTGATACGATGGATATCAGAGGCGCGATAACTGGAGGTGCCCATGAAGACCGACTTGGCAAAAGAGCTGCGGAAAGCCGCGACCCGGAGCGGCCTGTCGATGCTTCAGATCGCCAAGCGGACTAAGATGCCGTATGCGTCGATCCACAATTTCATCGCCTGCGGCCGTGATATGACGCTGCGCAACGCGAGCAAACTGTGCGATCTGTTTGCCCTGGAGTTGCGGGCGTCGAGGCGGCAGAAGGGAGGGCGGTAACATTGCGAGCGTATTCAAACGCGGCGACCGATGGATCGCCCAATACTAAGGACGAGCGGAGGGCACCTACGGGCGCGCAGCTAGTGCGCAGCAAACTGGGCGCAATTCAGAGCCGATCGACGCACAAGGCGGAAAACGAATCCTGCAAAAGCGGGTGACCGTAAGTCCTTGGAAACGGACCAAATAGAAACGGCCATGCACAAGGATGCACAGCCGTTCGCCAACGAGCCCGAAGGGATTCGAACCCTCAACCACCGGATCGACAGTCCGGTACTCTAACCAATTGAGCTACGGGCCCTTGTATTCGGCGCCCCGAGGGGCGCTGAGCCTTCTTGCACTCTGATAATACATGGCCGGCCTGCGTTGTCAAGACGGTCCCGCCGGTGCACGAACCCATTGCCCGGACGTGGGTTGCGGCACTCCCGGCATCCACTATCATGACCCGGCCAACGTCACGGAGGGACCACACAATGCAGCCGAGGCTGATGAATAGATCCCGCAACTTCATTCTGTGCAGCGCGTTGCTGGGTTTGCTCGCAGGGCAGGCCGGCGGGGCCACCCTGGAGGAGCAGCTTCAGGCCGTTTTGGGACCCAAGCCGGAGCCCGGCGCCGTCTGCGGGGCCGTGGTCGTGGACCTGCAGACCGGCAAGGTGCTTCTTGACATCCACGGTGACGAGACCCTCATCCCAGCCAGCAACGCCAAGGTATTCTCGCTGGCTGCCGCGATTGACGTTCTGGGGCCGGGGTTTGAGTTCCGCACCGTGGTGGCGACCCGGGGGGACGACCTGATCGTGGTGGGCGACGGAGACCCGAGCCTCGCGGACCCGGAGGGAGCCGGAAAGCCCAGCGACCCGGTGGCGGCCCTGTTTGACGGATGGGCGGCCCGGCTGCGCGAGAAGGGTCTGGAGGTCCTCGCGGGTGATCTGGTGATCGACGAGTCGATCTTTGAACCCGCCCGCGACCACCCGCAGTGGCCCAGCGAGGATATCGGACGCGCGTATGCCGCGCCGCCGGGCGCGCTGAATCTCTACGAGAACTCCGTGCTGTTCACCATCAAGCCGGCGGCCAAGGCCGGCGACCCGGTGCAGTGGAGCGTTTACCCGCCCAACGGGCTGGTGGAGGTCCGGAACCGGGGCAAGAGCGCCGCCAAGGGGAAGAACGCCCCCGTGCTGTACCGGCCCCGCCCCACGTTCGAGTACCAGTTGAGCGGCACGTGCACGGCCGAGACGAAATCCTCTCTGGCCGTTCCGGACCCGGGCATGTTCTTTGCCGACGTGTTGCGGACGCATCTGGCCAATCGCGGGATCCGCATCGAAGGAAAGATCCGGCGTGAGCGCGTGCGCGACGAGCAGGGCCGGTTGCCGCCCGACTGCGCGGTGGTGCTGGTGCATACCACGCCGCTGACGCACGTCGCGGCGCGCGTGGGCAAGGACAGTCAGAATCTCTTCGCGGAGGCCCTGCTGAAGCGGACCGGCTACGCGTTTGCCCGCGCGGCGGGCGAGGCGAACCCCCGGGGAAGCTGGGCGACCGGGCGGGCGGCGGTGGAGGATTTCCTCAAGCGGGCCGGCGTGGAAGAGGGCCACGTTGTTCCTGCCGACGCCTCCGGGCTGAGCCGCGCGAATCGGTCGTCGGCCCGGGCGATGGTGCGGGTGCTGGTTCACATGCACAAGCATCCGGGCTGGCCGCTCTTTGCCCGAAGCCTGGCGGTGGCCGGTCGCGACGGAACGCTGAAGCGGCGGATGAAGGATGTGCCGGGGTTGGTGTGCGCCAAGACGGGTTACATCGGCGGCGTGCGCACGCTGAGCGGCTACGTGGAGACGCCGGACCGCCGGATGTACGCCTTCGCCGTGCTGTTCAACGGCTTCAAGAAGGCCAGTCGACCTTTCACGAAGATGCAGGACCAGTTCTGCGAGGTTCTGGCCAAGTCGAAGCCCGACGCCGTGGGGACGCCGTAACGGCGCCTGGCGGCCGGACCGGTGCGATCGAGCGAGCGCCGGCCAGGCGGATGGCATGCTGCAAGAGTGTCATGGCATGTCTCCCGGATGGGGTCGTGGTGCTTGGAGTGCGGCATCCGGCCGGCTGCGCTGCCTGGCCAGACCCTTGTGTCGCGTGGGGATGGCGGCCACGGCGGGTGTCGGCGCCCCTTGACGGAGGCGTGTCTTCACGATCGCGGCCGTGGAGCGGGTGGACCGCAGGGCGCGAGAGGTGTGGACGCCGGCTTTGGGTGGTGGGGTGATGGCGACACGAGATGCGGTGGAGCGGTGGTTCGCGCGGGGGCTGCGGCCAATTTTGTGGCCGGACTGAAGTTCAGGCACACGTCCAACGAGTTGTGTTACCGTTTCTGTAGAATTTATTCGGGTTCGGCCATCGTTGTGGCTCGTTTGGCCGTGGGTGGCAGGTCGGTTTGGGGGGGCGGAGCAGGGCGCGTCGCGTTGCTCCGCGCGGGCGGGGGCGGTATGATGGTTCGGACGGTTGTTACGCGTCATCGGTGACTTTTTGGAGCGGGCGGGTCGGAAGGAGCAGGCGGCCATGCAGCGGGCATCTTTCTGGACACGGGTGGGGCATTGGATCCGGCCACCGGCCGGGGGGCCGGCGTATCCGCCGGGCGACGGACCGGCCGACTCGGCCGACGCGGACCTCGCGGAGTCGGTGGATGCGGAGCCCGCCGGCCGGCCGGCTCCGACCCTGGTCCGGCGTCGCGGTCGGGAAGACGCGTTGGCCCGGCTGGAGGACGGGTTCGAGAAAGTCGTGAACCTGTGCGACTCGCTGAACGTGCATTTCACGCTGCAGGAGGAGCGTTCGGCCCAGATTGCAGATTCGCTGGGGCGGGTGGCGGCGGACATGTCGAGCCTGGCCCGGGCGGTGGGGGGCCAGAGCGAGACGTTGCAGGCCATTGTCGGGCATCTGGAGTCGGGCAACGACCGGGCGGTGCGGCTGGAGGAGCTGTGCAGCCATTTCGCGAAGCTGACGGAGGCGCAGCGGCAGTCGCTGGCCGTGGTGTCGCAACAGGTGGAGAGTTCTCGCCGGACGGACGAGGAGATCGCGCAGTCTCTGCACACGTTTCAGGAGTCGATCTGCGCGCTGGGGCAGTCCTGCACGGAATCGACGGACACCCTGCGTCAGATGCGCAGCGAGGCGGCGTCGCGGGACGACCGTCTGGCCGCGACGATGGACCGCGCGAGCCGGCGGTTTCTGCTGCTGTTCGGCATTACGCTGGCGGTGGCGGTGGCCGGTGTTGCAGGGATTCTCGTCAGCGTGCTGCGCTGACGGGCGCGGGCTGAGACGGATCGGAGACGGGACCGTCGGCACGAGGTGAAATGATGACGGACGAACGCAATCCGCACGATTTCATGACCCAGCTCTTGAGCAAGATGACGGAGTTCGAAGCGTCCGACCTTCATCTGAAGGTGGGCTACGTTCCGTACTACCGGGTGGGCGGGCATCTGCAGAAGGTGAAGGTCCCGCCGTTGCCCGACTCCGAGTTTGTGGAGGCCATGCTTCACGGTCTGGTGCCCGAAACGCGTCGACACGAGTACGACGAGCGGGGCGACCTGGACTTTTCCGCGGCGGGTCCGACGGGCGACCGGTACCGCATCAACGTGTTTCGGGCCACGGGCGAGATGCACGCGGCCATCCGGCGGGTGCAGAGCAAGATTCCCACGTTCGAGGAGTTGACCCTGCCGCCCGTGTACGAGAAGGCGATTGAGCACAGCATGGACGGTCTGATTCTGGTGGCGGGCGTGACGGGCAGCGGCAAGTCCAGCACGCTCGCGTCCATGCTGGAAGTGGTGAACGAGAAACGGGCGTGTCACATCATCACCATTGAGGATCCCGTCGAGTTCATCTTCCACGCCAAGAAGGCGATCATCTCGCAGCGGGAGATCGGCATCGACATTCCCAACTACGCGGAGGCCCTGCGCTACGTGGTGCGGCAGGATCCGGACGTGATTTTCATCGGGGAGATGCGCGACCGGGCGACGATGCAGGCGGCCATCCAGTCGGCCGAGACGGGCCACCTGGTGCTGGGTTCCATCCACTGCAGCGACGCGCAACAGACGTTCTCGCGCATTCTTGAGTTCTTCCCGCGTGACGAGCACGATTTCATCCGCTCGTCGCTGGCGAACAGCCTCAAGGCGATCATGGTGCAGCGTCTGTTGCCCGGCATCACGGAGAACTCGCGTTACCCGGCCACGGAAGTGCTTCTGAACAACTCCACGGTCAAGGACAAGATTCTCCACGAGGAGGATGAGGACCTGCCCGGGGTGATCGCGCAGAGCGTGGAAGAGGGCATGCGCAGTTTCACGTTGTCGCTGGCGGAGATGGTCGAGAAGGAGCTGGTCCACTTCGACACCGCGGTGGACTACGCGCCGAACCCGGACGCCCTCAAGAGCCTGGTCAAGGGCATCAAGACCTCGACCCAGAGTCTGGTCGGCCGCGTCCGCGGAGGCCGGTAATCCGTGAGCGGGGGTCGGCGATCGCGGGGACGGGGGGTACCGACCTGGAACGGGGGGCCGTCGGTTTGCGGAGCGGGCGTCGCGGTTGCCCAGTCGCCATGGAAAGGAAGACGACATGTCCGATCTGTCGCGCCTGATTGAACGGCCCCGCGTCCCGCTGGCGCATCTGCCCACGCCGATCACGCCGGTCTCGTGGGACTGGGGACCGGTGCGGTTGTATCTGAAGCGAGACGACCTGACGGGCAGCGGCCTGTCGGGCAACAAGGTCCGGAAGCTCGAGTACCTGATCGCGGACGCACGGGCCCGCGGCTGCGACACCCTCGTGACCTGCGGGGGCATTCAGTCCAACCATACGCGGGCCGCCGCCGTGGCGGCCACGCTGTGCGGGATGCGCTCGGTGGTGGTGCTTTCCGGCGACGAGCCCTTGGAGCTGGACGGGAATCTGCTGCTGAGCCGGCTGGTGGGCGCGGACGTGCGGATCGTGCCGGCGATGTCCTCGTCGGACCGTCACGCCCGGATGCTCGAACTCGCCGCGGAGCTGGAGCAGCAGGGCCTGCGGCCCTACGTGATGCCGTCCGGTGGTTCCAGCGAGGTCGGCGCCCTGGGCTACTGTCGGGCCGTGTCTGAGCTGGCCGAGCAGTTGGAGGCGGACCCGCGGGGTGTCGGGTGCATTGTTCACGCGTGCGGCAGCGGCGGCACGTTCGCCGGGTGCCACATCGGTCGGGAACTGGCCGGACTGGCGCCCCGACACGTGGCCGTCATCATCGAAGGTACGGTCCGGGAGTGGCGAGCGTCGCTGGTGGACTACGTCAACCGGACGGCGAACTACTGGGATATTGACCTGGAGGCCGATCCGGACGCCATCGCTCTGCTGGACGGGGCGGGTCGGGGCTACGCTGTGAACACTGACGAGGAGATGGACTTTCTGGTCCGGTTCGCCCGAGTCACGGGCATCTTTCTGGACCCGGTGTACACAGGCAAGGCATTGTACGCCCTGGATCGGGAGGTGCGTCGCGGGACGTTCGATCCGGGGGGCCACGTGCTGTTTATCCACACGGGCGGCATGTACGGTCTTTTCCCCCTCCGAAGACGGCTGATGGACGCGATGAAGCGTTCGGGGGGCTGATCGACGGCTCCCGGCCTGCGTTCCCGACTTGGTGTCCGGCGGCGTTCCGCGTACACTAGTGCGGGGGAACGAGTCCGGGGAGCATGGGATCGATGACCGTCCGCGACCTGTCACGCCGTGGCACGCACTGGGCATGGTGGGGGCCGGCCGTTCTGGCCGGCGTCTTCCTCATTGTGCTGGCGGCGTTGTTCTGGTTGTCGACTGAGCAGATCCTGCGGGAGCGGCAGGGCAATCTGCGTCACAGCACGGATGCCATCGCCCAGGCCCTGCAGGACCGTCTGACGTCGAGTGGTCTGTATCTGGAGACGCTCGGCGGTCGTCTTGCCGCAGGGCTGACGTCGGCGGAGGATGCCCGGGCGGAGGCCCGTCGGTTCCTGGCGAAACGGCCGGAGTTGCTCTGTGTGCGCTGGATGGACGAGGGGTTTGCCACGCGATGGGACGTTTGCCGGCCGGGCACGGGGGGTCCCGACCGCGAGGCGGTCCACGAGCCGTTGGATGATCTTCTGCTGGGGTCGCGGCTGTCCGGCGCTTCCATGTATTCTGCGGTCCGCGCGTTGTCGTCCGGCCGGGCCGCTTTCGACATCCACGTTCCGGTGTATGAGGGCGATGTGTTTCGGGGTATGCTTTACGGGGTGTACTCGTGTGACGACCTGCTGCGGGAAGCGGAGGTCGGTCTGCGTCGCCGTCTGGCGGAGGAATACCGGGTGAGCCTGGTGGATGGGGGCGGACAACAGGCCGGGTTGGATCGGGGCGACGAGACGGACCCCCGCCTCGTGGCGGAGGCCGTCCTCGACCCGCCGGGATCGGGCCTGGCGGTGCGGCTGGCTCGATACGGCCGTGCCTCCTGGAGCCGCGGCACGGTTGTTCTGATGCTGGTGAGTGTTGCGTTGGCGGCGGGCATGCTCTCGGGGATGTGGGCGATGCACCGCCAGATCACCTTGCGTGTGCAGGCGGAGGCGGCGCTTCGAGCGGCCCGGGACGCGCTGGAAGCGCGCGTGGAACAGCGGACCTTCGATCTCTCCGCCGCGAACCGGCGGCTTTCCGAGGAGGTGTTTGAGCGGGCGCGTGTGGAGGAGCGACTTCGACGTCGCACGGAGGATCTGGACAAGCGCATCCAGGAACTGCGTTGCCTGTTTGCCGTGTCCGACCTGGTCGAGCAGCCGAATGCGTCGCTGGACGAGATCGTGCAGGGCACGGTGGAGTTGATTCCGCCGGCCTGGAAGCGGCCGGGGCAGACGGCCGCGCGTGTGACGCTGGACGGTCGCTGTTTCAGCACGGCCGCGTTTCGCGAGACGCCGTACCGTCGATCCAGCGACATCGTGGTACGTGGCGAGGCGGCGGGCGTTGTGGAGGTCTGCTACCTGGGCGAGCCGGACGCGGACGGTGTGGATCCGTTTCTCCCGGAGGAGCAGCATCTGCTGGACGTGATCGCGGAACGCCTGGCGCGGGTGGCGGAACGGGTTCGTGCCGATCGGGATCGGACGGCCCTTCAGGAGCAGCTTCATCAGGCGCAGAAGATGGAGGCGACGGGTCAGTTGGCGGCCGGGGTGGCTCACGATTTTCGCAACGTGCTGACCGTGGTGCGAGGGCACGCGCAGCAGGCGGCGGAGCTGCTGCCGGCGGAGCATCCGGCCCGGGAGGCGGTGCAGTTTATCCAGCAGGCGGCGGCGCAAGCGAACGACCTGACGCAGTCGCTGCTGACGTTCAGCCAGCGTACGCCGACTCGTCGGCAGCGAATGGATCTCCGCGCCGCCGTGCAGGAGTGGTCGCGGCTGCTGCAGTACATGCTGCCGCGGACGATCCGCCTGGACGTGGACCTTCCGGATCAGCCGGTCTGGATCGAGGCCGACGGGGTCCAGTTGCAGCAGGTCCTGATGAACCTCGTTATCAACGCCCGGGATGCGATGCCCGAGGGGGGTACGCTGGAGATTGCGGTGGTGCGGGGAAGCGAGGGGGTTGCGGACGCCGCGGAGGATTCCGGTTCTTCCGACCACCCGGGGGTCCGCCTCGTCGTGCGAGACTCGGGTATGGGCATCGCCCCGGACATCCGGACGCGCGTGTTCGAGCCGTTCTTCACCACGAAGCCGCGCGGACGCGGGACGGGCCTGGGGCTGTCGATCGCCCACGGGATTGTCCGTGACCACGACGGCCGGATCGACGTGCAGTCGGAGGTGGGACGGGGAACCACGATGATCGTCACTCTGCCGGCGCTGTCGTCCGTCGGGCAAGAGCCCGCCGTCCCGATTCGCCGCCCGGCGCGCGGCGAGGCCGTTCTGCTGGTTGCCCAGGATCCGTACGTGCGCGGCCTGATGGCGCTTACGCTTCAGTCCGCGGGATACTCGGTGACGCAGGCCCCCGACGGGCGTGCGGGGCTTTCCGCCTGGCGGCGGAACCGGGAAGATATTCGTCTGGTGATCGTCGACGACGAGCGCCTTGGCGCGGATGGCATTCTGCACACGGTGCGTGAGGAAGGGCGCGGCACGCCGTTTCTCTGCGTCACCGGTTGTACGGATCGGACGCCGGCGGACGGGGGTTCGGGCTGGTTCAGCCTGCGAAAGCCGTTTGACATGCCGGCCCTGGTTGAGGCCGTTTCTGATGCTCTTCAAGCCGTCAGTGGAGGAAGGGATCCCAAATGAGTCGACCGATTTCGATCATGCTGGTGGATGACCACGCCATGCTTCGCGGCATGCTCAAGATGCGTCTGGAAGCCGACCCGAACCTTCGGGTGGTGGCCAGCGTGGGGCAGGCGGACGAGGCCGTCACGCAGGCCATCCTGCTCAAGCCGGACATTGTCCTCATGGACATTGACATGCCGGGGATGCTCTGCTTCGAGGCGACGCGGACCATCCACGAGCACTCTCCGGAAACGCGTGTCATCTTCCTGAGCGCGTTTTTCCACGACCGGTACATCGAGATGGCCATGGCCGTGCAGGCCTGGGGGTACGTGACCAAGAGCGAACCGGAGGAGTCCGTCATCGCGGCGATCCACAAGGTGATGTCCGGCGTCGCGTACTTCTCGCCGGAAGTCCAGGCCCGGATCGTGGTGGACGCCCGAGGCGCCCGGCTGGCGAGGCCGACCCGTTCGCGGGTGTCCACGCTCACGGATCGTGAGATGGAGGTGCTGCGATACCTGGCGCGTGGGCTCTCCAAAAAGGAGATCGCCCGGTTGATGCACCTGAGCGTCAATACGATCAACCGCCATACGACGAGCCTGATGAACCGACTGGACATCCACGACCGGGTGGAGCTGGCGCGGTTTGCCATTCGGGAGGGACTGGCGGAGGCATGAGCGTCGACGAGTCGACGGAGCGCCGGGTCGTTGGGCCGGCGGCGCGTGCCCGGCTCTGCGCTGGGGGCGTTCCGGAAGGTCCGGAGGCCGGCGCGGGGTCCGAATCCGATGGGCCGAGCAGACGGTCCGGGGAGCACGGCGGATGAACACGCGCATTCACTTTCACGGGGCCGCCCGCGAAGTCACCGGCTCCATGCACCTGATCGAATGCAACGGGCGGATGCTGGCGCTGGATTGCGGCCTGTTCCACGGGCGCCGCGAAGAAACCAACCGGAAGAACCGCTCCTTCCCGTGCGATCCGCGGAAGCTGGACGCCGTGGTTCTTTCCCACGCCCACATTGACCACTGCGGGCGTCTGCCCCGGCTGGTTCGGGAGGGGTTTGACGGTCCCATTTACGCGACGGCCGCCACGTGTGACCTGGCGGAGATTCTGCTGGCGGATTCCGCGTACATTCAGGAGGAAGACGCGGCGTACTGGAACAAGAAGCGGGTCCGGCGCGGGGATGCGCCGATCGCGCCGTTGTATACGGCCGATGACGCGGCGGTCACGTTTCCGCTGTTGCGGCCACAGCGGTTGAATACGCCCTTTGAGGTGGAGGGCGTCGCCCGCGTGACGCTGCACGAGGCCGGACACATGCTGGGGTCCGCCATCGTGGAGCTGGAGCTGGACAGCGGGGCTCGGCTGGTCTACTCGGGCGATTTGGGCCGTGCGGGGCGGGCCATTCTGCGGGATCCGACTCCGCTTCCCCCGTGTGAGTACCTCGTTTGCGAGAGCACGTACGGCGGCCGGGTGACGCCGGACAACCAGGGCATGCGGGAGCAGCTTGCGGAGGTGCTGAACGAGACGTTTCATCGGGGCGGCAAGGTCATCGTGCCCGCGTTCGCGGTGGGGCGTACGCAGGTCATCGTGTATCACTACCACCAGCTCGTGAAGTCGGGCTTAATTGAGCGGCCGGCGCCGATCGTGGTGGACAGCCCGCTGGCCGCCCGGGCCACGGACATCTTCCGGCGCCATCCGGAGGTGTTCGACGACGAGGCCGCCAACTTCCGCGCGGAGGCCGGCAGTCTGTTTTTGAGCGACTGGGCCGAATACACGCGCAACGTGGAGGACAGCAAGGCCCTGCACAAGCGCAAGGGGCCGATGATGGTCATCAGCGCCAGCGGCATGTGCGAGTTCGGGCGTATCCTGCACCATCTGAAGAACAACATCGGGGACTCGCGGAACACGGTGCTGATTGTCGGCTACCAGGCCGAGAACACGCTGGGCCGTCGGCTGGTGGAAAAGGCCGGGCAGGTGCGCATCTTTGGGGAGATGTACGACGTTCGGGCCGCCGTGAAGGTGCTCAACGGCTTCAGTGCCCACGCCAACGCCCATGAACTGGCGGACTGGACCGCGCCGCGGGCCGCCGACTGCCGGGCCGCCTTCCTGATTCACGGCGACCCGGACCAGTCCGAGAAGCTGGCGGAGGCCATGCGCGGGCGCGGGTATCGGAACGTGCAGGTCCCTTCGCCCGGCCAGGCGTTTGACCTGCACAGGTAGCCTCGGGTTCGCGCATCACCCCGGGCGGCGGACCGTTGTGTGCCCGGTCAGGCCGGACCGTCCTCGATGAAATCGCGTCGGACGGAGACCCCGAGGACCTGTCCGAAGTACACGCGGTGAAAATCCCCGTCCGGGTAGTAGTTGGTGATGATGTCTTCGCTGAAGTTCGGCTGCTGGACGTCATTGTGGTGGACCACCCGGCATTCGAACACGATGTTGGCCGAGGCCAGGCCGCCGCTGCGAATGTGCCGGCTGGGAAGCACGTCCAGCCCATGCGCGGCCATCTTGTCCAGATCACGCCCGGATGTGGTGCCGCAGGAGCCGACCACGTCGGAGAGACCCGACGGCATCACATTCACCGTGTAGTCTCCGATGTGTTCGATGCACTGATAGGTGTACCGGGACGGTCGGACGAGCACGGGGAACATCGGTCGGCCCCAGATGCAGCCGAACACGCCCCATCCGATCGTCATCGGGTTCAGTCGGCCTGCGGCGTCCAGCGCGGCGATGAGGATGCCCTCCGCGGTCAGCCGGTCGTACGTTTCGCGCACGAGTCGACCTTGCGCCGGCCAGTCCTTCGGGTCAATCTGGATTCGGGTCATTTGGGCTTCTCCATATCGATTCCGGCACGGACTGTACCGCCGGTGGGGGCGCGGGCCAAGGGTTGCCGGCCGGGGTCGCCGGCCCGCCCCGTGGCGGCCGATTGCACACCGGCGCCGGATGGGTACCATTCACCCCCCGTGGCCGCGGTCTGGAGTCGAAAGGTTGCGGCCGAATCGTGGAACAAGAGGGTCCCGCAATGCCCAACTTTGCAGAGTTTCTGGATCGCTACGCGGCCTGGCTGCCGCTGATCATTTTCCTCTGCCGCATCTGCGACGTGTCGATCGGCACCGTGCGCATGATCTTTGTCGTCCGGGGCGCCCGCTACATGGCGCCCATCCTGGGCTTTTTTGAGGTCAGCATCTGGATCGTGGCCGTCTCCAGCGTGGTCACCCGGCTGGACCGACCGATCAACATCGTCGCGTACGCCGCGGGCTTTGCCACGGGCAACTGGGTGGGCATGTGGCTGGAATCGAAACTGGCCATCGGGCAACAGATCGTCCGGATTATCTCGCGGGATCGGGGCCACAGCATCGCCCACGCCTTGCGGATCAACGGGTTTCCCGTCACGACGCTGCGCGGCCGCGGCCGAGAGGGGCCCGTCACCATCTGTTTCGCCGCCGTGTCCCGTCGGTTCGCGCCCTCGCTGGTCCGGACCGCCCTTACGGTGGACTCAAATGCCTTTGTGACGGTGGAGGAAACGCGCACGTCGGGGCTCGCCCTGTACAACAACGTCGTTCAGCCCAAGGGCGGGTGGCGGGCGATCTTCCAGCGCCGCTGACGCCGGCGAGCACGCGGCCCGGGGCCGAGCCGGCGGGGATCACAGCTCGCCCGCGTTGCCGTCGAGTTGAAGTATGGCCGAGAACGGGTTCGCGTCTTCGGCTGCGTCGACCCGCCCGAACACGAAGAGCGTGTAGACGCGGCCCCTCTCCAGGCTCGTCGGATCCATCACGAGGGGGGTTTTGGAGCCGCCCAGCGGCTCGATCGTCAGCTCGTAGGTGCCGGCGGGCACGGTGATGTACCCGTAATCACCCGGCTCGTTGTAGCGGATGTCGTCGAAGAAGCGCAGGCCGCCCTGCTCGTATACGTCAATCGCCAGTGAGTTCCGGCTGGCGTTGACAACGCGAATCCGGGCGCGTCCGGACGATACCGGCGAGGTGTCGTCCAGCAGGGGAAGGGGCGCCACGTCGTCCAGGACGAGCACGGTGTACGCCCGGTCGGCCGTCAGGTCGAGGGTGATGTCCTGGATGACGTCGGTGCATCGGCCGCCGGCATCGATCACGCGGAAGGTCACCGATCCGGCCCGGGACTCGGCGTAGTCCGTGATGCGGCCGTAGCGCGCGTTCTCCAGGATCACTTCGTTGGCCACGCACACGTCAAACGCCAACTCGCCCGGCGCCGCGTGTGCCACGCGGACGGACGTGACCGAGGGAGTCGACGGGCCGCCTCCGCCGGGGTTCATGTTCACGGTGCAGCCGGCCACCGTGGCCAACAGGATTCCACAAAAAACACGTCCGTACATCAGCAAAACCTCCTTGCGTTGAATGATGCGCCTCCGGTCCGGCGGGCGGGGGGCGGCTTCCTGAATACGCCGCCCCCCTCCGGCCTGGCGGAGACGCGGTTGCGTCTCAGGCCCGCGGACCGGTTCGGGCGAACCGCCGACGAACCAGTCGCGCAACTGTCAGGGTCCCGAAGAGCAATACCAGATTGACCATACCCAGGATTCCGCAGGTGCTGCGTCGACCACCGCCTCCGCCTCCACCGCTGGACACGGGGCAGCCGCGGGAATCGACCTGGACCGAGGGGCTGGTTCCCGGACATTCGTCGTCACAGTTGTTCACGCCGTCGCCGTCGTCATCAAGCTGGCTGCAGGAGCAGCCGTTGGCGTCGACCTCCTCGCCGACCGGCGTGTCCGGGCAGAGGTCGTCGCAGTCGTTGACACCATCCCCGTCCTCGTCCCGCTGGCTGCAGGAGCAGCCGTTTTCATCTGCGGGTTCGCCCGCCGGCGTATCGGGGCACTGATCGATTTCGTCAGGAATTCCATCGCCGTCGCCGTCCTCAGCGACCGGGCAGCCGTTCTCGCGCACCTCCACGCCCGGTGGCGTGTTGGGACATTCATCGTCGCAGTCGTTTACCCCATCTCCATCCGTGTCTCGCTGACTGCACGAGCAGCCCCGGGCGTCCACTTCTTCTCCGGCGGGTGTGCCCGGACACTCGTCATCCACGTTGGGCACGCCGTCCTCGTCGTCGTCTTCCTGCGCCTGTGTGACGGTGCAACCAAACTCGTCCACCGTTGCGCCCGGGGGGGTGCCGGGGCAGCGGTCCAGACTGTTGGGCACGCCATCCTGGTCATCGTCGGCGTCCCCGCCGTTTCCGCCTCCTCCTCCGCCTCCCCCTCCGCCTCCCCCTCCGCCTCCGCCCCCGCCGCCTCCCCCGCCGTTCGTGGCCTCTCGCTCGAAGGCCAGGCCGCTGATGCTCGACACGCCATGGTCGCCGATCAGGCTCGCGGCCCCGGTGGACAGGTTGATCGTGTACAACGATTCGCCGTCACTCGCGAACGCGACCCCGTCGGCATCGATGTCCAGCCCACCAAGACCGGTCTCACTGTCCGTGCCGGTCGGCCCGATGGTTGTGGCTGCCCCCGTGGTGGTGTTGATCCGGACCAACTGGTCCGGCTTCGCGCCGGTTTCATCGTCGGCCATCGCAATGCCGTAGAGCACGCCCGCTGCGGAGAACGCCAGTCCTGACACGTCCCGGCCCGGGACCCCCATCTGGCCCACCACCGTGCCCGTGCCGGTCGACGGCTCGATGCGCAGGAGCGTGTCGTCGCCGAAGCTGTCGGTTCCGTAGAACACGCGGCCGACGGGGTCGAAGGCCAGTCCGCCCTCGAACACCTCGACGCCGATCGGCCCCACGAGCGTGGCGGCGCCCGACGTCACGTTGATCGTATACAGCCCTCCGGCCGGCGTGACGCCCGAATAGCCGTAGAGCGTTCCCGTATCGTCAAACGAGATGCCCGCCATCCGCCCTGCGCCCAGGGTGCCGATCTCGGTGGCCGCCCCCGTGGTCGTATCCACGCGGTAGAGCCGTCCGTTGGTCTCATCGCCCGAGACCGCATAGAGCGTCTGGCCCAGGGCCGCAGA
>Ga0334889_1002996_pt1 | contig 17620 bp, 11 predicted proteins | sample GraSluR1_MG_2_FD_207222 | JGI IMG/M metagenome (GOLD analysis project Ga0334889, IMG submission 207222) | Sludge microbial communities from methane-producing bioreactor in Wageningen University, Netherlands - Granular Sludge_8_08-R1 | ecosystem: Engineered > Bioreactor > Anaerobic > Unclassified... | reverse complement strand
CACCGCAGTTGGTTTCAAAGTTGTGCAGGTATTCCAGACAGAGTCTGGTCAGCAGGGTATCATCCTCATCCGGCTGTGTGCGGCCGAACAGCGAACCCAGCACGATCAAACCGCCGCTGACTGCACCGCAGATGTGCTGCTGGGTGCCAGCGATGCCGCCCATGAAAGCATCGGAAGCTTTCATAAGGGCTGGATCAGCGTTACCATGTACCAGTTCCAGCAGGGTGCGCGTCACGGCTTCAGAGCAGTGGTAGCCCTGTGAGAAATAGTGTGCTGAAAGATGCGCGCCTGCGTTCTCTGTCATTTTCAAGTCTCACCCTTTTTTCTACGCAAACCTTCAGGATGATTGTAACAAAGTTTCAGCCAAATTTGCCTGCCACATAGTCCGCGGTTTCTTCCATCAGCGGGTTGGTGAACAAACCGACGGTGGTGTTGAACTCCACCAGAACCCCGATACGCTCGTCAATGCGCTCCTTCTCAAGCGAAAGGAAGGCGGTGTAATCTGAGACACGGCTCGCCTGGCTCATATTGTGGGTAACGATGACGATGGTGTATTGTTCTTTGAGCTGTTCCATCAGGTTTTCGATATGCATGGTGGCGATTGGGTCGAGGGCAGAAGCGGGTTCATCCATCAGCAGCACTTCGGGTTCGGTAGCCAGGGCACGCGCGATACACAGACGCTGCTGCTGACCGCCGGAAAGCTCCAACCCGCTTTTGTTCAATTTGTCTTTGACCTCATCCCACAGGGCGGCTTGTTTCAGGCTGCGCATCACCAGTTCGTCCAGGTCGCCCTGGTAATGGTTGAGGCGCGCCCCAAAGGCGACGTTGTTGTAGATGCTCTTGGGCAGCGGGTTGGGCTTCTGGAATACCATGCCGACATTGCGGCGGATCATCACCGGGTTGGTGTTTTCCTCGTAGATATTTTTACCGTTGAATAGAACCTGACCTTCGGTGCGCGCTTCCGGGTTGAGGTCGTTCATGCGGTTCATAGAGCGCAGCAGGGTGCTTTTACCGCAGCCAGACGGGCCGATGAACGCTGTGATTTTGTTGCGCGGGATATCCAGGGAGATTTTATCGATCGCCATGCGGTTGTTGTAATATACAATCAGATCTCGTATGGAAAAGACCGGGTCTTCGATGGGGATGGCAGCCTGTTGGTGGGCCTGTACTTGCATGGTCATGGTCATTTCCTTTTACCAGCGGGTTTCAAAGCGATTGCGCAGAAAGGTCGCAACCGCGTTCATGCTCAACAATACTGCTAACAACACCATGATACCGGCAGCCGCCAGATGAATACGGAAATCGGCCTGCGGGAAAGAGATCCAGTTGTAGATCTGGATGGGCATGGCGGTGAACTGATCCCAAATAGAATCAGGCAAAAAGGGCACATAGGAGAAGGCACCCATAATGAGCAGTGGGGCGGTTTCACCGATGGCACGGCTTAAGGCAAGGATGATACCGGTCAGAATGCCAGGGGCGGCAATCGGCAGTACATTGGTGTTAACTACCTGCCAGCGGGTGGCCCCCAGGGCAAAGGCACCCAACCGAATGGAGTTGGGAACCGCGCGGATGGCTTCTCGTGCAGAAATGATAATGATCGGGAGGATCAAGAGACCCATGGTCAACCCACCAGCCACCATGCTGCGGCCGAAGGGCAGGTGGATTTCCAGCCAGGGGATACCGAACAAATTGAAAATCCAGCCGCCAACTGCGCCGGGGTTAACAGGAATGTTGAAGGTGGTTACGAACCAGCTGCCAGGTGAAAAAATGCCATACATTCGTCCGAACACCACCAGCCCCAGCATGCCGTATACGATAGAGGGCACACCGGCCAGGTTGTTGATGTTGATGTTGATGAAATTGGTCAGCCAGTTTTTCGGGGCATATTCTTCCAGGTAGATGGCAGCCCCGATGCCAACCGGTATACAAAACGCACCTGTCACGGCAAGTACAATGGCACTGCCGACGATGGCGGATTTCATGCCCGCCTCTTCTGGCTTGCGCGAGTGGAAGTTGGTGAACAACTCGGGCCGTACCCATTCGTGGCCTTTAATGACAATATCTGCCAGCAGGAATGCCAGCATGATCAAGCCAAACAGGGTTGCCATCAGGATTATGACAAAGAATATGCGGCCGATCCACTGGCGCAGCCCAAGGCGTTCTTTAAAATTACTATTAATGGTTTCGGTGGCAGTGCTCATTATTCATACACCTCGCGGAATTTATTAAGAATTCTATTGCTGATGATGTTCATCAGGAAGGTCATTGAGAACAGAGTAGCGCCCACCGCGAAAATCGATTGACTATTGATGGTACCCTGCGGGGCATCACCAAAACTGACCTGAACGATGAAGGCGGTCATGGTTTGCACACTATCAAGCGGGTTGAGGGTCATGCGTGGTGTGGCGCCGGCAGCGATGGTGACTGCCATGGTTTCACCGATGGCGCGTGATATGGCGATGATGAAAGCGGAGATGATGCCGCTGAGGGCGGCCGGAACGACCACTTTGGTGGCAACCTCAAATTTGGTGGCACCCAGGGCATAGGCGCCTTCGCGCAGGGAGCGGGGCACAGAACGCATGGCATCTTCGCTGATGGATGTGACCATGGGGATGATCATGATACCAACCACAATGGCGGCGCTCAGGGCATTGAAAAAGCCCATGCGTCCACCCAGGGTTTCTTCCACAAAGGTTTTCAGCAGGGGAGTGACAAAACTGATCGCAAAGTAGCCATATACAACGGTAGGAATGCCCGCAAGGATTTCAATGGCGGGTTTCAGAACCTTGCGCAATTTGCTGGAGGCATATTCACTCAAGAAGATAGCGCTGCCAAGACCCAGGGGTATGGCGATCGCACCAGAAATTAAGGCGATCATCATGGTGCCGCGGATCAATGGCCTGACGCCGAAGTTGGTAGATTTCACCTCGGAAGCCAGCGGGCGCCAGTCGGTGCCGGTGAAGTAATCCCACAGGTTGACTTCAGGCCGGGCGAAGAAACCGATGGTTTCGCTGAACAGAGAAAAGATAATGCCGATGGTGACGAAAATTCCTAAAATCGCACATAGAAAGACGATACTGTGGACAAGTTTATCAGCGGATTTACGCTGTCTGAGGTTGCTCATCTGCGCGGCAGTGAGCAACTGGGTGTTGACTCCAGTTTGTTTTCTCAAAAGTTGACTAAGCATATTGACCTCTATTTTTGCTGCGTTTTGAGTTTTTACTGCTCAGAGGGACAGATGTTTTTGGGTATCTGTCCCTCTGAATTTTACGTCAGAAACGAAGGGTTTGGAGTAATTATTGTGCCAGGGTGCTGTTCACCAGATCGATATTGGACTGATAAGTACCGGTGGGGGGCATAGAGTAGCCGACCTCATCCATAATGAAGGGGGCGCCGCTGTCACTGAGGAAGAATTTGACGAACTCAGCCACCTGGGGTTTGGTTTTCAACGATTCGATGTTGACATAGATGAACAGGGGGCGAGAAAGGGGATTGTAGGAGCCATCCTGCACGGTATCGTTGGAGGGGACGACGGCGTCGCCGTTTTTGTTGACAACGGGGACAGCGCGCACGGCTTCGGTGTTATTGATGTAGTAAGCGAAGCCGAAGAAACCGAAGGAGTAGAGCTCGTTGGCGATACCATCGAGGAGGACGTTGTCGTCGGATGAGAAGGTGGTGTTGGCGTCCTGGCGCAGGTCTTTTTCGCCGGTCTCTTTTTCAACGATCTCGGTCATGTAGTCGCGGGTGCCGCTGTCGGGATCGGGGATGAAGAAGAGGATTTCTTCATCGGGGTAGGAAGGATCGAGGTCCGACCATTTGGTGACAGTGGTGCTGGCGCTGAGGAGCAAACCGAGTTGTTCAGGGGTGACAGATTCGAGCCAGTCATTGTCGGGGTTGACCATGACGGTGAGGCCGTCGAGGGCGATGAAGAGTTCGATGTATTCGATGCCGTTGGTTTCACACAGTTCAGCTTCGGAATCAGCGCCGGTTTTGATGGCGCGGGAAGCGTCTGAGATATCGGTTTCACCGATACAGAACTTCTTGAAGCCGCCGCCGGTGCCAGACAGGCCAACGGAGATGCGCACGTTGGGGGCAACCGCTGCGAATTCTTCCGCCACAGCGGTGGTGATGGGGTAGACGGTCGAGGAACCATCTGCGATCACATCGCCGGACAGGGCGGCCAGTTCGTCGGCTTCTATCTCGACGACTTCTTCCACAACTGTTTCAGCTGCGGGCGCCTGGGTGGCTTCAGGGGCTGGGGTGCTGGTCTGGCACGCCGAGATTGCCATCATGGCAATCAGCAAGACCAACATCATAGCAAAAAACTTCTTTTTCAACATTCTTGTTCTCCTAGTATATTTTTGAATTTACCGTTACAACAAATCGAAAAAATTGTATCAATCAATGTTTATCAACTTGTTAACGTCCAGTTAAGGATTGGTTTTGGACGTTTTTTTTAAAGTTTGATGCAAAATAGGAGCAATCACGGATGAATTTCAGGTTCATGTGTCATTAACATCTTGTTAACAAACCATTCAACCTTTGTTAATTGGCGGGTGGTAGGATTGCATAGATAGGTTGATAGTTCCTTATATTGGAAAATTTTCCGATGAGGTGCTAACCAAAGTAAGCTTTCGAAGGACGTGTGGCATTTGATGAGCAATCAGAATAACCGCAAAACGAAATTGCAGACCCAGAATTATGCTCTGTATTACGGCAATTTTCAGGCATTGAAGGACATCAATATTGAAATTCCAGAACGGCAGGTGACGGCATTAATCGGTCCCTCTGGCTGCGGGAAGAGCACCTTTTTGCGCACTTTCAACCGCATGAATGACCTGATCCCCAATGTGCGGGTGGAAGGCAAGGCTTTGTTAAACAATGATGACATCTTTGACATGGACGTGGTCGCGTTGCGGCAGCATGTGGGCATGGTTTTTCAGCAGCCCAACCCTTTCCCCAAGTCAATCTATGACAATGTCGCCTATGGTCCGCGCATTAATGGACACCCCAGCCGCAGCGAGTTGGATGACATCGTCGAGCGCAGCCTGAAAGGCGCGGCCATGTGGGATGAGGTCAAAGATGACCTCAAACGGTCTGGCCTGGCGCTATCGGGCGGGCAGCAGCAGCGCCTGTGCATCGCGCGCTGTCTGGCGGTGGAACCTGAGGTGATTTTGATGGATGAACCGGCTTCCGCGTTAGATCCGATCGCCACCGCGCGCATTGAAGAATTGATCCGCGAGCTAAAAGAGCACTACACTATTTTGATTGTGACCCACAACATGCAGCAGGCGGCGCGCATTTCAGACTTTACCGCCTTTTTCTATACCGATGAATCTCGCACCGGACAATTGATGGAGTTCAATGCCACCCGTGAGATTTTTACCAACCCCAAAAACAAACTGACCGAAGATTATATCACCGGGCGCTTTGGGTAAGCGGTGAGGAACAGAGTATGGTGATTCGACTGGCTTTAGACAAGGAACTGATCAATCTGCAGAACGATGTGCTGGCGTTGGGCAACCTGGTGGAAGCCATGCTGGTAGATTCTGTCAGGTTCCTCAAGGCGCGTGACTTTGCGGGCTCAGAACGGGTGATGGCGCAAGATGCCCAGGTGAATGCAAAACGCTTCCATCTGGAAGATCAGATTCTGACCACCATCGCATTGCAGCAACCACGCGCGGGCGATCTGCGCCGTCTGGCGGCCATGCTGGAATTTGCCTCCGAGTTGGAGCGCATCGGTGATTATGCCAAAGGTATCGGCAAGATTAACCTGATGATCGGCAGACAGGATTTGATGAAACCGCTGATTGACATCCCGCGTATGTGTGAGATCTGCCAAACGATGCTGCGTCAGGTGTTGACGGCGTTTGTGCGCCACGATGCAGAGCTTGCCTGTACGATTCCGCCTATAGACGACGACCTGGATGGGTTGTATAACCAGGTATATCGTGAATTGGCCACCTGTTTGATGGTGAATCCTGCACAACTTGATCAGGCAAACTACTTGCTGTGGGCAGCCCACAACCTGGAACGCACCGGTGACCGTGTGATCAACCTGTGTGAGCGGGTGGTATACATGGTCACAGGTGAACTGGCTGAATTGAATTAAACGATACTCGCTGTATCCAAACGGGCGACAAAATTCATTACCGATTATCTGGGATTTACAGCTGGCGGCGGGGCGGGTGGGATGTTTTTACGGCGAGATTGGCGTTTCTGACGGCGTAGGTGTCGTTTTTCACGGCGCAGAAGACGGCGTGTCTTCCAGTTCTGGCGCCAGCCTTTGCGCTGCCAGGCAGGCCGCTCGGGCAGTTCGAATTCATGGGATTCAAATTCGTAATATTGGAACACTTCTGAGAAGGCGTTAACTATCGCCTCTTCGGTCAAACCCATCTCAGCCAGGTCATACTCATGTTTGGAGCGGTAGGTGCGCTGCTGGTCGGTTTCTTGTTCAAGAATGGCTTCGAATTTCTCTGATAGCGGCAGGCCCATCCATTGGTAGAGGTCAATGATGACCTCGTCGGTATCAGCCACCAGTTCATCATATTTGACAAAGGTGCACACCTCTTCTTTGTCCTGAAAATACTCGGCAGGATAGAGGTAGTAGTGGTTCATAACCTCGTAGAACTCTTCCTTGTAGGGATAGGGTTCGAGGGGGCTGCCAAACACCTTCCAGCCGGAGGACATGTAGTTCATCATCGAAGGCATGCACTCGAAAGGATTGCGCACCAGGTCGATGAAGCGTGCATCGGGGAATACTTCCAGCAAGGTATCGATTTTCCCGGAGAAGGAGGGGTTTTTCGAGAGCAGGATTTTGTCACCGCCATGCGCGTAGATGTGGCGCTGCACCATATTCTTGTAAAATCCGATGATCTTAAGGCGGTCATCATGCGGGATCATCTTATCGAAGAAGAAATGCGGCAGGGTGGTTTCCTTGATCGGGTAGATGGGCCACAGTACAGCGCTTGCCCAGATGTGGATGAGGAAATGTTCGTCTTCTTCTGAGCCATTGAGGCGGATTTTGTGAGCGCGTTTGTCCATTGAGATGCTTTCGTTGATGTCATCCAAGGTGCGTTTGAAGGAGACTTTGAGCAAGTTGAGCAGGTCACGCAGCAGCCAGATGAACTTGCGCTGGATGATGGAAGGCGCGAACAACAGCTCCCACGAGGTGGTGGCGGTGAAGGTGTCGGTGTCCTTTTCGATCAGGCGGTGGGTGAAGGTGGTGCCGCTGCGCGGGTTGCCGATGATGAACACGGGCGTTTTCACAGTTTGCCGACGGTATTTGGGGAAGAAGATCTCATCCAGCCCGAAGCCGATCCAGTTGAGGATTTCAGTGGGGATGAAGATGAGCAGAAAGACAGTCAGGGCAAAGATGCGTTTGGGGGTCAGGCGGTAGTGGGTGCCGCGTGCGCGAAAAAAAGCAAGGTAGTTGTAATAGAAAAAAGCACGAATACCAAACATTCACCACTCCAAAACGGGTTATTTCTGCCTAATTGTATCAAGGAAAGCAGCGGCGGTTGCAAGAGCCGTATAAAATTTGGTGGATTAAGGCTTGCGTTTACGCTGGCTGAACAGGTAGCCCAGCGCACCGAGAATGCTGGCAAAGACCCCAGCAGCAACCCAGACTGGTTTCCAGTTGAGCCGGGCGGTTTTTGAACCCTGCGGGATGGCGGGCTGCTCGGTGTCCATGACCGCAAACAATTGCGTCAGGTTGGGGGTAGCGACGGCGGCGGTTTGTATCAACTGCTGGAATTCACGCGCAAGGAAGTACATCTCATCGCGGGCGTTGTTGGCATGCACGGCAATGGCGATGCGCGCGGTTTCGCTGGCAAACAATTTGCGCAAGATGGCGACGGCGACCGGTTCAGGCAGCTTTGCCATCAGGGTATAGCTGACAGGAATGATCCTGCTGCCGTTTTTGCGCACTACCTTGAAACCTTCTTTGATGGCGCGGAAGATCATCAACAGAGCGTCGCGGGTTTGGGCAAGATGGTAATTGTTGCCTTCGCAGCGGTACAGGCCGAATGCCAGCGGCAGGGTCAGAGCGGCGTGGGTTTTCAGCCAGTCATCCATGTGGGGCTGGATTTCAATGTCAAACCCTGCTTGTTGGAATAGCTGCGCCAATTGCTGCAGGCGTTGGGTGCGTTTTCCGTCCAGTTCGCCCAGCCAGATCTTACCGACCTTGCCACTGTGTTCATCACGGAAATGGTAGAGGATGTCGCCGCGGCGTTCGCCGCCGCTGCCGCCGAAACCAAGCAGGATCTTTTCTGCGGGAAGTTGTTCCAGCAGATCAACTGCGTCGCCGAGGTTGTTGCCCAGAAAGACGATGGTTTTTGCATGCTGGTTTTGCGCCAGGATGGGCAGGATTTCGTGATGCTGGTTACGGCGCAGGGTGACGAGGATAACATCAAAATCATCTTCGGGCGCGAGGGTCTCGATCACGGTAGGATGAGCGGTGTAATAGTCGGCACCTTGCAGCGGGTGAGTTACGATACCGAAAGAACGGATGGCCTCGGCATGGCTGCCACGCGCCAGGATGGTCACTTTCTGTCCGTTTCTTTCCAATTGGCTGGCGATGATGCTGCTGATCATACCGGCGCCGTATATGAGAATGTTCACCTTTCTTCTCCGTCGGGGCATTGAAAACCGTGTTTTGAGTATAACATAGATGCCATTGGGGCAGCCTTGACGAAAGTAATCGGCTGGGGTATGATTATGTGCGTTGCCCTCGTAGCTCAATAGGATAGAGCGCTTGCTTGCGGAGCAAAAGGTTGGGGATTCGAATTCCTCCGAGGGCGCCATTCATTCATAAACAACAGTTGAAGAACCACCTGACAAGGGTGGTTCTTTCTGTGTAAAAACTAAGTCTACGCCAGCAGGCATCTGGTATAATTGACTAGACAAGAAACGAACTCTAAATCCGTTTATTGGAATACCAGGCAACGTTGCCTGTTCACATCATTTAACCCCGAACCCGGAACAACCTATGGAAGAATCCCCAAAAAAACACGAGCTGGTGATGCTGATCAATCGGGGGCATCCAGCCAATCAGTTGTTTGAAGAAGCTACCATTGCCGAATTGGCAGCGCCTGTCTGGTTAGGCACGATTGTGGAAGCCCGCGCATATCTGGCGGAGCATCGCCCGGTGGCCGGCATTCTCCAGTTCCCCTTCGAAGGCGTGGAATGGGAAGATGTGATTGATTTAATTCAGAGTTATGCTGGCACCACCCGGTTGGCGGTATTGGCCGAGGATCTGGAAGTATCAAAGGCGGTAGCAGCGGTGAAGGCCGGTGCGGTAGATGTCCTGCTGCCTGACCAGTGGCACACCCTGGCAGAACAGCTGCCGCGATGGCTGGACCAATCTGAGAAAATGCCGACAGAAGCCATGTATGCTGCCTTCGTGGAAGGCAGCCAGGAATTGACCTTTTTAAAGGATGAACAGCTGCGCTATCTGTTTGTTACTGATAGTTATGCACGGTTACTCGGTAAACCTGTCCATGCGATCGTGGGACAATCGGACTTCGCGTTGATACCGCCGAAAGAAGCCGCCATGTACTGTGCCTCAGACAGAGAAGCACTCAACAGTCAGCGTATGATAGCTATGAAGGAACACTGGGGCAGAGATTTGTATGAAGTGCGCAAATTCCCCGTGTGTCTTTCTGATGGCACAACTGGTGTGGGTGGGTTTGTACGTAATCTCAGCACGTTTGACACAATTACAGAAGAGGCCAATCTTTCGCTGCAGCGTTTGGAAAGCCTGGTAGAGATTTTAGATCAAAAAACAGATACGATTCAAGAGCTGCTCGATCATAGTTTGAACGAATTGATCGAACTGACTGGCAGTAAGTTTGGTTATATCTTTTTTTACAACGAGGAAGCACAGCAATTTATCCTGAACACCTGGTCAAAGGGTGTGACGCAGGAATGTACGGTGGCAGAACAACAGCAGGTGTATGACCTGGCAAAAACCGGCATTTGGGGAGAAGCGGTGCGTCAGCGTAAGATCATCATCGTGAATGATTTCCGGGCTGATAATCCATTCAAAAAGGGCTATCCAGAAGGGCATGTCGCCCTGCACAGCTTCATGACCGTGCCGCTGTTTGACGGTGACCAAATTGTGGCGGTGGTGGGGCTGGCAAACAAGGCCGGTGAGTATACCCGCGCGGATGAGCTGCAGGTCAGTTTGTTGATGGATTCGGTGTGGAAGGTGGTGGCGCAGCGCCGCACGGCTGAAGAGTATGCACGACTGTCAGAGCGAATGAAGCATTATATCGAATCCAGCACCGTGGTTTTGTTTGGTTTCGAGTTCACTCAAGAAGGTGCTCTATTGCGCTGGAGCAGCGACAATGTCGCGCGTTACCTGGGATATTCGGTTGATGAAATCGATGATCCCGATTTGTGGCAGGCGAATGTGCTGGATGAAGGGGTTCCCAACCTGCAAAACATTGCCGAATGGCAGGAGCAAGTTTCCGACCAGGTTGTGCGTGAATACCGTTTTCGGCACAAGGACGGGCATGCCATTTGGGTGCAGGAAGATATCCGCATTTTGCGTGACGAAAGTGGCAAGCCAAAGGAAGCCATCAGCGCCTGGACGGACATCACCGAGCGCAAGCAAGTTGAGAGAGAGTTGCGTGCGCAGAAAGAACTGCGGGACAAAATTTTTGACCTGCTGCCGATTGGCTTGTGGTTTGCGGATGAAAACGGTGCTTTGCTGCGCGGCAACCCGATGGGCGTGAAGATCTGGGGCGCGGAGCCGTTGGTGCCTCCGCAAGAGTATGGCGTGTTTAAAGCGCGGCGGCTCCCCTCCGGCGAAGAAATCGCGCCGGAAGATTGGGCGCTGGCGCATAGCATCCGTGAGGGCATAACCATTGCAGATGAGCTGCTGGAAATTGACGCGTTTGATGGCGAGAAACGGGTCATTTATAACTACACAGCCCCTATCAAAGACGATGACGATAAGGTCACTGGTGCGATTGTGATGAATCGCGATATCACCCAGCAATACCGCGTAGAACAGGCGCTGCGGGAGAGCGAAAACAAATTCCGCGCACTGTTTCAGAACAATCACGCCATCATGTTGGTCATCGACCCGGCTGACAGCAAGATCATCGATGCCAATCCGGCTGCCAGCCGCTATTACGGCTGGTCTATAGAAGAGTTATGCCAAAAGCATGTTCAAGAAATCAGTGCACTCACCGCTGAAGAAGTGCAGGCAGAGATGCAAAGAGCGCTGAGCGAAGAAAGCTCGTTCTTTAAAGTCAAACACCGGCTTGCCAGCGGTGAGGTTCGTAATGTGGATATTTTCAGTGGTCCGGTAGAATTTGAGGGCAGGAAACTGCTATATTCCATCATCCATGATGTAACCGAGCGGGTGAAGGCACAGGCGCAAACCAGGCGCTATTTACAACGGCAGGAGACTCTTATTCGGCTGGGTAGGGCGTTGAGCAGCACCCTTGATCTCGATATGGTCTATCGCACTGTGCGCCGTTTTGTGTTGGAAGAAATCCCGGTAGAAAATTTTGCCATCGCCCTCTATGATGCTGCCCAGGCCTCCATCCGTTTTCAATATGTATATGCTGACGGGCAGCACCTGGATGTAACTGAGATTCCGGCGATGGCGTATGACCCGCACAATTCTTTGTTCAAACGATCTCAGGCGATTGCCGCACGTGAGGCAGTTGTTGTGGATGGGCACGTCGCAAATGTGGGGGCAAAGGGCGAGAAACTGTTTAAGAACGATCTTGTGCCACCTCAATCGGCGCTGTATGTGCCGATGGTGAGTGAAGGCGAACCAATCGGGCTGATTGATCTGCAATCCTACCAGCCGAACGCGTTTTCAGCCAGCGATGTCGAGTGGTTGGGGGTGGTTGCCAACCAGGTTAGTATGGCGATCAAGAATGCGCAGTTGTATGACCAGATCCGCAGCCGGCTGACACAGTTGAATGGTCTGCGCGACATTGACAGTTTCATCACCGGCCACCTTCCCCTCGACCAGATCCTGAAGAGTATTTTGGATCTGGTGCAATTCCAAGTAGAGGTGGATGCCGCCGATATCTTGATACTTGAAGAGGGAAGCAACCAGCTGCGTTCAGCTGCCGCTTTCGGCTTCACGCAGGAGACGATTGAAAAGGTTGTTTTGGCGGCGGATCAGAGTTATGCCGGGGAGGTGCTGCGCACGCAGAAGCCGGTGACTTTTGTCAGGCACGAAGCGGATGCATATGTATTGGATCAATGGCTTGTCTGGCAGCAGGAGCAATTCAGGGCTTATATCGGGGTGCCACTGATGATCAACCGTGACGTCAAAGGGGTGTTGGAGGTATTCAGGCATGAACCAGTTTTGCTGGATGCCCAAAGCCAGCACTTTTTGGAGACTCTGGCGGGCCAGGCGGCGATCGCCATTGAACAGCGTGAATTGTTCGACGGCCTGCAGCACTCGAACGAGGAACTGAGGCAGGCGTATGATGCCACCATCGAAGGCTGGTCGCGGGCGATGGATCTGCGCGATCGTGAGACCGAGGGGCATACCCAACGGGTGACGGTATTGACCTGCCGTATTGCCCAAGAACATTTCCATTTTGATGACGAAGCTTTGTTGTGGATGCGGCGCGGCGCACTGCTGCACGACATCGGCAAGTTGGGCGTGCCTGACAATATCTTGCTGAAGGAAGGCGCGTTGACCCTGGAAGAATGGGTGATCATGAAAACCCACCCGCACATGGCGTATGAGATGATCAAATCTATTGATTACCTGCAGAACGCCGTTGATATCCCCCATTTCCATCATGAAAAATGGGATGGCAGCGGTTATCCGCACGGGTTAATGGGCGAGTCAATCCCATTGCCAGCGCGCATTTTCGCCGTTGTGGATGTGTGGGACGCGCTGACCAGTGACCGGCCTTATCGTAAAGCATGGCGCAAGGAAGAAGCCCTGCAGTACATCCGCGAGCAATCTGGCATTCACTTTGACCCGGCGGTGGTGGAGGCTTTCTTCGCAGCCCTGACACAACTGCCTTAGTCTTTGATCAGACAACAGACAAAATCTCACGCTTGACACGAGAAGGGGTATAATTGTGCGGCTGATTGGTATGAATGAAAGGTAACTTATGGGTGCGTTGGTGAAACAAACGCAATTTCGAAATATCGCCATTATCGCGCATGTGGATCATGGCAAAACCACGCTGGTCGACAGCATGTTGAAGCAGGCGAAAATTTTCCGCGAAAACCAGCAGGTGGCGGAACGGGTGATGGATTCTAATGACCTGGAACGTGAGCGGGGCATTACGATTTTGGCGAAGAACACCGCTATCATCATCCCTGACCCGCACAGCGGTGAACTGGTCAAGATCAATATCGTGGATACGCCCGGCCATGCCGATTTCGGTGGTGAGGTCGAACGCATCATGAACATGGTTGATGGCGTGCTGCTGCTGGTGGATGCCGCTGAGGGGCCCAAACCGCAGACGCGCTTTGTCTTGAAGCAAGCCATCTCCAAGAATCTGCCGGCGATTGTTTTGATCAACAAGATGGACCGGCGTGAAGCACTGCCGGACCGCGCGCTGGACTTGACTTTTGATTTGTTCATCGAACTGGGCGCGAATGACGGTATGGCGGAATTCCCCATCATCTACTGCAACGCCATCACAGGCCAGGCGGGTTATGGGCATGAGCTCTCGCCCAACCTGCAGCCTCTGTTCGAAACCATCCTTAGCCATATCCCCGCGCCTGACGTGGACGTGGAAGGGCCGCTGCAACTGCTGGTGACCAACTTGGGGTATGACGAATACCGTGGGTCGACTGCGGTGGGGCGCATTCATCGCGGGGTGATCAAACAAGGGCAGACCCTGGCGCGTATTCAACGCGATGGTTCGCTGCTGTATGACCAGGCGAAATACGTGTTTGTGTTCTATGGATTAGAAAAACAGCCGGTGGAGATGGCCCAGGCGGGTGAAATCGTGACCATCGCCGGGCTGGAGAATATCGCCATTGGTGAAACCTTGGCAGACCCTGAACAGCCGGAAGCATTGCCGGTGATCGAAGTAGAAGCCCCGACCGTGCGCATGACTTTTGGGGTGAATACTTCGCCCTTTGCAGGGCGTGACGGCAGCCGCGGCACATCGCGCAATATCCGCGACCGCCTGATGCAAGAGCTGCGTACTAACATTGCCTTGCGGGTGGAACCCACCGAAAGCGCGGAGCGGTTCTTGGTGTCAGGGCGCGGCGAGTTGCACCTGGGGATCTTGATCGAGACCATGCGGCGCGAGGGTTACGAGTTTGAGGTGTCACGGCCAGAAGCGATCGTGATCGAGAATGAACAGGGCGAGAAACTGGAACCATATGAAGAGGTGCATGTGGATGTGCCGGAGAGCGACGTGGGTGCGGTGGTCGAGATGTTGGGCAGCCGCCAGGGCGAAATGACCAACATGGCGCCCAATGCCGATGGCACCGTGCACATCATTTACCGCATACCTGTGCGCACGTTGTTGGGGTTCCGCTACTACTTCATGACCGCCACACGCGGCCTGGGCGTGTTGAACACCATCTTTGATGGTTATGATACCTTGCAAAGCGCGGTGCGCCATCAGCAATCACGTTCGATCGTGGCCTGGGAAACAGGTGTCGCCACCACTTTTGGTCTGCGCAATGCGGAAGAACGCGGTATGTTGTTCATTGATCCTGGCACCGAGGTGTATGAAGGCATGGTAGTAGGCGAGAATTCGCGCCCTGAAGACTTGACCGTGAATGTGTGCAAGAAACGCGCGCTGACCAACATGCGTCAATCAAACCGTGAAATTGTAGAGAGGCTGGCACGCAGGCGTGATATGAGCCTGGATGAAGCTATCGAATATCTTTCATCAGATGAATTGCTCGAAGTAACGCCCAGTCACCTGCGCATCCGCAAGCGTATTTTGAAAACGGAAGAACGCGGCAAGAGCATCAAAAAGCAAAAGGAATTGCTGACGTAGGCTTTCGCTCTACACCATTAAGTGCGCGCTGCCAACCTGATTGCAGATGACCATGCACTGCAAGAGACAAGAGATGACTTCTTTTTCTCTCATTTTTCAATTTTTCTACGAGCCAAGAGGGTGATAGAAACAGGTAAAATTGGTATGTCTGTGATAAGCAGAGCGAGCATTGGGAAAAAGGGATCGGCAGGGCGTATGAGTAAAAAGAAGCGCATCATCATTCACATCGGCACCCACAAAACCGGCAGCACCACCATTCAAAACGGCTGCTGCGATAACCGCGAGCGCCTGCGCGCCAATGGCTGGCTGTTTCCTGTCACCGGCATGTACCTCTTCGGACAGCACAATATTGCCTGGGAGATGGCATCCGGGCACGTCCAGCCATGGAACTGGATCGGCGAATGGGTGCGTTACCGCCCCGAATGGGGCGGGATGGACCGTCTGCTGGCTGAAATTGAGACAGCCGGGGTTGAGACAGTCATCCTCAGCTCGGAAGATTTTGACGGCTTGCAGACTGAACGGATTCAACGGCTGCACGAACGTCTGGCAGAGTTCGAAATTGACATTGTCGTTTACCTGCGGGAACAGGCTTCTTTGCTGCAATCAGCCTGGACACAGTTCGTCCGGTCTGGTTTTGTCACCATGCCCTTTCCCGCGTTTGTGGATGACATGCTGGCAGCACCAGCCGAACAGCAGCGCTACTTCGGTGCATATGACCGATTCTTACAGCCCTGGCGGGCGGTCTTTGGTGCTGAACATGTGCAGGTGCATTTTCTATCTCGTGATCTGTTCAATGACAATATCTTCTATGATTTTCTGCGTACCTGTAGGGTGGAGAATGTGGAAGGGTATCAGGTGCCGGATGACCAGAATGTGTCCCCCGGGCTGAAAAGCCTGACGCTGATCTGTTTACTCAACAAAAGTGTTGATTCGATGGAAAAGCGTTCTCAGGTAGCGCGGCTGGTGCAGGAATTTGCGAATCAACAGGGATGGAACGATGCGAAGTTGAACTTGATCTCAGAAGAAATTTATCGCAAGGTGCACGCGCATTTTGTGGAAAGCAATGCCTGGATGGAGCGTCATTACCCCGGCTGGCAGGCGGTGGTAGAAAAATTCCAGCCCAAACCCCTCAGCCATTTTGACCTTTCCATCATGACTTCTGAGGAAATGCTGGCAGTCAGTCAGCATGTCTTGGCGCGGTTGTTCAACGACAATGTAACGCAGGGCTGGTAACCGTTTTTTCAACCAAGACCGCCCTTGTTTCTGCCTGAGAAACATGTCAAAATGGTGGCAGAAAAACTCACTGACAGAAAGATAAAACAGGAGGCATGATGAAATTCTCTGCAGGTTATTGGCAGATGCGCGCAGGGGTTGAGCCCCATTATGCGGTGCAGGTGGTGGATACCAGGGTCGAAGCAGACTGCTTGACCGTGTATGCCCCCAGCCGGCGCATCCGGCACCGCGGCGACACCCTCAACATTGCCTTGCTGACGGTGGAGTATTCGTCGCCGATGGCAAATGTCATTCGTGTGCGGGCTTATCATCATGATGGGGGCGTTGACCCGGGGGTGCATTTCCAGCTGTTTGAAGAGCAAGGCAACACAGTGTCAGTCGATGAGGACGACACTGCCGCCTGGCTGACCAGCGGGGACCTTACCGTGCGGGTTGACAAGGGCAATGATTTCCGTGTTTCGTTTTTGGCGGAGGATAAGCCCCTGACCTACAGCGGTTGGCGCGGGTTGGCTTACCTTACAGCGGACGGCGAGGCCTACATGCGCGAGCAACTGGGCTTGGATGTGGGCGAATGTACCTATGGGTTGGGAGAGCGCTTCACGCCTTTTGTTAAAAACGGACAGGTGATCGATATGTGGAATGAAGACGGCGGCACCAGTAGCGAGATCGCTTACAAGAACATTCCCTTTTATTTGACCAACCGCGGTTATGGGGTGTTTGTCAACCACCCCGAAAAGGTGTCCTTTGAGGTCGCTTCGGAAGATGTGGAGCGGGTGCAGTTCAGCGTGCCTGGCGAGGTGATCGAGTATTTCGTGATCTATGGCCCTGCCCCAAAACAGATTCTGGAGCGTTACACGGCATTGACCGGACGTCCCGCGCTGCCGCCAGCCTGGTCGTTCGGCTTGTGGCTGACCACGTCGTTCACCACGCAGTATGACGAGGAGACCGTGACCTCCTTCATTGAAGGCATGGCGTCACGCGATCTCCCCTTACATGTCTTTCATTACGACTGTTTCTGGATGAAGGAATTCCAGTGGTGTGATTTTGAATGGGACAATCGTGTGTTTCCTGACCCACAAGGCATGTTGGCACGCCTGAAAGAACGCGGATTGCACATCTGTGTGTGGGTCAACCCCTATATCGCGCAAAAATCGGCACTGTTCGAGGAAGGCAAGCAACATGGCTACCTGCTCAAGCGGTCGGATGGTTCGGTGTGGCAGTGCGATCTATGGCAGGCGGGCATGGGACTGGTGGACTTCACCAATCCGGCAGCGCGCACCTGGTATGCGGACAAACTGCGCACGCTGGTGGAAATGGGCGTGGATTGTTTTAAGACCGATTTCGGCGAACGCATTCCCACCGACGTGGCCTATCATAACGGCGCTGACCCCGTGCGCATGTCAAGGCAAAGTAGAAATGTC
>Ga0334889_1002993_pt1 | contig 17631 bp, 19 predicted proteins | sample GraSluR1_MG_2_FD_207222 | JGI IMG/M metagenome (GOLD analysis project Ga0334889, IMG submission 207222) | Sludge microbial communities from methane-producing bioreactor in Wageningen University, Netherlands - Granular Sludge_8_08-R1 | ecosystem: Engineered > Bioreactor > Anaerobic > Unclassified... | reverse complement strand
ACCGTATACCCTGGGGTTTTGTATCATCAGTTGTTGTTATAGTTTTACTTTTAGCAGGGGTAATTGTAATATGGTTATGGAACTCAAGGCTTCAGAAAAAAGTTGATGAGGCCACAAAAGAGCTGAAACAGATGAAAGATGAAGCGGAAGCTGCTACCATTGCAAAGGGGCGTTTCCTTGACAATATCTCCCATGAGCTTCGAACACCTTTAACTTTAATTCTGGCTCCACTGGAAGAAGCCCTGGAAAAGGGTGCTTCACCGGGTGATGAAACCCTTAAAGTAGTAAAAAGAAACTCCTTCTACCTGCTTAATCTGATAAATGACCTTCTTTTCCTTTCCGGAATAAAAGGAAATAAAATAACCATATATGTTTCAGAAACCGATCTTTCATCTTTAGTAAAAACATATTGTGAAGAGGTAAAACCGGCTGCAGAGGGAAAGGGGATAAGTATAAATTTCAGTTCTCCGCCGGATCCGGTTAATCTCTATCTTGACAGGGGAAAATTCTGCCATGTTATTTCCAACTTTTTTTCAAATTCAATGAAATATACTGAACCTGGCGGCTCTATCGATGTATCAATAATTAATGCAGCTGATGAAATTGTACTGAAATTCAGTGATACAGGTTCAGGGATTCCCCTTTCAGACATTGATACAATTTTTAACAGGTTCAGCAGGGTGGAGGGTGTTAAAAGGAAGGTTAAGGATGGGACGGGAATAGGCCTTGCAATTGTCAAGGAGACTGTTGAACTTATGGGTGGTTCTGTTTCTGCGGCAAGCAGGTATATTGAAGATTACCCCCATAACCATGGAACCGATTTTTATGTAAATCTCCCTGTTGGAAGTGAGCATTTTAACGGCCGTGATGATGTTATTTTTGTAAATTCTACGGAAGAAGCGTCAACCTTTATGTCTCCCTGCTTATATAATTTATCTGAATCGGGACCGGTTTCCGGAAACAAGGGTGAAATTATTGCTGATGATGAAAAGCCGGCAATCCTTGTTGCTGAAGATAATGAGGATATGCTTAATTTTCTTATAAAACTCCTTGGTGATAATTTCAAGGTGCTTGCAGCCTTTAATGGGGCTCAAGCTCTGGAAATTCTCAGTAAAGAGGAGCCGGTTGATCTTATTCTTTCAGATGTTATGATGCCGGAAATGGACGGCTATGAATTTATGAAACAGATCCGGTCAGATGAAAGATATGCGGATATCCCCCTCATATTTTTGACAGCCAGGGGTGATGATCTCTTTAAATATGAGGGGCTTGCCCTGGGTGCAGTAGATTATGTGATAAAACCCTTTAACCCGGAGGAACTTAAGCTTAGAATAAAAAATCAGATGGAACTGAGTCTTATGCAGAAAAAACTGAGGGTTAAAAATGATGAGCTCTACAGCAGGCTGAAGGGGAGGCTGGAAAAAAAGGATCAGGTGATAACATCTGACAATGAAAAGAAAATGGAAGAGATATGCCTCTTTATTAAAGAAAATCTTAATGAAGATCTTAACCGTGATATGCTTGCATCAGCAGCAGGGATTATTCCCGATACATTCAGCCGTGTATTTAACAAATATACAGGGATGAATCTCTCCGATTATATCAACAGGCAGCGGATTGAAGCTGCAATTGAGATGCTTGAAACTACAGATAAAGCAGTTACCAGGATTTCAATGGAAACCGGATTTGAGAGTCTCCGTACATTCAACAGGGCATTCAGAAAAATTACAGGTGAAAGCCCCGGTGATTACAGGGCGCGCATAAAAAACAGTTAATCGGGTTCAATTTCATAAATTAAATCCAGCAGTAAAAACATACTTTTAACAGAAATTATACAATCTTACTAAAACTCCATTATTGCATCAGCCATTTTATGACGTCAGAAAATGGCCATACTTTTTTATGGTCATTTTCTGATTAATCAAAGGATGTCTTGCTATAAATATTATCTATGGCAATATTCCTGTAAAATCTGAAATAATCTAAGCGGGAGGTTGATATGAGCAAAATAATCTTCAGATTAGCCGTTGCAGGGGCATTAATCGGAATTATAAATAATATACTCCTCTTCTTGTCATTCTCAACAGGAATGCACGGCTTATGGTCAATTTTTCCCTATGCTGACAGGGGTGAGATGGTATTGTTAAATGCAATTTTAACAATTATTTTCTTTCTGATTATTCTTTTCCCCGGGCTTGTTTCAAAACAGGAAAATAGTTAGGCGGAACTTCAATGGCAGCCGGACAACATAGTATTGATAATCCTTTATTTTTATTAAAAAAAGCGGGTAAAAGATGTGAAATCATTTTTGCAGCCCTCCTTTTTGCGTCTTTTTTTATCCCCTGGGTTAAAGTGGGGGGCCTGTTTTACTATTCAGGGTATGTAATACCTGATGCCTTATTCACCCTTGCACAATTTTTTGAAGCTTCATCCGGAAATAAATCGGGTATACTTATTATGGCATATGTTAGTTATTCCCTCTATTTAATTCCATTTCTCAGCATTATAATTATTGTTATGAGTATTTATAATTTCAATTTGAGGATTGTGTCAATTCTTGTGGGGGTTGTACCTTTTATAGCACTTTCTTATGCAATCATTGAATTCGGTAATATTTTTAATAATCTCTATGCGGGATTCTACTTAACAATTTTTGCTTCACTTTCACTTGCTATTTCAGTATATATTAAATCATGCAGAAAAAATATTCAGAAATAAAGACTTTTTTAAAAGTAATTATTTCTAAAGATATTTTTTATTGTAATAATGCTTTTTTAATATTTACACTGCATTCTGCTGCGGGGATATAAGAGCATTTCATTGCAAATAAAAGTTTATGAGTTAACACTCATTATTTAATATTTATGGCTCATTCCGGATTTTTGGGAAAAGTAATAATATTGTTTGTTTCCACATATCCTGGAGTAAGCCCCCTGTCTACCCCAAGGGTACTTCTTCGCTTTGCTTACTTCGACGAGCTCAGTACAAGCAGAGGGCGCCCTGAAGGGGGCACGTAAAATAAAAACTTGAGCAAGTTGATGAATCAAAGTATTAAAAAACCCTTTATATTGTTGAGCTTGCAAAAGATATGCGGAACAATCTAAAGGGAATAGTTATCAAAGTGGTAATAATTATATTTTCAGAGTAATAATAGATAACTCGTGCCCCCTTTGAGGGACAGGAGGAAAAGCAAAAAAGTACTCCCTTTGTATCCCAAAAATCCGGAATGAGCTATATTTATTAATAGGGTGATATGAAAAAATTAATTATTTTAATGATTTTTATTTCAGTGCTTCCTCTACTGGCCTTTCAGCATGGCGACAGAGTTCTCGGGAAGTGGAGCGATGGATTATGGTATCCCGGGGAAATAACCGGTCTTGTTGATGAAAAGTTTATGATTTCATTTGATGATGGGGATATGGCTTTCCTTAATTCAAATGAAATTAGAGTAATTGACTGGAAAGAAGGGAGCAGAATCGAATGTAACTGGAAGTTGAAAGGGGTATATTATCCTGGAGTAATAAGGGAAAAAAGTAATGATCAGATACATGTTGATTATGATGATGGTGATAAAGAAATTACAGTAATAGGGAGATGCAGATCAAAATAAGCACTGGAGTAAAGGGGCCACTGGGAGCTGAAATCCCCGCGATTTGATATGCGGGGATTCAGTAAGGTTTACAAGTCAGCTATGATAATATGTTTCAGAATATTTCCGAAAATAAATAGTGTTTACTTAACCTTAACCCAGGTCTGGTTTCTTCCGATTAAAGAAAATCCTATAAATCCTCTAACAGTGAGCTTATCGCTGCTTTCAACTTTAAGATTACACTTGTACCATTTCCCGTTATCAGGGTCAAGTATCTGGCCGCCGGAATATTCCCCGCTACCTGAATCATATTTCATATTTTTTAGAAATACCATTCCTACAACAGGCTTATCTTTTAGATTCCCTTTACATTTGTCGCAAAGTGTATCCTGCGGCTTTAGAAGCAGTTTTACTATTTTACCGTATAAAACACCACCCTGCTCATAAATCTCAATATGAGCCTTTGGTTTCCCGGTTTTATCGTCAATATTCTGCCATAGGCCGGTTGGAGCTGATTGTGCAAAAAGTGTTGTTCCTGCAAGAATAAATGCTAAAATTAATGCTGCGGGTAAAAATTTCTTCATGTTTAAATGCCTCCATTTTTAATTTTTTAATATAAAATTTATTGATACAAAATTTATAATATCTTTTTCTCATGGAAAGTCAAGTCATATATGATTTTTATTTTGACTTTACGGCATGTATCGGCAGAATTTTTTATGAGATTAAAAGTATAGGATGAGTAAAATGGTCTAATGAGAAAAATCAGCTCATTCCGGAATGTTTGGAATAGTTAACAATCTTTTTCCCCCTGTCTACCCCGGGAGTACTTTGTCGCTTCGCTTACTTCGGCGAGCTCAGTACAGGCAGAGGGCGCCCCAAAGGGGGCACGAGTTTATGTATTATCATTCTGATAATTATATCTATGTCATTCCTTTCTCTGTTGTATTCCTGTTGTGAATTATGTATTTCTCATTTAATTCAATCATAGGAAAGACCACTGTTTTTTTGATGCCGTCATATTATCCGGCAAATCTTTTGTAGGCTCAACAATAAAAACGGGTGCTTTAATACTTTAATTCTTCAACTTCCTCAAGGGTTCTTTTTTCGTGCCCCCTTTGGGGGACAGGGGGTTGACTACGGTAGATTTGGGAAAAATAATATTTTAACTTTGTACAGGATTCCGGAATCAACGAAATCAGTGAAGCTGAAGTATTAAAATAATTTGGGTCGGATCGGGAATACATCAGTTCTGAACATGTATCCTGCCATAATCCTTCCGCTGTAAATAGAGAGGTGATTATCGCCGCCACCCCCGCTTCTGAAAAGATTTGTGGGATGGAAATCAGCAAGAGCTCCGATAAAAAAGTCTGTAAATTTAGTAACCCTGAATTTTAGATTTATCCCCCCTGTGGCAGTTACCTGATGAGGATTGATATATGACAGCGCTTTCTGAGACTCCATGTCATATAAAACAGAAGACCGGTTTTCAATTTCTGAATGGAAAATATTCATGTAGGTTAATCCAAGGAGAAGATTAAACGAAAAGTTCTCTGTATTGGCTGAAACTATCATAAGTACCGGTATGCTTAAGGTGTGAAATGACCATGTTGCTTCAAGGGGGTCAATCATACCAACATCTGCAGTAAAGTCTACTTCCATGTATCTGTATAGCAGTCCGCTATGTATGCCGAAGTGGTTGCTGAACATTTTTTCTAAAACAAAGCCGCCCCCTCCAGTGAGACCCGGCTGATCGGTTTCTACATCAGAGTCTATTGAAAGAATATCTGCGGCTCCGAATGTTCCTATGAAACCGAAGGAAACATTTCTGCTGCTGTATCTGTCGTCTTTTATTTTTTCTGATTCAATACTGCTTGTATCAGGTGCGGAATCTTCTCTATTCTCTTCATCCTGGCCCCAGACTGCCATGGAAAGTCCAAGAATCAGTAAAATTACAACAAGCCGGAATTTCATTTAATTTTCCACATCCATTATGCATGTGCCGTTAAAAACCGAACCGCTTTCCATGATTATTTCAGGGGCGATCAGGTCTGCATTGATCCTGCTTTTTTTAAAGAATTCAATCCGTTTGCTCGCCTTTACTTTGCCATTAACATTGCCGCTTATGGAGACTATAGCCGCATTTATTTCTGCACTTGTATTAGATTCCCTTCCGATAATAAGCTGGCCGTCTGAGAATATCTTACCTTCAAACTTCCCTTTAATTTTAAGGGAGGTTTTGAATTTCAGGGTCCCGCGGAATTCTATATCTTCAGCTATTACTGTATCAATTTTGTTTTCATCTTCTACGATTTCTTTTATTTCAGACATTTCCTGCTCCGGTACTTTAATAATTTATTATATTAATTATTACTGATTTTTATAACTGTATTATCTGGTATTTTTGTTGTCAAACAAAAAGGGTGTAATGTATAATAGATATTAAATTTTTTCGATATATGTAAATGGCTCATTCCGGATTTTTGCGAAAAGCAAGAATATTATTTATTTCCATATATTCCGGAGTCAGCCCCCTGTCTACCTCAAGGGAGCAGGTAAAATAAATACTTGAGTAAGTTGATGAATCATAGTATTAAAACATCCTTTTATATTGCTGAGCTTGCAAAAGATTTTCAGAACAGTATAAATGGAATAGTTGTCTAAATGATAACAGTTATATTTTCATAGTGAGAATAGATAACTCGTGCCCCCTTTGGGAGACAGGGGGACAGGTAGACAGTGGGATACGATTCATTTTGTATCCCAAAAATACGGAATGAGCCCTAAAAATGGATAAAACTTTTTTAATTATAGTTATATTTACAGTAATTATTCCTAAAGATAACATTTAGTGTAACTATGCTGTTTTCTATATCTCTGCCTTCGGCGGCGGGGATATTAGAGCATTATATTTCTAAAAAAAGTTAAGGAATTAACATTACTGTATATTACAAAATGGAGATATTATGAAAGAAATTCTTGATAAAGCAAATGAACTGGGGCTGATGTTAAGGTCTACAGAAGCCTTTAGGGAGTTTAACAATATCAAAGAGACTATTGACGGGGATGATGCTGCATCCGGGGCCCTTGCAGAGTATAATGCAGCTGCTGAAGCGATACAGCAGAAGCAGCAGAGCGGAATTGAAATAGAAAGCTATGAGCAGGAGCAATTCAGGGAACTTACTCAAAAAGTAATTGCAAATCCCATGCTCAAGGATTATCTTATAAAAAGAGATAAATATATGGGATTATTGATGATGATTCATGAGGCTATGGAACCGGGCCGGGATGAGGAATAATTTTTCTTCTTAGTAAAATAATCTAAAACAAAAAGGTACTATTATGAAGCCTGATCTGAACAATCTTAAGGAGCGTATTGAAGGGAGGAGGGATTTTATTGACCGGATTGCACTTGGTATACCTCTTTTTAAAGGCTATCTCATTAAAACTGAAAACTATGATGCTGATTCCATGATTCGTGCTTTTCTTGCTGAAAAACTTTTTGCTGTTAAGAAGAATCTCAGCCTATTATCATCTGATATGCTTAAAAAGGGGGATTTTGAGATTATAAAGGATATTGAATCCCTTTCAAATCTTATCGAAGGCCTTGTAAAAAAGGTTCAGTTTGCCGAGTACGGGACTTCCGGTGTTTTTTCAAAGGCTAAAATTACTGAAGATGATCAGAATCGTCTTCTGGAATATGACTGGCGGCTCCTCTCCTCAATGGATGAGCTTGTTGATTCAGCTGAGAATCTTCTCTCCCCGGGGTGTGAATCTCTCCCTGAGGGTATTAAATCGGTGGCCGGGATGATTGCGGATTTTGAAAGCTCCTTCAATGAAAGGAAAAATGTAATTCTGGAGGTAATATAATGGCTTTACTTGATGTGGTGCAGTGGGATAATAAGCCTGGCGAGGTAATAAACAGGTTCGAAGAGGGAGCTATCGCTATCGGATCACAGCTTATTGTAAAGGAGGGGCAGGAGGCGATTTTTTTCAAAAATGGGCAGGCACTCGATTCTTTCGGGCCTGGAAGACACACTCTTACTACAGGTAATGTGCCCATTCTTGAAAAACTGATCAATCTTCCCTTTGGCGGGAAAACCCCTTTCCCGGCTGAGGTATATTTTGTAAATAAAACCGAAATTCCCAATCTTAAATGGGGAACTAAACACCCCATGCAGCTCCTTGACCCTGTTTATCATATCCCTGTCCCTATCAGGGCTTTCGGGTCATATTCTATCAGGCTTACAGAAATACGATCATTCCTTGTTACTGCAATAGGGACATGGCAGGCTTTTACAACTGATGCAATAGGAACAGCCCTGCGGGATCAGATAATAATCCCCGGCATACAGGATCTTGTTGCTGAATTTATGATAAAGCAGGATATTACAATTCTTAAACTCCCCGCATACTATGACGAGATTGGTGCAGCAGGTAAAGCAAAGCTTATGATTGGATTTTCAAGTTACGGTATTGAGCTTATAAGGCTGGCTGTTGAATCGATCAACATACCTGATGAGGATGAAAATGTTCAGCGCTTAAAGAGGGCACTTGCTGATAAGGCTGAAATAAATATAATGGGTGATGATTATAAAACAAAGCGGACCTTTGACACCATGGAAAAAGCTGCATCCAATGAAGGGATGGCCGGCGGAATGATGGGAGCAGGAATGGGTGTTGGTGTTGGTCAGCAGATGGGATCTATGATGGGTTCTGTGATGGGTAATGTAACCGGGCAGGGTAATACAGCTGCACAGGCTGCTTCATGCCCTAAGTGTAATGCAATGAATCCTCAGGGGTCAAAATTCTGTTCAGCATGCGGCGGCCCTATGGTTGTGCCAAAGATTGCCTGCCCGGCATGTAATGAGCAGATTAAGGCTGATTCAAAATTCTGTCCCTCCTGCGGCGCAAATCTGCAGCAGGTAAACTGTAAAAACTGCAGCACGCCTCTTAAACCTGGAGCTAAATTCTGCCCTGAGTGCGGAACAGCGCAGTAGGAACCCGGCATGTCAGTGACTAATTGTACATCCTGCGGTGCTGCTGTTACAATAAAGAACAGGTTCAGTAAGATTCTTGTTTGTGAATATTGCGGCACCCATCACCGGATAAAAGATGGCAGCATCGATATTATCGGGAAGTTTGCAAAACTGGCAGACTTCCCCTCACTCCTGAAGCCGGGTTCAACCGGTACTATACTCGGCTCCCCCTTTACTGCTCTGGGGAGAATACGGTATAATTATGGAGGAGGTTTTTTTGATGAATGGTTTGTTGACCTTGATGGCGATAAGGGGTGGCTCACTGATGATGAAGGTTCCTGGTCTCTTTATAATGACTTATATGAAGCGGTAGATATCCCTGACATTGGCCAGGTAAAGGCAGGTCAGAACATTATGGTGGGGGATAAAAAAGTGATGATTAAAGAGAAGGGGAAAGCTGTAGTTGAAGGCGCAGAGGGGGAACTTTATTTCTATGTGGAGCCCGGGTCTGAAATTATATATTTTGATGCTGTTTCTGAAGGTCGTAAGATCGCCATAGAAATTTCAGATAATGAAGTTGAAGTTTTTTCCGGACGTCCGGTTTTAAAGAGGGATATTATTGTAAATTAGAATTGTTTCTTAAATGGAGTCAGCCCCCTTTTGGGCAATGTCATTAAGTTAAAAGCTTTACAGTTTCGCAACTGCCCCCCAAACCCTACTTCAACTAGTTCAGTACACTGCCCGGAGGGGGGCTTAAAGGCTGTTTTATTCAACTTTTCATTTCTTAAAAGAGTTTAAAAGTCCCCCACCGGGGGATTTAGGGGGCTTAACTTAATGACATTTGCCCCCTTTGGGGGACAGGGGGCGAAAAGAAATATTGTTGTAAATTAGAAGAATCTTCTTCAGTTAGAGGATATAATGAGTATAGATGATAAAGACAGGGTAAAAGCCTTTAAGTGTACTGCATGCTGCGGTGATATTGCGAAAGGTACAAAAATCGAAAGAGACGATGAGGATGATGAAAATGTACATGTTCCTGTAGCCACCTGCCTTCAGTGCGGAAAGGAATATGATCGATATACAAAGGAATATTACACTTTTTTTTCAGACTTCTTTATTTTTGATAAAGATGTTTCCCTTCTTAAGCTTGGCCTTAAAGGTAATCTTCATGGTAAGGAATATGAGATAATCGGCAGAATCCGCTATCAGGAGGAGGATGAATATGATAAAGCCACCTGGGATGAATGGGTAGCTGTTTGCCAGGATGGAACTTTTCATTATTTTTCTGAAGAGAATGGATCAATAATTGTATATGAAGAGTATAATCCCGAATCAATAGATCTGGAATCGGGAAAAACAAGCATACTCTTTGAAGGGAAGAGAATTAAAAAAGAGGAAGCCTATGTTTCCAGGATTGTCTACACTGAGGGAGAACTCCCGTGGAAAGCGGCCATAGGTGAATCTTCAACCTGTTACGATTTTAAAAAAGAGGGCGTCTTTTATGCAATAGAACAATCTGACAATGAGGTTTCAGTAACAAGGGGTGAGCGTGTCTCCTATGGCGATCTTATTGAGGCTTTTGATATAAGCGAATACAGGGAACTATATAAAAATACTGTAGCAAAGAGGAAAAGATATAAAGCAAAAGGGAGAGTCTATCTTTTCGGTCTTTTGTTTTCTCTGGGATCAATTATTTACGGCTGTGCCTTTTCACAACCGGTACAGGGGATAATGAATTCAAGACAGATTTTAACAGAAAATATTCCCATTGTTGACCAGGAGGGTTCGGTTTTCCAGAGCAGTGTAATTTTCGGTCCCTTTGATATAGCAGAAGGTGATTCTCTCTACAGTGCAGCACTTTCAGTTGATGAGTCTGTGCAGCAGCTGAGCCTGGAATGGCAGTCTTTCAGATTAATGCTTATCCCTCAGTCAGGGCTTGATGAGATTACAGGCGGCAGGTCGAAGAATTCTTCTGTTTTACGGGAATTATTTGATGAAATTGATGTTCTTGCAGAGCCTGTTGAGGTATATACTTTAGCAGGCGATTTCTGGGATGAGGAGGGGCGCGATTCTGACGGTTACTGGCATGAGTCTGAGCTTAGCGTAACCAGAAATTTTGTTCTTGATTCACCCGGGAAGTATTATTTTTACCTTGAACTTTACAGTAATAAAAAACGAAATCCATCATCCCTTATTGTAGAATTAAAAAGATCATCAGGGTACAGATATTTTGTCGCTGCTGCTCTTCTTATGATTATACTCTGGGCAGTAAATTTTTTCAGGTCAATAATGTACAATGAACTCCCCTTTAATTTTTCAGGTGATTAGGAGCTGAAATATGATAAGACCGGTAATTATTTCCGCACTGATTCTTTCAGGCGCTTTTCTTTTAACCAGCTATAAAATCGGTTATAACAGGGCCGGATCAGATTATGTTAAAAAAATCAGCGAAGAGAGAAAGTCGATCCGCGCAGGGAGCGGATATTATACCCCGGTTTCAAGGGGAACAGGGAGTTTTAGAAGCGGTAAATAGAAAATTTCAGGCTTCCTGAAAGGGGGGCGGTTTTTGATATGATTTCAGGTATAAAAATTTGGAGGTATATAATATGGATTTCACAGGACTTCTTTACGGGATTATGGATACAGTAATTTATTCCCTGGTGGGTATAATACTTATGGGGCTTGGATTTCTCCTTATAAATTTCTTTACACCATTTTCTGTAAAAAAAGAGATTGAGGATGACCAGAATATTTCTCTCGGGATTATCATCGGTGCTGTTATAATTGGTATTTCGATTATAGTTGCTTCAGTTATAATGTCACCATCAGGCAATTACAGCGCAAAAAGGACTGTTGTTGAGCAGACCGATATACAGAAATAGCAGTGAAGGAAAATCTTAATAAAAGCGAACAGAGAATATTATTATTCTCTGTTTTTCTGCTCTCCCTCTGCGGAATAATATATGAGCTTGTGCTTGCATCCCTGGCAACATATCTTTTTGGTAATCCTGTACAGCAGTACTCGATTACAATAGGGGTTTTTCTCAGCGCAATGGGGCTCGGCTCATATCTTTCAAGATATATTACCAGTAATCTTATTAAGGCTTTTATTACTATAGAGGTAATGCTCGGCGTTGTAGGGGGACTATCTGTAGTTATTCTTAATTATCTTTTCTCCTTTTCATCATCGTTCTACCTGCTTCATCTGTTTTTTCTTATAGTAATAGGAACCCTGGTGGGACTGGAAATTCCGCTGATTACAAGAATTTTAAAGAAGTATGGAGCGCTTAAGGATATTCTTGCCAATGTGCTTACCCTGGATTATGTGGGGGGGCTTGCAGGATCTCTTCTCTTTCCCCTTCTTCTTTTCCCTCTACTTGGAAGATTTCTTACATCTCTCCTTGTTGGTCTGATAAATATTTTTGTAGTGCTCATTGTTATAGTCAAAGTAAGGTATCCGCAAAAACGGGCTTCCGATTTTATCCTCCCGGTTTTTTCAGCGGTTATTATGATAATCCTGATAATTAATTCACAGTGGGTATCTGCTTTAATTCAAAATAGAATGTATTATGATGATATTATATTCAGTAAAAGGTCAAAGTATCAGGAGATTGTTCTTACAAGAAACGGTGCGGATTTCAGGCTCTATCTTGACGGATCACTTCAGTTTTCCACTTCTGATGAATACAGGTATCATGAAATGCTTGTATACCCGGCTCTTTACCAGAGAGAGAAAAGGGGGAGGGATGCCCTGGTTCTTGGAGGGGGGGATGGCCTCGCAGTAAGAGAGCTGCTCAAATCTGACTCAATCGCCACAGTCACCCTTGTTGAGCTTGATGAAGTTATGATAGATCTTGCCATGAACAACTCTACCATAAGCTATATAAACGGTAATTCACTTGATGATCGCAGGGTAAAGGTTATTGCAGGTGATGCATATGATTTTCTTATTAAAAACAGAAAACCCTTTGATCTTATAATTGCAGATTTCCCTGACCCTCATGATGAAACTATAGCTAAACTTTATACAGAGCAGTTTTTTAAACTGGTAAAGCGTTCATTAAGGGATGATGGAGTTTTTGTAACCCAGTCCACATCACCGCTATCTGCCAGAGAGGCTTTCTGGTGTGTAAACAGAACCATGGGTAAGGTTTTTACTAATGTTAAACCTTACCATGTTTATGTTCCCTCATTCGGAAGCTGGGGTTTTAATATGGCTTCGCAGGAGCCTCTCACTGATGAACTTTCTGTAATTGACAGGGGGGATTTCCGGTATTTCAGTTTCTCTGCTTTTAAGGCATCCACTTATTTCCCTGCTGATTCCGGATTTATTGAAACAGAGATAAATACATTTAACAGGCCGGTTCTCTACAGGTATTATCTAAAGGGGTGGAAAAATTCTGATTTTTAAATCAGTAATTATTCCTGAAGAAATTTTTTAGAGTAATTATGCTGTTTTTAATATCCCCGCCGCCTTCGGCGGCGGGGATATTAGAGTATTTTATTTCAAATAAAAATTAAGGAATTAACATTACTTTTAAAATAAAAAAACTGCTCAGAATTGAGCAGTTTTTTTATAAGTATAATTTCAATTTAAGCTAAACAGCTTTTGAAAAATTACCTGTTTTTATGCAGCTTGTGCATACACTTTTTCTCATCGCACGATTGTTGATCAGTACTCTGATTTTCTGTATATTTGGTCTCCACATTTTTTTAGTCTTTTTATGCGAATGGCTCACGTTACAACCAAACTGTACAGATTTACCACATAATTCACACTTTGCCATTGTTTTTTCCTTAGGTTTCAGTAATATTATGTCAATATAGAAATTGAAGAAAATTTTTTCAAGTAAATAATGTCGCAAATGAAAGAAAATGTAAACAATTTCAGTAATTATTCCTAAAGATATTTTTTAGTGCAATAATGATGTTTTCCATATCCCCGCCGCCTTCGGCGGCGGGGATATTAGAGCATTTTATTTCAAATATAAGTTAAGGAATTAACACTGAAACAATTTATTATTCCTTTTGATCGTGTTGATTTCCGGGAATAAGGTTTTTAACTTAAATTGCGTAGCTGTGGACTATACCCTCTCTATCGGGTGTTCATAGAACATGATAACCTCATCCGCTTCACTATTTTAAATATTTTCTGTTAAACTCGTCAAGCTGCTTATGGAGTTCTTCATGTTTCCCGGTGCCAATTACATTCTCTTCAAATTCTTCAAATTTATTCAGCAGTTCTTTATGCTCTGATTCACTTAGTTTTGCGTCACCCATGGGGAAAAGAACTGTATTCTCTTTTTCGATATGAGAACGTAATAGACCAACATACCCCTGCGCAGCTTTGACAAAGCCTTCAATATCTGATATTTTTTCTGAAACTGAATTCTGCATCTCTTTAATAAATGCTCTGCCTGCATCATGCTCAGATAGCATTACACCTATGGGTCCATTAGCCCTTGGAATACCGGCAGACTCAAGCGCGGGAAAGTAAAAGCCCTCCTCTTTACCGTGATGACATTTATCAGCAAAAAGTTTTAGAAACTCTATCAGTTCAATAATATCACCGGGAGGAACATCTTTACCTTCATTAACCCGATCCGCTATTTCTTCAAGTACTTTCAGTGCAAAAAGAATTGCCTCATGTTCGTTAACTAAATCCTGGCTTGCGTAATTCATAAAATCCTCCAATACCGCATGTATTTATTGTTAAGTTTAAAGTTAAAGAGATAAAAAACAAATGAAAATGACTTAAGTCAATTTTTCTCATAATTTGTGTGTTATTGTTAAATTATAAAGTGCAATAACAGCGAAGATATAGACTTTCAAAGGAAACTATAAAAGGAAACTATAGATGAATATATTATTAATGTCCTGCGGTTCACTCTCCTTTATTCTGCTTGCAGCACATTTTCTGCGATCAGGGGATATACCCCTTGCCTTTGCGATTTTGGCATCTATCGTTTTGATTTTTCTTAAACGGCGATGGAGCAGATACATATCGGCCATTATACTCACTGCCGGAATACCCGTGTGGATAATTACATCCGCAGGATTAATTCAGCAGCGGATTGCAGCAGATTTATCATGGATAAGGTTAACTTTTATAATGAGTCTGGTTATTGTATTTTCTATTCTCATCTCTTATTTATTTTTTAAGTCTGTTAAAGATATAAAGGAAAGAGATACAGACTGGTGGGCCGGTGCCGCAGTATTGCTTACTCTGGTTATTCTCATTTCAGGAAGATGGAAAGCACCTTATGAAATGATTATTTTTGACCGCTTTATTCCGGAGAGCGGTATGGCAGAAATTGTCTTTCTTGGAATATACGCAGGATTTATTACAGAGTTATTCCTTACTTTAAAAAATACATCAAAGCTTCGAGTCCTAATATGGGCGGGATTTTCTGTGATATTTTTTCTGCAGTTTATACTCGGAATTTCAGGTATAGATCAGTTTCTAATGACCGGGAATCTGCATATTCCGGTTCCTGCTGTCATAGTTGGCGGACCGGTATTCCGGGGGCATGGTTTTTTTATGGTGATACTGTTTCTGGTTACTATAGCCGCAGCCGGCCCTGCATGGTGCAGTTATTTCTGCTATTTCGGTGCCTGGGATAATGTTGCTGCGAAAAAAGTTGATAGAGCTGAAAAATGCGGTTCAATCCCTTCCGGGAATATTTTAATTCGGATTCTAATGTTGGCAATTATTGTTTTAACCGCATATCTCTTTAGAGTATTTTCTGTTTCTCAAATTACGGCAGCAGCAGCGGCTATCTGTTTTGGTCTGATAGGTTTTATAATTATGAGAGTAAGCTCAGCAAAGCGCGGGGTTATGATACATTGCACATCATATTGTCCAATAGGATTGATAGCAGTAATTGCGGGGAAAATATCCCCATTCAGAATAGGTATAGAAAAAACCTGCTCATCATGTATGGCATGTTCAAAGGTATGCAGATACGGTGCATTGAGTCATAATAATATCAGTTCACATAAACCGGGGCTTACATGCACATTGTGCGGAGACTGTGTAAATGTATGTCATAACAATTCAATTCAGTACAGGTTTTACGGATTATCTCCAAAAACTGCAAGAGCTCTCTTTACTGTAATTGTGGTTTCAATACATGCGGCTTTTCTTGGATTCGCACGGATATAAGATAAATATTTTTATAAAAGTATGTTTTAATTAACTCCGGTGTAAGGTTGTACTTTGAGACAATACTATAATAAGTTTTGATAGCAGATTCATTCAAAAGCGTTCATTTTAAAAAACTGCATTGTATATCTAACCCGCTTTGTTCAGAGTAACTGACTTAAGATTTGCCACATTGCGTAAATTGCTGCTCAACGGCGGGTGGGATAATATATGCTCACGTGAAGACGCCCCATGTTAAAATAGATATATTGCTCCCTCGGTATTGTTTAAGAATTATTGCTGAAGGGTTGGGAATAATCTCGGGATCAATTACAGGTAAATGAGTCCGGCTTTATTCTGTTAATGCTCTTTTAAGCAGAGGCAGATGCTGAGTTTGTTCCTGGAGAATTGGGGAGTGTTTTTTTTATTGACATCGGTGTTCTAATATATGATAAATTGAATATTAAAAGAATAGGTTCTATGATTGCAGATGGTGTGGATGGGGCAGGTTGGATCGTTTTTCGGATAATTGTAGTTAGCTGAAATCGAACAGCTAAACTGGTTCGTAATGCCGCTGTCCGTGGCGGCAATAATAAAAAATACTTATAAACGAGGAAAACTATTGAATGAAAGAATTATTTTTCAAAATGAAATGGAAAATTTAAAGCATAAAATTTATACTACTAATGAAAACAAAGAGCTAGTACGAATAAAAAATAAATATTTAGAATTATACCCTAAATATTGCAAACAAAAGGAAAAGGTTGACAATAGTCAAAATAATTATAAAAATAATCCTTCAATTGTTATGTATGATGACTGTCTTTTATTACTTGAAACAAAAATAAATCAAAATAAAGCAAATACTAAAAGCAACATTGCATTATTTATCGCGATAATATCTATTATTGCATCAATAATAACAAGTATTATGAGTATTGTACTTTGATACTTATTAAAGTACCACTATATTTTAAGTTTTTACTCGAGTAAACAATGGATATCAATGCTCGCAATAGATTAAATGAAGCTTCATCTTTTTTAAAAAAAGCTGCTGAATCATATCAAGATAAAAATGAATTCATTATCAACACAAATGCTTGCATTCAAGCCTTGAGAAATGTGACTTGGGTTCTTCAGAGTCAGAAAAAAGATATACCAAATTTTGAAAACTGGTATAATAATGATTGGCAACAATCATTAATAAAAGATTTGATAATGAAATGGTTAGTCGAATCTAGAAATAAAATAGTTAAGTCATCTGACCTGGAAGCCTTCAGCTACATGTGTCTATCGGTACATGAAAAATATACGGAATCTGCTAAATACACAATCAATGTTGATCCATTTTTGGGAAATGAAGATTTTGTCCCATTCCGTGTTGTAATTGAATGACACTCATTCATTATTACGCTGCATCTCTGTTTTCTTCAAGCACTTTTTTCCCAAAGCTTTCAATATTTATTAATAATGAGTCTATATGATTATAACCATTTATTTTTTTGAAATTCCTTTCACTTTCAACGATTCCAGTGCATACCCATCGAATAACCATGTTGGAATTCTTCCAACGCTTTACCCTTCTGGTGATATTCCTTATACCGCTATTTAGACTTTCGATAGGATTGGTAGTGCTAAGACTTTTTCTTATCTTTCTGTGTGCCTTTAGCTTATGCAATGTTAAAGTCTCTTCTAATCCCTCCTTCAATGATCGGGCCGCGCTCGGGTAATTTTTATCAAGCCATGTTATTGTATTCTGCAATAACTTCTTAGCAGTATCATAACTCTCAGCGTAAGCGCTTAATTAACCCCACCCCCTGAAATTTCCAATAATTTGAGGATCAATTCTATTAGGCATAATAAGCCTGATTTCATCATCACTTTTACAGGCCGGTAGTTTTTCAAAAAGATACCGCATA
>Ga0334889_1002992_pt1 | contig 17639 bp, 13 predicted proteins | sample GraSluR1_MG_2_FD_207222 | JGI IMG/M metagenome (GOLD analysis project Ga0334889, IMG submission 207222) | Sludge microbial communities from methane-producing bioreactor in Wageningen University, Netherlands - Granular Sludge_8_08-R1 | ecosystem: Engineered > Bioreactor > Anaerobic > Unclassified... | reverse complement strand
CACTCCCGCACTTGGAGTCCTTATTTCCGAGACGCGTACTGATTATGTCTCCCTGCCTTACGCTGCGACATATCCTATTGCGTTGATATTCGTAGTTCTTGCCTCGCAGTTTATAGCCATTCTCTTCTGATGATTTGCGCATCATAAATGAGCCTGAAGCACGTCTTACAGACAAAAAGAGATCTTTCGGTACAATGCCCGGAAGATCTCTTTGGTACTTTGTTGTTAGGAAGTCTAGCTGCTCAGCTTGTACCATGCCCACTCTGATCCACTAAGGTCCGGCGTATTGCTCCAATATTGTCCTTTGATTACATCAAAATATCCTGTGTACCCCTGGGCCTTGCACACATAGTAATCACCGTTGTAGTAGAGGATATCTCCACGGTAGAACCTATACCCGGTCTCGATTTCGTCCCAGTTTTTTGAGACGCCTGTGAACTGTACAAGGCCTCCGTTGGCTTTTGTCGTCCACCATTTTGAGGTGTTCATTTCCGGATCATGGTCAGTCAAGTAATAAATGTTCGACAATGTTTCTGTTGCGACATAGTATTTGCCTTCGTAGAGAAACTTTTGCCCTATGTTGAAAGATATACTATGTTCACCAATGATGGTTTCTTCCCAGTCATCTAACGCGGTGTAGCCGTCGCCACCGAATAAATCGGTGCCGGGAATGACATTTCCTGATGGGCCTCCTCCCGGTGTAACAGAGTGGATCGAGCATATTACGATTTCTTTTCCGTTTTCTTCACCTGCTGAGTAGACGCCTCCTGAGGGACAAGTTGCCTCGTTATTGCTTATGGTGTCTTTGTATTTGTCATTGATGAAATTCTGCAGGGTGTAGTTTTCTTTGCTGAGTCCGCTTGAGAATCTGTATGTATCAAGCGCCAGGATTATCGAGACCCTGTTGCCGTAGCAAGCCTCTCTTTTTGCCTTGTCGTCAGAGGAACCCATCAGCAGATATAAAAAACCCGCAAGGATCCCTATGATAATTATTACAGTAAGTAACTCGACAAATGAAAATCCTTTGTTTGTTTTTATCATGTTGTTCCCCCCGCCGGATAAGATTTCTATATTATAGTATCTTTTCAGCGTAATGTGCAGCAAAGTGCGGTAATATTATAATCTCAACTTTCCCACATGCTTTTGATAGGGTCGTTTTCCGTCAGAAAAACATATTAGATCAACAATAGTGCTCGAACCATTTCGAGTGCGCTTTGAGATAGGGAAGCGAGTGACTTTGAACTTGCGCTATGACTAACTGCTAGGACAAGGACCTGGATCCGGGCTCAGGAGCCTACGGGGATGACGGAGGGGGGGCTTCATCCGCACTTTTTAATAACAATCGTTTGACCGCCTCTACAACTGCTTCCCGGCGATGTAATCGCCACTTCACGCGACATCCCTTTGTCGCACTTCACAAACGCAATTGGGGCGTCCGGGGATGACGGAGGTGGGCATAGTTCAGATTCGTTTTATGAGCGACATACGATTACACAGAGGGATTTTTTTAGGTCCCTAACAACTGCTTGCCCATTGCTTGCCAACGCTTGCCTATTGCTTCCCCGTTTCTATAACTGCTTTACGCGACCGTATTGGTCGCAGTTTCACAATTGTCCTGTTGGGGATGGCAAAGAGGGTCGTTTTTGAGGTTTAACAATTGATTTGCAATCGATTTGCAACTGACTCCCCAACCGACTCCCCCTCTGTGTCAAAATAGATGTACAGAGAAAACGAGAAATAGAAGTTTTAAATCCACTAGTAATAACAGGTGGGAAAGTTGAGTTATAATTTACTGTCATATCCCCATCTCGATCTTGACTTCGCTGAAAGCGTCTATTGCCGCGTCAAGGTCCTCTTTCGTATGCCTTGCCGAGACCTGGGTCCTGATGCGGGCTTTGCCCCTTGGCACGACAGGGTAAGAAAAGCCGGTAACGTAGACTCCTTTTTCAAGGAGCCTGGCCGAGAATTCAGTGGCTATCCTTGCATCATAGAGCATGATGGGGACAATGGGATGTGTTCCAGGCAGCAGGTCGAAACCAAGGGCTTCCATCTTCTCCCTGAAGTATGAGGTGTTTTCATGTACCCTGTCCCTGTATTCGGTTGTGTCCCCGAGCATTTTGATGACCTCAAGGGAAGCTCCCGCTATTGCAGGGGCCAGCGTGTTAGAGAAAAGATACGGCCTGCTGCGCTGCCTCAGGAGTTCAACGATCTCCCTCTTCGCGCTTACGTAGCCACCTGACGCACCGCCGAGAGCCTTTCCGAGAGTGCCGGTCATGATGTCCACGCGGCCCATTACTCCGCAGTATTCGTGGGTACCGCGCCCAGTCTTTCCCATGAACCCCACCGCATGGCTGTCATCGACCAGTACGAGTGCATCGAACTCATCCGCAAGGTCGCAGATGGCTTTAAGGTTCGCTATGTAACCGTCCATTGAAAAGACCCCGTCCGTGACTATCATCTTTATGCGGCAGCCCTTCGCAGCATCAAGCTTTGCCCTGAGGTCTTCCATGTCGTTGTTTTTATACCTGAATTTTGATGCCTTGCAGAGACGGATCCCGTCGATGATGCTTGCATGGTTCAGTTCATCGCTTATGACGGCATCACCCTCCCCCAGTATGGGTTCGAATACACCGCCGTTGGCGTCGTAGCATGATGAATAGAGGATAGTGTCCTCCATGCCAAGGAAATCGCTTATGGCTGCTTCGAGATCTTTGTGTATCTGCTGTGTGCCACAGATGAACCGTACTGAGGCTAGTCCGTAACCCCACCTGTCATAGGCCTCTTTTGCCGCCCTGATGACCCTGGGGGAGTCGGCAAGGCCGAGATAGTTGTTTGCGCACATATTTATGACGCCAAAGTTTGTCGTTGTGTCTATTACATCCCTCTGCGGAGTTGTTATGACCCTCTCTGACTTATAGAGCCCCTGCTCTTTTATCTCTTCTATTGTTTTGGCTATGATCCCGATCGCGCTTTTCATTATCTCGTCCCCCCGTCTTCAAACGTTCTGCCAGTCCAGGACCACCTTGCCCGATCCACCGCTGTTCATTGCCCTGAACCCCTCTTCAAAATCCCTGACATCAAACCTGTGGGTTATGACACGGCTTATGTCCAGCCCGCTCTGGAGCATCGTGGTCATCTTATACCAGGTCTCATACATCTGGCGTCCGTAGATGCCCTTCAGTGTAAGTCCGTGGAATATTACCTTATCCCAGTCTATAACTGTTCCAGGTTCAAGAAGACCCAGCAGGGCGATCCTCCCTCCGTTGAACATGTGATCGACCATGTCCGAGAAGGCTTTCGGACTTCCCGACATCTCAAGCCCCACGTCGAAGCCTTCCCGCATTTTCAGTTCAGGGAAAATGTCCCTCAGTTTTTCTCTTTTTACGTTGACTGTGCGGGTCGCGCCCATCTCTTTTGCAAGAGAGAGCCTGTAATCGTTCAGGTCTGTCACCACTACGTTCCTTGCTCCGACATGCCTGCATATCGCCGCAGCCATCATGCCTATCGGACCGGCACCTGTTATCAGGACGTCCTCCCCGATAAGGTCAAACTGGAGAGCCGTGTGCGTTGCGTTTCCAAGGGGGTCAAAACAGGATACGATGTCGTCGGGTATCTCGGGAGCGCATCTCCAGACATTCGTCTTGGGTATCGAAAGATACTGCGCAAAGGCCCCGTTCCTGTTCACTCCGACACCGATGGTATTAGGGCAGTTATGCCGTCTACCTGCAAGGCAGTTCCTGCACGTGCCGCAAACGATATGCCCCTCTCCGGAGACCCTCTCGCCTATCTCCCAGCCCCGCACATGGCTGCCGGTCTTTACTATCTCACCGACGAACTCGTGGCCTATGGTCATCGGGGTCTTTATGGTCTTCTGCGACCATTCGTTCCAGTTGTATATGTGAAGGTCCGTACCGCATATCGAAGTCTTCTTTATCTTTATCAGTACATCATCCGGTCCTGTTTCAGGAACATCGACCTCACACATCCATAGTCCCGGTTCCGGCCTTTCCTTAACCAGAGCAAGCATCTTTTTTGACATGACCTCACACTCCCGGAGATTATATTTGTTCAATGACTTTCGTCAAAAGCGCCAAAAGATATTCCTTCAGGACAATAAAAAATCAAGGAGCAGATACTATTTTACCCCTTTAATGAGTTTGATGCTTGATCATCCTTTATCTCAGGTCCTGTTTTGTCCGTGTTTTGTGATAAGAGCCTCCAGATAACGCGACTTCAGCTGAGCCTGGGCTAAGCTCCTCTTCAGCCCCGGCATTTTGAGTATCGTTCCAAGTACGCCTGCAAGAAGCCTGTGGCTGAAGAGCACTTTGTTATCGAAGATAAGTTCCTGGAGCAGCCCTCTTTCAGTAGCCATAACGACCACCCTGTGAGTGGTGTCAAGAGGGGTGATCAGCCTGTTGGGGCGGGGTTCGAAGATCAGGGCTCCTGCCGGGCAGTGCTTCAGGCAGACGCCACAGCCGATGCATTTCTTTTCGTCAACGACTGCTCTCCTTTCGGCACCTTCCCCTGTGATCTCTATCGCGTCAACAGGACATATTTTTTCACATTTTCCGCAGCCTATGCAGCTCTCCCGGTCCACCTTTGTAATGAAATTTGAGCAGATCGTCTGGGCCACTCCGAAACGCCTTATCGCAAGAAGAGCTTCGCAGCAGCATGAGCAGCAGTTGCAGATAAAATTGACCCTTTGGCGGACATTCTCGCCAAACTGCACAAGGTCATGTTCGTAGGCCTGCTGCAGGAGGTCTTTGCATTCGGCTGCATCGACCTGCCTTGCGTGGCCGTGTTTGATGAGTGTAGCCGCGGAGGTGTTGAAGGTCATACATATATCCATCGGGGCATCACAAGCCGTGCCGTTGTGGAGGGCCTTGTGACGACAGTAGCACATGCTTATTCCTATGTGAGAGGCCGTTTCTATAACGTTTGTCGCCCTTTCGTAGTCCAGTACGTGGAGGGCGTATTCATCCGGTATCTGCGGTTCCTGAGCGAAGATCCTCCCCATCTGGGTATCGCCTCCGCAGACAAGCTCCTTCATGAAATCTTCCTCCACGGAGATGTATTGTTTGAAAAGTTCGCTGAGAGTCTTCTGGTCAATATCCTCCCTGACCCTCATGAGGGAGAACTCAAAGAAACCGGCCATGGGAGGCGGAACTGCGTATATCTGCTCTCCTTCCTGCTCAATGTCGACCAGTATTGCCCTTTCCGCAAGCTCATCCAGCACTTTTTGCGCCTCGTATTCGGGCATATTCCAAATATCTGCAGCCTGTTTCGCCCTGAACGGCTTTATCGGAAGCTGTGCCATCAGACCGGCCTCTTTTTCGGTCATCAGTATCTTTAAAATGTCAAAAAGAAGTTTTGAGGCAGGCGCTCCCTGGGGGAACCTGTTCAGCCTCTCCGTAAGCCTTGAATAAGGTGATCCGTGAGTGTGGTTGTGTGCCATATCCAATACCTCCATGGAGCTTTTTTGTAACGTGGAAAGAAGATGTAAACAGCACAATAATTATACTCCTCATAACAAAAACAGGGGCTGCTGCCCCTGTTTTTGTTCAGTATCCTTTGTATTTATGATGTTTTCTCTTACAAAATTATGCGGTCCTGTTCAAAACTACAGGTCAAGCTTCATGTCTCCCGGCTTTATCAGGCCGGTTTTCCTCATTATCTCTGCTATAGCAAGGGTCGTCACTGCAGGCAGCAGAAAATGCATCAGCCCTATCTGCATCAGTATCTCAGGACTGCTTCCCATTGCGTCTATCGCTCCGAACTGGCCGACAAACCCGCTGGTCCCCATTCCTGCACCGGAAGGTATGTTCTCCATTTTAAAAACAAGCGTCGATATCGGGCCCAGTATAAGGCTTGCAAGGGTGGGAGGGACCCAGATCTGCGGGTGTCTCACTATGTTGGGCATCTGGAGCATAGAGGTCCCGAGTCCCTGCGACAGCAGTCCGGAAAGGCCGTTCTCTCTGAAGCTCATGACCGCAAAACCTATCATCTGTGTCGAGCATCCTACCGTCGCGGCCCCGGCGGCAAGTCCTGAAAGGTTAAGCGCAACAGCGATCGCCGCACTTGATATGGGAAGGGTAAGTATCATTCCCATTATCGCAGAGACGATTGCTCCCATCGGACCCGGCTGAAGTTCCGTGGCGTTCATGATTATTATCCCGATCCCGGTCATCATCGCGCTTATTGTGGGGCCCGCCAGCTTTGCCACAGCCATGCCCGCAATTATGGTCCCGGAAGGCGTCGCTATTATATCTATCTTTGTCTCTTTGGATATTATCTTACCTACTTCAGATGCCACAACAGCACCTACAAAAGCCCCCACCGGACCTCCCCATGTGTTGCCGGCAAAACCTACTGCCACGCAGGAGAAGACGACCATTGCAGGAGCTCTCAGAGCCTGTGCTATTGCCACTGCTATTGCCGCACCCGTCATGGAGCTTGCCAGGCCGCCGAATTCCACCAGTATCGGTATCCCGGCCTTTGTGCCGATGGTCTTGAGGATCAATCCCGTTATCAATGATGAGAACAGGCCCACTCCCATTGCTCCGAGCGCGTCCACGAAGTAGCGCTTGAAGGAGAATTCTACCCCTTTGCGTTCGAGAAATGCAGAGATTTTGTTATTGCTCTTTCCCAAAAGACAGGACCTCTTTTCAGATTGTTTTGTGAATTGCTTTGTTGGCAAGCATTGTAATGAAGTTCTGCCTAATTAACAACCCCAATCTTTAAAATTAATGACAGCGTAGACTGAATGTGATATTTTTACAGATGTCAGGAAACTAAAAGAGACATCCACAGGGAGGCAAAATAAGATGACAACAGCAAGCATTCTGAACAACGTCATAGGTCCGGTCATGCCCGGAAGTTCAAGTTCACACACAGCAGGCCCTTACCACATAGCAAAGATGTGCCGCAGCATGATAGGCGAGCTGCCCTGCGAGATATCATTCACATTTGAACCGGCATCCTCGATCGCAGAGGTCTACCACGAACAGGGAAGCGACCTGGCCCTGATAATGGGGACCCTTGACCTGCCGCTTACCGACCCACGTTTCAAAAAGGCCTTTGACCTTTTCCCCTCCTACGGAGTGGACATTAAGTTTATTATTAAAAGTTTCCCGGAGGCATGCCATCCAAACAGCATTAAGATCGAAGCGAAACTGAAGGACGGATCCCTCTTTACGGCAGTCGCGGATTCCACCGGAGGCGGAGCCCTGCTCTTCCGAAGGCTCAACGGATGGGAAGTCGAAATGACCGGCGACGCTTACTGGCTCTCTGTCGAAGTTCCCGCGGGAAGGTCTGCACACATCAGAAAGATACTTGAAAAATCCGGCAAGGTTACTCTCGGCGAAAAAGAGGGCAGGGCTATGCTGCTTATGTCTACGCCCGCTCCTGTTGATGCCGAAGTCATTGAAAAACTGAAGTCAGAAAAGGAGCTTTTCGGCTGTTTCTGCGCTATCCCCGTCTTTTTCCCTGTCCGGGGAGAACGGATCTTCACTTCGGGAGAACAGATGGTCAGGTATGCCGAAGATAAGGGGCTGACCCTTGGTGAGGCCGCCCTTGAATTTGAGTCGGCCCTGCTGTGCATGCCCAAAGAGACCCTTGATGCCGAGATGGACAGGCGGCTTCAGGTAATGATAGATTCTGTAGCTCTCGGACTCTCAGACGAGAGCCCGCAGATGTTCCTCCTTGACCCCGCGGCAAAAAAGATAATGCAGGCAGAAAAAGAGGGGCGCCTTGCCCTCGGAGGAATTCATACAAGAGCAGCAGCACGCGCAATGGCTGCGATGCAGGTCAACAGCGGACAGGGAATAGTATGCGCCGCTCCGACGGGCGGCTCTGCAGGGGTCATCCCGGGTGTAATGGTGACAATGCTGGAAGACATGAAGAAGACACGCGAGGAAGTCGTCCGTTCCATGTGGGCTGCAGGTGCCATAGGATGGGTCCTTGCGACGAGAGGCACATTCGCTGCCGAAGTATGCGGATGCCAGGTCGAGATAGGCGCGGCAGGCGCAATGGGAGCCGGAGCTGTGGTCGAGGCCGCCGGAGGCTCTGCAAGGCAGGCAGCCGATGCCGGGGCCATCATGTTCCAGAACGCGATGGGGCTGGTCTGCGACCTTGTGCAGGCGATAGTAGAGATCCCATGCCACACAAGGAACGGTTCATTCGCATCCCAGGCATTTATCTGCGCGGATATGATACTCGGAGGATATTACAATGCGGTTCATATCGATGACACAGTGGACGCAGTCTACTCTTCGGGAAAAATGCTCCCCCTGGAGCTCCGCTGCACATCACTGGGCGGCATGGCAGTCACGCCAAGCGCCCTTTCCATGCAAAGAAAGAGATAAGCGCACTAAAAAACGGGGTTGTATGATTTCTCACGCAGCCCCGTAAATTTTTACATCCTGTTTCTCCATCGGTGGTTCCTGAAGTAATCTTTAGCAAAATCTTTTGTGCCCTGCGGGACCAGCGGTGGCTTTTCCTCGTCTATCCTGTAGTTTCTGTAATAGATCATAAGGTCGCAGCTCACAAGAAGTGCGTTGAAGGTATAGGGGAAGATAAGGAAGCTGCCGTCGTTTCTGAGCATCACCCTGGTTATCCCGGCGACATATCCGACAAAGACTATCGCAAGAAAGAAGAGGCTCTTGCCCTTTCTCGTCCTGCTCGTCCATGATTTATAGATCGAAGCCGGCCAGGCTGCCGCAAAGCAGATCAGCATTATCGATTCAAGCGCACTGTCCCAGAACATGCTGATCTCTCCCTGTCTGCTATATTATGGTTCTCTGAGCAGGGTGAGCAATATCTGGAAGCAGTTCCCAGACAAGCTCCCTCTTCTCTTTAACATTTTCAAGCGCTTCCATTGAAACCGTCCATATCTCGCTGGGATTCGCGTTCTCAACAAGTTTTTCACCGAATTTTCCAAGTTCTTCCGCCAGTTCCGCCGCATCTTCTTCCCTCTCTGTTGTGAAAACAAGCCAGCTTACGCTGTCCTGTTCCTGTGTATCCCTGTCCACGTAGCCGGGGATCATCATCCGCCTCAGGGTGTTTAGCCAGAGATGGAATTTTGCCACAGAGGCAAGATCCTTTTCGATCTCCTTTTCAGGGAAGATGAAGAGGAACCTGTCCGTGTTGATAACCTTCATCCGGTCGTTTGGATGGCCCCCGAAATCCCTGTACTGCATGAAATCGTAATGACAGAGGTAGAGCAGGTCGATGTTCAGCCTGCCGGGCTCCATTGAGTTCTCTTCACACCAGGAACTCAGCCTTTCAGGTGTCACGAGGTCTGTCCTTCTGCCCTCAATAAGGGCAGGCTTGAACTCCTTATTTATCTTTTTGTATAGAGGAGAATCTGTATAGCTCCATTCCGGCGTTCCTTTTCTGAAAGAGAAAAGTTCCTCTCCCTTTAGGTCAGGATAGAAATCCAGGTCCTGACCGGCATGATAGACTTTGATGCCCCACCTCTGAAGGTGCGCATTGTCCAGAAGCAACCGGAGCTTTGTCCTCTTCACGCTTCTGGCGGGATCAGTCGGTTTTGCTCCGGGCAGGCCTTCCAGAAAAAGTTCGTCCCTTGCTCTTTCAAAATCGGTCTTTCCTCTCTCTGTCAGGCTGTATATCCCGTCGAAAAGTTCCAGTGACCCTGAGCTGACAAGCTCATCAAGCCCCGAGGCATCCTCTCCCGCAAGTTCGAGCAGTTCGGCTGTCCAGCAAGGGTTCTGTTCGTCAAACATCGTTAATATTATCTCTGACATGAGTATCTCCCCCTAAATATTGATGTGCGGCATGAACCCTTTTATTACGGCTGTAAGAGAGAGCAAAGATATTATCAGCCAAAGGGTCACAGCCATAAATAAAGGCTTCAAACCGATCTTTTTTAATTTATCCCTGCTCAGGCCCGCTCCTATCAGGAAGAGTGTGCCTGTCATAAGGTGCTTCCCGGCAAGAGCCCCAAAGCTCCAAAAGGCTTCAAGCGCGGGAAAAAGCGATCTTGCCGCAGCTGCAGCCAAAAATCCTATCAAAAACCACTGGAACGGAGCCTTGCTCTCAGACCTGTTGAGCTTTGCCCCTCCAAAAGCAAGAGGCAGTATCCACAGAGCCCGCGTCAGTTTGACGGTCGTTCCTATAGCCAGCGCCTCTGCCCCGTATATCGCCGCAGCCCCTACCACGCTGCTCGTGTCATGTATCGCAAGGGCGGCCCAGAAGCCGAATTGCTCCTGTGAAAGTTCAAAGAGACGGCCCACTGCAGGGAAGATCAGAAGGCCTGCTCCGTTGAGCAGGAATACTACCGCCATGGCCACTCCTGTATCCGACTGCGACGCACCTATGGATGGAGACATTGCCGCGATGGCGCTTCCCCCGCAAACAGCCGTGCCGGTGCTCAGAAGGATGGATAGGTCCCTCTCTACGCCAAAGAGCTTGCCAAGGGCCATTCCAATTATAAGGGTCAATGATATCGATATCATAGTGATCCACACAGAAGTGAGGCCCACCCTTATGACCGCGTCCAGATGCATCCCGAAGCCCAGAAGTATTACTGCTGCCTGGAGGAGTTTTTTAGAAACCTTTCCTGTGCCTTCTGCGGCAGGGTTTCCTGCAAAAAGCGCTGCGACTGCCCCAAGGAGCAGGCCCCATGCCGGGTTCGGCGTAAGGATCGAGAGCAGCGCTGCGGCTGCCAGCCATATTTTAAGGTTTGATGTGATGTTTTTTAAGTTGTTTTCCAACACAGGGCCTCCGATAATACATAGTCGTTCAATAATAAGGGTATATTATAATCCCACAAGTGGTATGTTTGGCCTATTTTTCCTTTCCCGATCGCCTGCTGATATATTACATTTTAAAAAATCCATCACTTTACCCCATTTAATGTTGACCATCCCGGAGAAATGGAATAGAATATCCGGTATTCCGTTATTGCAAGGAGGAGAACAAACTGAATCCCATCGTCAGCTTGCCGGATCCCCTTATCCTGGGCCTGCATGCTCTTGGAGAGCTTGCGAAGAACCCGGACAAATGTCTTTCCACACAGCAGATAGCAGCAGCTATTGGCTCAACGGAGCCGCATCTTTCAAAAGTCCTCCAGCGCCTTAACAAGGGAGAAATGGTCAAGTCCGTGCGTGGTCCCGGCGGCGGCTACAAACTCAATTGTGTGCCGGATGAGACTCCCCTTCGCAACATCTTTGAGCTTCTTGGCGGCCCCTTTGACTCTAAGGGCTGCGGACTTGACGGCTGCAAAAACAAAGTTTGCTTTATCGGCGCAATGATGAACGAACTGACAAGGGCTTTTTTAAGATATCTTGAGTCCAGGACACTGGCCGATTTTACAAAATACTACGAGCATTCCATACCTGTCGAAGTTGAAATATCAGTTATTACACCAAGCCTCGGCCAGAAACACCCGAATTTCAGCCACGTAAGTTCCAAATAACAAATCATACAAAATAATTTATTCGAGGAAGGATTGAGTCAATTTGAAGAAGTTAAGAGGTCTTTTTTGTCTGCTGCTTTTCGCCCTGATCCTGGTGCCCAACGCAGCATTCGCCGATGGATTTGCTATCTATGAATGGTCTGCGGGAGGAGTGGCGATGGGGGAAGCCTATATGTTCGCCGAAGATGATCCTTCCCTGCTCGCCTACAATCCTGCAGGCATCACAAGGCTTCAGGGAAGCTGGATAGGCGGAGGTATTTCATACATAAACCCCAGAGGCAGGGTCGATTTTAATGGTGTATGGTCAGGAGGCCAGACTTGGAGCAATACAGAGGCTCCCGGCTTTGTTCCCAACCTTTTTTATGTGAAGCAGCAAAATGATAAGCTCTGGTGGGGAATAGGAGTACTGTCCAGATTCGGAAATTCGACCGAATACGAACCAACATGGCCCGGACGTTACAACAGCTATCTGGCAAAAATTACAGGTGTCACAATACAGCCGACTGTAGCCTACAAAGTAACTGACAAGCTTTCATTGGCCGCGGGTCTTGATATTAACTATATAAAACTCGATCTTAAGAAAAAGATACCTCAGGCAAGGCTTTTGGGTGTTGCCGGACCTGATGTTGATTTTGAGCTTTCCGGCGACAATATCGCATTGGGCTGGCTCCTCGGTTTGAACTATGATATCACTGACTCGACCTCTTTCGCGGCGGTTTACAGATCTAAAATAACACAGAAAATGGATGCAGATGCAAACTTATCCATCCCGGCTCTTAACACTGGCGCGCATGGAGAAGTTACTCTCCCCGACAGCTTTACTTTTGGACTGGGGCACAGATTCAATGAAAATACAAGGGCTGAGATCGGTGCCACGTACACAAAGTGGAGCACCTATGACAAGCTTGAGATGGTTTTTGACAAGAACCTTCCCACAAGCACCGACATAAAGGACTGGAAAGACGTCTGGCGCTATCAGTTTGGTATTGAGCACAAGCTCAACGATACATGGAGCATAATGGGAGGTTACGCATACGACAACAGCCCGATGCCTGACGAGAGGATGGACTTCATGGTCCCGACCGGAGACAGGCAGACCGTAAGCATAGGTTTCAAAAAACGCAGCGGGAACTCAGAACTTGCCTTCGCATGGGGATATATGTGGATCCAAGACAGGGTAGTGCCAGGGGCAAAATACACGCCTAACAACTCTGTCTATGCAAACGACTACGCAAATGTACGCGATAACACTGCACATATCCTATCCTTGAGTTATACAGTCCATCTTAAATAACAGTAATATTCAATAAATAATAAAGCGACTTCGCCTTGTGGCGGGGCCGCTTTTTTGTGTTTAAGTAAATTGTATAATTTGTACCATCACTCTTGCCAATTTTTTTTATTGTTGTAAGCTATATGGAGGGCGGTAAAAACGCCGCAGTTGTTTTTTGTGCAAAAATATCATTTATTTCCCGGGGAGGAAATTTTAAATGGCTACACAAGGGCATTTCGTGGATCTCGAGAGCTTTAAAAAACTCAACACCATTCCTATAAGGACCACTATCGAGACAGCTTTCTACGGAAACAATGTGGTCAAAATCAAAGATCTCTGCCAGGCATATGAACTTGCAAAGAACAGTCCGGGAGCCATTGAGCTCACAGGCATGCCCGTCCTTCGTCCCACAGAGCTGGGGCTTCCGGAAGGCGCCAACGTCATACTCTTCAATGACGGAGCAGTCTTCGGCAGATGTGCGGCTGCAAGGAGGATCGTCGGATATCCCAACGTTTCGGTCCCGGAGTATGCTACCCTTCTCAGAGAAGCAATTTACAATTCCAGATTCAGGAAGTTCTATTCGGCGGAAGCTGTTATAGGTCTTGAAGAGGACTTTATGGTAAAGGCAAACGTGATGGTGCCAATAGGTTTTGAGAATTCAATCTTCAACTGGATGCTCAATTTTCAATACATGAACGATGAATACAGGGAACGCTATGCAAATTCAAGGGAACTGCCTAAGGACGGAGACCTCTATGTCTTTATAGATCCTGAGTGGACACATCCCGATTATCCCCTCGGCCTCGCCTTCTTCTCACCGGAACAGAACTGCGCCGCCATCCTCGGAATGAGGTACTTCGGAGAGTTCAAGAAGGGCACCCTTACACTTGCATGGGGGGTCGGCGCCAGAAACGGTTATGCTGCATGCCACGGAGGGGTCAAAAGGTACAAGATGAAGGACGGAAGCGACAGGAAATTTGTCATGGCCGTATTCGGTCTTTCCGGCTCAGGAAAATCCACTCTCACACATGCAAAACACAAGGACAAATATGATGTCACGGTGCTTCATGATGACGCAGTAGTTATCAACGTAAAAGAAAAATATGCCATTGCCCTTGAACCCGCCTATTTCGACAAGATGCAGGACTACCCAATGGGCTGCGAGGACAACAAGTATCTCCTCTCCCTTCAGAACTGCGGTGTTGTGAAAGACGAGAACGACAAGTACTTCGTCGTAAGCGAAGACATCCGCAACGGAAACGGGCGCGCGGTCAAATCAAGGTTCTGGTCACCAAACAGGATAGACAGGATAGACGAACCGCTCAATGCGATCTTCTGGCTGATGAAAGACCCCACTATCCCACCCGTGCTAAAGATCACCGGACACTCACTCGCATCGGTTATGGGCGCCACACTGGCAACAAGAAGGACTTCTGCTGAGAGGCTCGCCCCCGGAGTAGACCCCGATGCACTTGTAATAGAGAGTTATGCAAACCCTTTCAGGACATATCCGCTTGCCATGGACTACATAAGATTCAGGTCCCTTTTTGAAGACGGGGTCGACTGCTACATCCTCAACACCGGCTCTTTCCTTGAAAAGAAAGTGGAAAAAAACACGACTCTCAAGATATTGGAAGACATAGTCGAAGGAAAGGCAAAATTTGTCCCCTTCGGAGGAATACCGGGAATGGAAGTCATGAATATACCCGGCTTTGATGTCGATTTCAAGAACTGGACCTTCAAGCAGCAGTTCATTAACAGGATGAACGACAGAATGCAGTTCGTAAAATCAAGACAGACAGAGCTGGGCGGGATGGACGCGCTTCCGCCGGATGCCCTCAATGCCATACAGTCAGTAATAGACCATCTGAAAAAATAGCTAAAGGCAGGCGAAAACTGCATCCGCCGGGAGAAGATCGGCAAGCAGTTGGCAAGCAATGGTTTTTAAATACGGTCAAACAATTGTCAAACAGTAGTCAAACAATTGTTAGAGGCGAGGGCAAGGAGCAGGTTCGGAGAATTTGCCGCTTTTCAAACTGCGGTGAATTAGGCCGTAACTGCAATCGGAAAATGCTGTTTCTCAGCCCTTACAACCGTTTGACCATTGTTTGACGACGTTTGACGATCGTTTGACCGCACCTACGACTGCTCAGCTATTGCTAAGCCATATTTAAAGGGGGGATCGGCGTGGATATCAAAGCTTTTGAAGTTGAAGAGTGGATGAATAAGTACGAAGATGATGCCAGATACAACATCGCGGAGACTTGTGTGGAATCGCTGAAAATCGGAGAACTACTCGATATTGCCTCTGTAGAAAGAGACGCGTTCTTTGGGAAGCTTGCAGATACGAAGCTGACCTACGGAGCGATCCCCGGAAGCGTTGGGCTCAGGGAAGAGATAACAAAGCTCTACCATAAAAAGAAAACTATCGACAACGTCATCGTAACAAACGGCGGGATAGGAGCAAATTTCCTTGCCCTCTTCAGCCTGGTCGGGCCCGGAGACGAAGTGGTGGCAGTCTATCCGACATATCAGCAGTTATATTCCCTCCCGGAAGCACTTGGGGCCAAAGTAAGGCGGCTTCGGACAGAGCCGGAGGAAGGATTCATCCCGGACATGCACAAACTGAGGTCCCTTGTAAAATCAAACACAAGGGCGATAGTCATCAACACCCCCAACAACCCCACAGGTGCCTGCTTCGGTGAAAAAATTATGAGGGAGATCGCTGAAATAGCAGAAACAGCAGGGGCATGGGTGGTGTGCGATGAAGTTTACCGCGGACTTGAACATGAAGGAAGCTACTCCGTTCCCTCCATTGCAGACATATATGAAAAAGGCGTCAGCACCTCCAGCATGTCGAAGGTCTACTCGCTTGCAGGGCTCAGGCTTGGATGGGTGGCAGCGAATGAGGAATTTATTAAGGAATGCTTCAAGCACCGCGACTACAACATAATCAGCTGCGGAATGATCGACGACGCGCTGGCCACAGTCGCCCTCAAAAATAAGGAAAAGATACTCGAACGCAACATGAAGATCATTCTGGAAAACAAAAAGATCCTGACAGACTGGGTCGAAAAGACAGAGGGCCTCAGCTTCACAGTCCCGAACTCAGGGACGACAGCGCTGATCAAGTACGACCACGATATGGAGTCAGAGGAATTCTGCAAAAGAATGTTCGAATACAACGGCGCCTTCGTAGTCCCCGGAAGCTGTTTCGAGTTCGAAAACCACTTCCGCATAGGGTACGCCCCGAAGAAAGAAGTGCTGGTTGAGGGGCTTACGGCAATCGATCTTTTCTTGAAAACTTTATAACGCAATTGGGAAGCAATTGTAGGGATGGCCGGGAAGATCACCGGCGGCAAGCAATTGGCAAGCGGCAGCCGGGGAATTACACCTTAAATCGAGAACGACATGTCCAATGAACCTGGTCCGGACTAGGGCCATCTCTTATAATTAACAAAAGAGACGAAGCGAAATCGCTCCGTCTCTTTTGTATTGATAAATAAGAACCAGGCGGGGTGACACTTTCCGCATCTCCTAACCTCTTTCGAGGGGCGACGGCTGCCAGTTCCGTCCTCAGGGTTCTTATTGGTGCCGTAATATACGTATGATTCTTTTTACTTGTAAATAATACTACCTTCTATCATTCTGTTGTCAAGGGTAGATTGCTAGTCTGTTCTTTCATAAACCTTCTTCAGCTGTCCGTATTTTATGAAATTGATTGCTCTCGTTGAGTTTAGTATGTAAATGGAGCGGATGAATAAAATACCATTCCCTGAGCTTCTAACGGCAACTTTAACATAATCACCATTCAACTGGTTTAGTCTTACGAATTCTATTGATCCATCCTTTGGAGAGATTCCCACATATTCAGGAGATGAAATTATTAGAGGAATATCTTTACCATATATAGCATAAGCTCCCGGATGTTTTGATGTCATGTGCTCTATGTTGCTTTTGCTGAGTCAGATTTGGGTTCCTGTAGAATATGGAAGGGAAAGCAATCTGATAATTTTGTGTGATAGCTTTCCAAGCATAATGCTCCCTAACATCAACATCGTCTCCGCAATGAATTATAACATGCGATGGTTATGCCTAATAATCGTCATACACAAACGACCTAATCTGAAATCCATAATTTAGTATCATAAACCTTTTCATAGTCTAAATTCCCAGACCTGGATCTCGGCTCACGGCCAGAGAGCCAACGAGTTACGAGTTGCGCGAATCGGCTGGTAGTTAAATCAGGGGCATACCGGGAGACGATAAAAGAGGCTAAAACAAGGCAGGACCTGGATCCCGGCTCAACGGCATACCGGGAAGACGTTGAGGTGGGGCATACCGGGATGACGGTAAGGTGGGACACGCCGGGAAGACGATGAGGTGAGGCATACCGGGAACGACGGAGAGGGAACCTAGGTTCTCAGGGTCTGCGACTGTTCTCGCCGGCTATGCCGGCTCTTCTCGGCGATGAGGATCGCCACTTCGCGCGGCATTTTCATGCCGCACTTCGCCATCGTAGTAGCATTCGGAGACGACGGTGCTTTGCGTTCTTACAACCGTTTGACTACTGTTTGACAATGTTTGACGATCGTTTGACCGAATTATATATAAGAAGGAATAAAGGAAGGGGTTTTTCTAAAAGGTTTTGATCATTGTCAAAGGTTTTACCGATCTTCTAAGGTTGCCCGATTTTACAACTGCTTGCCAACTGCTTGCCTATTGCTTGCCTATTGCTTGCCGCCGGTGCTCTCCCCGGCTGCCCTTGCCAATCGCTTGCCGCCGGTGCTCTCCCCGGCCGCCCTTGCCTACCGCTTGCCGCCGGAAGTACTTCCGGCATACTTCTAACTTCTATCTAAAAAAACCGGCTCCAGCTTGGCTCGGATCTTTTTTAACCTCGCGCAGACTGCCTGCTGGGTGATGTTGTTT
>Ga0334889_1002988_pt1 | contig 17664 bp, 14 predicted proteins | sample GraSluR1_MG_2_FD_207222 | JGI IMG/M metagenome (GOLD analysis project Ga0334889, IMG submission 207222) | Sludge microbial communities from methane-producing bioreactor in Wageningen University, Netherlands - Granular Sludge_8_08-R1 | ecosystem: Engineered > Bioreactor > Anaerobic > Unclassified... | reverse complement strand
CATTCTGAGGAGTTCGGTGTCTTTTGCCGGATGACGTGAGAATCCCATCCTTTCCAATTCCATGATTCCACAATTTTTAAAGATGAGATCCTCACGCGGAAAAGCACCACTCAGGATGACAGATGAAAGAATTTATTTGATGGTATTTTCAGGAGAAACCCTCTAGCTGCTTAGCAACACCAGATGAGGATGAAAATAAAAATTCGACATGCCGTGGTATGTCGCTAAATTAATAGGGTGCAAATAAAAACTGGGGGTGATTTTTAAATATTCAAAATACACGATTTTATCCAATTCCACAGTTCCACAATTTCCCAATTCCACAATTTTTAAAGATGAGATCCTCACGGCTTCAAAAAACGAAGCCTCAGGATGACGGTATTTTTTAATTTGTCATTATGAGGAGTCCGGTGTCTTCTCCCGGACGACGTGAGAATCCCATCCTCTATATATATTTTTTACATTTTTCAAAATAGCCATTAAAAATAAAGACTCCCTCCTCGCCGTAAAGCGGCACCTCTCCACGGAGGGGAATTGTAATACATTCCCCCATTGAGGGGGGATTCAGGGGGGTGTGCCTTTTTCTTTTTTGTTTCGTCACTTTTCACTTACTCAGGTATTTTCCTGATAGGCCATCATGTCCCTTTGGTGGCACCAGATGATTATGAAAACCTAAGATTCGGCATGCCATGGCATGTCGCTACATTAATCGGGCGCAATAAAAATCGAGGGGAGCAAAAAAATAAAGGATAAAAGAAAAAACCAGAAGATGAGATCCTCACGGCTTCGAAAAACGAAGCCTCAGGATGACGCCGGCTGTGTCAGATGAGATCCTCACGCACTCAAAAAGCGAGGGCTCAGGATGACGACACGGCTTTGCAGGGTAAAATATTAGTGAAACGGCTGTGTAGGGGAGAGCACAATACCTCTGATAGTCTCCAAGTAGCTTATAATGTTATAATAATCAAGATAATCAATAATTAATATTTTGAAAGGGGTGTTTTTGTTGCCAAAGCTTTATGAATATGAGTTAGGAAAAGCTGCTGATATTTTAGTCAATGAGTTATTCAAACTCAAAAAAGACGAAACCTTCGTTATCACCGCCGATACCGAGAGCGATTCCCGGGTTGTCGATGCTACTGCCCGAGCTGCCTTTGCTGCCGGTGCCAAACCCATGGTCATCTGGACACCATCTCCTCTGGGTGTTGGAAAAGCGGCTGATCCAATGCTCCCCCAGAAAGCCCTTACAGCAGTTTTAAAAGAAGCTGATGCCTGGGCAGAATTTAATAATCAATGGCTTTTGTATTCAACTCCTTACGATATCGCTGTTCGGGATAATCCAGAGCTCCGTCATATGTGTTTAGTGGGAATGAACGTCGACATGATGATCCGTTGTATTGGACGGGTTAATTATCCAGTTTTAAAAGAATTAGAAGAAAAGCTTGCCGAAAAAACCCGTAAAGCTAAAAAAGTGAGGATGACTACCCCTGCTGGTGAGGATGTCTCCTTCGAAAACGACCCCAGTCATCCCGTCAATTGTGAGCTGGGATATGCCGATACCCCAGGTTCGCATATGATGTCAGGTCAAGTCGCCTGGACCCCAAACCTGGAAACAATCAATGGCGCAATTGTATTTGATGGATCGGTGGTTCCACCTTTAGGTTTACTCAAACAACCGATTCACTTACATATCGAAAAGGGAGTTATTGTGAAAGTGGAAGGTGGAAGTCAAGCTGCGGATTATGAGGCTTGGATGAAAAGTTTCAATCACCCCCGCATGTTGAGATTAGCTCATGTCTGCTATGGTTTTAATCCGGGGGCTAAATTAACCGGTGACATATTAGAAGATGAACGAGTTTGGGGTTGTACTGAATGGGGTGTAGGTAACATTGGAGCCATCTTGCTTCCACCTGATGGGATTCCGGCACCTTCACATTCTGATGGAATCTGCCTTAATACCTCAGTATGGTTAGATAGAACACTCATTATTGACAAAGGACAGATCATTGACCCTGAATTGAAACTTTTAGCTCAAAAACTTGGCAAAAGCTGAGGTGAGGCGAAAAATGAATCTAACTCCTCTTATGAAAGCTGCCATGATAGCCGTCCGTGACTGCATGGGTGCTCAACCTGGTGAAAACGCTCTCGTTGTTACCGATACTGGAAAATTAGCTATCGCTGAAAGTTTTCTGTATGCTTTTCATTCCTTAGGGATAGATGCTACTTTGATGGTCATGACTCCTCGAGACCATCATGCCCAAGAGCCACCCCCAGAAGTAAGAGCAGCTATGCTTTCCAGTGCTGTTGCCCTTCTGATTACTACGAAAAGCTTAACTCACACCCATGCCCGAGTTGATGCAACCAATCAGGGAGTTCGGATTGCCAGTTTGCCAGGGATTACCGAAGATATCATGACCGTTGGAGCCATGACTGCCGATTATCAAAAAGTATCTGAATTGAGTTGGAAATTGACCAAACTGATGGAATCAACTCAAAAAGTCGAAATAACCACTGAATTGGGAACTCACCTGGTGATGAGTTTAATAGGAAGGAAGCCTGGTCTTCCTCCTGATGATGGAATCTATCGGGAAAAAGGTCGTTGGGGAAATTTACCCGCTGGAGAAGCTTATATTGCACCGGTTGAAGAATCAGTCAATGGGGTAGTGATAGTTGATGGTTCTCAATCACCATTAGGATTATTATCAGCCCCGATTCGGATAACCATTCAGGATGGCAGAGCCATCAAGTTCGAGGGGGGAGCAGAAGCTGCCCAATTTGAGCGACATCTTCAATCTCTGGATGATCCCAACGCTTACTGGGTCGCCGAGCTCGGCATTGGAACCAATGAAAAAGCTCGAGTAACCGGGAATATTTTAGAAGACGAAAAAGCTTTCCGAACCATTCATATTGCTTTTGGAATGAACACCGATATGGGTGGGAAGATCGAATCGAAAACTCACGATGATGGTATCATCACCAATCCAACAGTTAAGTTTGATGGAAAAACCATCATGGATCGTGGAAATTTCGTGGTATAGAAAGATAATGGTTGAGAAATCTGCTATATTAAGGTATCCTTGAAAATATTTTAATTTAATTTCTTTGGGAGGGAATTGAATGAAAAATCGTTATTCTATTTGGATTTTATCTGTGGTTTTATGTTTTTTTGTTTTTTCAGGGGTTGCAATGGCTGCTTCAGCGTCTGAAAAAACCGTTCGTCTGACCAATGCTTGGCCTTGTTATATTGATCCAGCTATTGCTGCTGACTTTGCCAGTTCGGTTTCAGTAGCAAATTTATATGACACTTTAGTATTTCCAACTCATGATGGAGAAGTCATTCCGCATTTGGCTGAATCATGGACAATCTCTGAAGATGGCTTAACCTATGTCTTCAAACTACGTTCCGGAGTAAAGTTTCACGATGGTAGCGATCTAAAAGCCGAAGATGTGAAATTTTCTATGGACCGGTTACTGGCAATTGGACAAGGTTATAGTTATATTTTTAAACCGGTTATCGATAGCGTCGAAGCCAATGATGATTATACGGTAACCTTTAAACTTAAAAAAACCTTTGGTCCCTTTTTATACTCATTAGTTCGCCTCTATGTTTTAAACAAGGACTTGGTTATGGCAAATATTGAACAAAATGATGAATACGGTGATTTAGGAGATTACGGGAAAAGATGGCTTCTCACCAACGATGCTGGGTCTGGTCCTTATCAGGTTCAAGAAATGAAGTTAGAAGAATACCTTCATGCGGTTCGTTTTGCCGACTATTGGAAACCTTTTGATCCCAATGCCCCAGATTCATTCAGGAATATTGGAACCACCGAAACAGCAACCGTTCGAACTCTGATCCAAAAAAGAGAATTGGAAATATCAGATTTCCGACAACCGGCGGAATTTTACGACAATGTTTCTAAAGTAGACGGTATTAAGGTAGCCAAGCTTTTCGGTGGCAGCACTCTCTTTACCATGATGCATACCAAAAAAGCTCCGACTGATGATGTACACTTCAGAAAAGCACTTGCTTATTCAATAGACTATGATGCAGTTGCCAACCACATTTTCCCCGGTTCACACCAGTGTCAAGGACCGGTTTCTTTTATTCTTCCTGGCCATAATCCTAATGTTTTCCAATACAAACGTGATCTGGAAAAGGCCAAGGAAGAATTAGCTCTTTCCCCCTATGCCGATAAACTCGATGAATACCCGGTTGACCTTATATGGTGTGCTGAAGTTCCCGATGAAGAAAAGGTTGCTCTACTCATTCAAGCCAATGCAGCTGATATTGGAATCCAAGTTAATGTTATAAAAAATCCTTGGATGAAAATCATTGAAGAAGTAGCCACTCCAGAGACCACCGCATCTATGTACCTTATCTTTGTTTCACCTCATTATGCCGAAGCCGGATCAATGATCCAATCAAAATACCATTCTTCTTCCGCCGGAACTTGGGAACAATCCGAATGGCTTCAAGACGAACAGCTGGATAATATGATTGAAGATGCCATTGATACCATCGACAAAGATGCCCGCTTTGAAAAGTACGGTAAAATTCAAGAATACATCGTTGACCTGTGTCCTTCACTTTTCTTGATTGACCAACCAGAAAATTACGCCTTTCAAGATGCCTATATAGACTGGATTCCTGCTGATCGGGCTGAAAGAGGTGAAAAAGTCAATCCGGTTATGGGTTATAATCAATATATGCCTGAAATCAAGGTATATCCAGAAAAACGTGACGAATTAGTGAAGTAAGGAATAAATCTGAGAGGGATATGAAAGAATTGGAAAAAATCGAATCCCTCTCAATCTCCCTTTGGTCAAAGGGAGAAGAAATAATGAAAAGAGAGATTTTCACGTCCTCAAAATTTACAGGATAGACTTTTATGCCACTTTGGTGGCGCCAGATGAGGATGAAAACCCAAGATTCGACATGCCATGGCATGTCGCTACATTAGATGAAGATCGGGCGCAATAAATTGCGCCCTACATTTTATAATCTTTTGTAGGAACTTGATTTATCATGTACGTGTGATTTCAGGATAGACCCTCATGCTGCCTAGCAGCACCAGATGAGGATGAAAATTACTCATTCAGAAATGAATTTCCCCCTTTAGAAAAGGGGGTTAGGGGGATTTGAGTTTTTGGAAACCAATCGAATCCCTCTCAATCTCCTTTTAGCCAAAGGGAGAGGCCAATATAATAGGGTATTTGTTTGAAATGGTATTTTCATGATAGCCAATGAATGGTTATTTAATTCTCCTGGGTAGGAGAAAACTGAAATATGGAAGTACTTATTTTAATGATTATTGGTTTCAATACTGATCGCTGTTGCTAATCATTCATCACTGTCTTTAAAGGATAAAAGGAAAGGGTAGAACCAGAGTATGAATTTTTCACGCTTTCTCGCTCGACGCTTGGGATATTCAATATTTGTTCTCATCGGATTATCGATTGTGGTCTTTATCATAGCTCGAATGGTACCAGGAGACCCTGCCCGGGCAGCCCTCGGACCTCGAGCTTCTCAGGAGGCAGTTGATAAACTACGAGAAAAGCTTCATCTTGATGAATCTTTGGTTGTTCAATATGCCTTTTGGATTAAGTCAGTTTTTCAGGGTGACTTGGGTGAATCCTTACTCACTCGACGTCAAGTTATCGAAGATATAAAAGAATTTTTACCCGCCACCCTTGAGTTGGCTCTTTTCTCCGGTTTATTTATGGCTTTTTTTGGAATCCTCTTAGGAATACTATCAGCTCGACACAGTAATACCTGGGTTGATAATCTGATAAGAGTTTTCGCTTATATTGGTATAGCAACTCCAGCATTCGTTGTTGCCATTATTCTATTACTAGTCTTTGGCATGTATTACCAGGTATTTCCAACCATCGGTAGGTTAAGCCAGTGGGTTGATGCCCCAACCAAAATTACCGGGCTCATAACCATTGACAGTTTGCTCACCGGAAATCTAACTGCCTTTTTAGATGCTTTAAAACATCTAATGCTTCCCGCGTTTAGCCTTGCTTTAGGAGGAATGTTTCAAGAAGCTCGTATCACCCGTTCCAGCATGTTGGAAAACTCAAAAAAAGACTATGTCTCAGCTGCTCGGTCCTATGGTATCCCGGAGCGAACGGTAATCTTTAAATACCTTTTCAAGCCTTCCATTATCCCAACCGTCTCTATCCTTGGTTTAGATTTTGCATCTTTAATGGGAAATGCTTTTTTAGTCGAACTTCTGTTTAACTGGCCGGGTATTTCCCGTTACGGAATTAATGTCATGCTTCGCAAAGATGTTGATGCCATAATCGCGGTAATTATGGTCCTAGGAATTGTTTTTACTCTTATCAACATTATTGTCGATATCATTGTTGCCTATCTCGATCCACGAATCCGATTAGTTGAAAGAGGAGATTAATTGCAATGAATCTATCCCCAAAAAAATCCAAAAGAACCAAAAGCGGTAAAGCTTGGTATAAATTCTCTCGGAATCCTCTCTCGGTTGTGGGTTTAGTAATTGTCCTTTTTGTAATTTTTAGTGCTTTGCTTGCGCCTTGGGTTACTCCCTATCCTGCTCATTCCGGAAAATACGTAAATTATGGGGAAGCCAATTTTTCTCCATCGATACAACATCTATTTGGTACAGATGTTTTTGGCCGTGATGTGTTCACCCGAACCATCTATGCTTTTCGCTCATCATTAATTATGGGAATTGTTGTTCTCGCAATCGTTGTCCCAATTGGAGTTACCCTTGGTCTTTTAGCTGGTTATTTCAAAGAAACCTGGATAGATGTCTTGATCATGAGAATAACCGATATCTTTCTTTCGGTGCCTCCTCTAATACTCGCCTTGGCCATTACTTCAGTTCTTAAACCCAATTTAACCAATGCTATGTTAGCCGTTTCAGTAATGTGGTGGCCGTGGTATACCCGGTTGGTTTATGGGATGGCCACCTCTTTACGGAATGAATATTTTGTTCAATCAGCAGAGCTATTGGGAGCGAGTAAGTTTCACGTCCTTTTTAAAGAAATACTCCCCAATTGTCTATCAACCATTTTGACCAAAATGACCCTTGATATGGGTTGGGTTATCCTTATCGGAGCATCACTTTCTTTTGTTGGATTAGGAGAGCAAGCTCCTAAGGCAGCCCTGGGATCCATGGTTGCTGATGGAGCAAAATATCTTCCTGAATATTGGTGGATCTCGGTATTCCCGGGTTTAGCTATCATGCTGATTGTTTTAGGATTCAACCTCCTTGGTGACGGCATCAGCGATTTATTTTCAATGGAGGAAGCCTAAACATGTCTCAACTTATTCTTGACATCAAAAATCTAACCGTTAACTTTCGTGTTTATGGTGGGTATTTAAAAGTATTGAATGAAGTTAATTTTTCGGTTTCACAAGGAGAAAAAGTAGGTCTCGTCGGTGAAACCGGCTGTGGAAAAACTACCACCATGAAAACCGTCATGGGTATTCTTCCTCAACCTCCAGGGAAAATAGCCCAAGGTGAAATTTTTTTCCAAGGAAAAAACGTTCTTACCATGAAGAAATCCGAGATTGAAAAAATGCGTCAAACTGGAATATCAATGATATTCCAAGATCCAACCGCCGCCCTCAATCCGGTTTTTACCATCGGACAACAGCTTTATGATGTGGTGCAACATTCCCAGTCAAGCGATGATGGCCAATCTCGCCTTTCTGCCCATGAAGTCTCGATACGAGCACTCCAGGACGTTTCTCTCCCTGATCCAAAACGCATATTAGACAATTATCCTTTGCAATTAAGTGGGGGTATGCGGCAACGAGTCTGCATTGCCCTTGCCATCGCCAGGGCCAAACAGTTACTCATAGCTGATGAGCCGGGAACCTCTTTAGATGTGACTATTCAAGATCAGATTTTAAGATTACTCAATCAAATTGCCGCTGAAAAACAAATGGCGATCATTTTAATTTCTCATTCCCTGGGTGTGATTCGTGAATGGACCAATCGGGTTTATGTTATGTATGCCGGATCAATCGTTGAAGAATCAACAACTGAAGAGTTATTTTCCCATCCCCTCCATCCTTATACTCGAGCATTAATGGATTGTGTCCCCAAATTAACCGGCGGAGGAACCGCCGAGGGGATTCCCGGAAGAATTCCCGATTATTTTAATCCGCCTACTGGTTGTCGTTTTCATCCTCGTTGTCCTCATGCTTTTGCTTTGTGCTCTGAAAAAAAACCCGCCCTATATCATGTCAACGACACTCATCAGGTAGCATGTTATCTCTACCAGGAGGTAAAACAGTGAACGCAGTACTTGAAGTAAAAAAACTTAAAAAATATTTCTCGACTACCAAAGGAGTTGTAAAAGCAGTCAATGATGTCAGTTTTTCTATTACACCGGGTGAAACTCTCGGACTAGTTGGAGAATCGGGTTCGGGAAAGAGTACGGTTGCTTATACCGTTATGGGACTCTATCAACCAAGTGGTGGTCAGATTCTTTTCCAAGGGCAAGATGTTGCTATCTCTCACCACAAAAGAAAACGAATATTAAAAAAAGAACTACAAATCGTTTTCCAGGACCCGGGATCTTCGCTTAATCCAAGACAAACCATAGAAAACATCTTAGCCCTGCCCATTCGTCTTCACGATAGGGATTATAAAAAAGGGATTGCTGAAAAAGTGCAAGAAATATTGTCCTTAGTAGAACTTCCCGTCGAGTATATGGAAAAATATCCTCGTTCTCTTGGGGGTGGTGAAAAACAGATGGTGGCTATTGCTAGGGCTCTTGCAACCAATCCTTCACTCATTGTTTTAGATGAACCAACCTCAGCTCTGGATGTATCAATTCAGGCAAAAATTATCCATAAACTCATTGAAATCCAACAAGAAAAAAACTTGGGATACCTATTCATTACCCATGATTTAAGCTTAATGAGAAATATTGCCCACCGTGTCGCTATCATGTACCTGGGTCGTATAGTTGAAACAGCACCGGCTCAACAGTTTTTTGAAACTCCTTATCATCCTTATACCCGAATGCTGATATCCTCGATTCCGGTTGTCTCCTCAGAAGAAGAAAAATTAAAACCAGGAAAAATCCCTTCAATGGGGGAAATCCCTAGTCCAGTAAATATGCCCGCAGGTTGTGTATTTCATCCTCGTTGTGTTGATCGGATGCCGATTTGTGATCAAGAGGAACCAATCAATTTTGAGATCAAACCAGGTCATTGGGTAAAATGCCATCTCTGGTCTCCTAATAAATAATTGATTTCTATTCATAGAATCATTGAAAAATTTTTTACTCATAACTCTTTAGATGGAACAACTCTACGGTATAATGATAAGAAGAAATATGAAGGAGTGAGTGCTATGAAGATGGCTTCCGTTTTGTGTATAAGCATGTTGATACTGGCGCTTGTTTTTCCAGCCTATGGCCAAGACCAGGTAGCATCACCTTTAGTAAAAGACTTGGAAAATATGGAACGTATACTTTATGGTGTTCCAGAAACTGGAAGTGTTTTAATCCGTACTGAAAACCTTGAGAGAGATTTAATTGGTGATACCCTGTCAGGAACTTTAATGGAAAGGCTCAATACTCTGAAAACCTTCATTTTAACCGGTACACCTGAAGAACCTTCATTAGATTTTAAACTCAAGTCAATTCGACTTTCTCTCAATACTGCCGAGCAGAAAACTGGAATTTTAACCGCTCAACTGGACGAATTTGAACAGCTCATATTTGGTGTTCCCAGCGCCGAACCTATCGGTGTCCGGGTTGATAAGCTTTACCGAACCGTAGTAAATACTTCCTACACATCAAATTTCCAGGTTACCGTTCCTGTTTCTTCTTTATTAAAAGTTAGTATTCAAACCAATTTAAATTCAGAAAAAAATAATGTTGGCGACCCAGTACCGTATGTTTTAACTGAGGATTTTATTGTAAATGATATTCTCATAGCTCCAGCTGGCACCGAAGGAGAAGGCTGGATCAGCAAAATCCGCCGCAAAGGAAATTTCGGAAGAGCAGGTATGATTCAAATTGATTTTGGGTCAATCACCAGTCTTGATGGTACCCCAATAGTTCTTACTTTGGGAGATAAAGCTATTCAAGAAAATAAAGCATTTGCTTATGCAGTTGGAACCAGTATTGTTGGCCTGGTCGCGCTTGGTCCGATCGGAGCCGTAGCTGGATTTTTAATCAATGGGGAACCAGCCAAAGTTGAATCAGGTAGTGAGCTGTTTGTTGAAACCACTCAGGAATTGGTTGTATCCGGCCCAATTGCTTCGTCAGTTTCATATCAAACCTATCAAGATCAAGGTTATACCACAACCGAAATTGGCACTTACCAACCCTCCTATAATCAAGATCAAAATATCCCGGAGGTAGAAATTGAAGTTAAGCCAGTTGAGACTTGGGATGCTGAAGAAGATATCGAAGAAACAGTTGATGTCACCAGCATTGCCACGCCGATTCCAATTCAACAATCCAAACCATCACCTACATCGGGTATTGATATCGAAATTAAACCCTACCAGGAAGGAGATTTTTAAAAATATGAATAAAAAAACCCTCATCCTTTTATTCCTCATTCCTTGTATTGTTGTTTTATTTATTAGTTTTACATCCTCAGCAAAAACCGATGCCGACAAAATTTATTCTCAAACCCAAAAAAAATGGACCCAAAGTCAAACCATTGGGGATGCTTTCTCGGTAAAAGCTGTATTTTGGAATCCAGAATTGGTGCAGGCCTGGGTCGCCAAATACGGAGCTGAAAATCTCCTTTCTTTGGAAGAGCAAACTGCTTATCATCGTGACTTCATACAAAGAGAGCGTTTTCAACGATATTTAGTTTTTGATGTGACCATTGAAAAACTCACGGGACCCGCTCTTTTCCCTTTGAATTTTACTAAAAACACCTATTTAATCGACGATCAAGGCAATAAGTATTACCTACTTGAGTTCCCTCGTGAATTTGATGATAAAATTTTTGACAAAGTATCAGGAAAAATGTATTTCAGTCGAATCGGGAAGAATGATCAACCAATAGTTGGTCCAGATACCAAAAAAATTACTCTTCATTTTTCTCATTTGTCAATCGAACCTTCTTATGTCGCTCAAAATGTCGAACTCATTTGGAAAGATCCTTATATTCCTCCTGATTACACCCAAGTAAGTTGGCAACCAGAACTTGAAGAAGAAATCCTCCGTTTGCAAGAAAGAATTATTCTGCTGGAAGCAGAAAAAAAAGAGTTGATTGAAAATCAAAAACTGATTGAATCTGAAATTGAAAATGTAAAAAATAAAATCGAGGAGCTGCAAGCAAACCTAAAGCAATGAACCAACTTCATCTCTTTTTTATAAAAGCGATGAAAAAACCAGTATTGGTCGCTTTTTTTCTATTATTAACTATTCCTTTAACGACAAGCATCGGAGCAAAAGAAGGCATTCGAATTAATGCCGATACTCTCCTTTATGACGATGCCGGTTCGCAGGTTGAAGCCATCGGAAATGTCCACCTATCCTGGAAGGATATTTCTTTTGCAACCAATCAGATGCTTTTTCGGTTTGATACATCTGAAGCCTTTATTCCAGGCTTTATAAAGGCTCGCTTTGGTAATTATCAAATTAGTGCAGAAAAAATGTACTACAACTTTCAAACCAGAAATGGTTGGTTTGAAAGCGCAGAATTGGTATATGAATTAAGCGAAGGAGGAAACCTTTACTTTCGAGGTTCGAAGATCGAGTATCAAAAAGGAAAATGGACCGGTACCGACCTATTGGTTACCGGATGTCCACATTCACCTCCCTTATACAGCGTTCGTGCTAAGGAAGTTTTAATCTATCCACAGGATCGGATATTAATCAGCGGATTAGGGTTTTTCATCAAAGAAAAAAGAATTATTCAACTACCTGCCTATTCCCGGCTCCTCAACAATCATGGTTCTAATTTTATACCGAGCTTGGGTTACCAAAGAAAAAAGGGGCTCTTTGTTGAAGGCAACTATGAATATCTTTTCTCGGAAAACTTGTTATTTCAGGCTAATCTATACTATTCCACCTTACAAAGCAGTCGAATAAGTAGTGACATAACCCTTCAGTATCCTTATGTTGAAGCACGGATATTTATTGATCTTTGGCAAAATGAAGAGTCTACCATGGGGGGTTATGCTCATTATCAAAAAAATGGATTATCTCTCTGGATGTTAGGTATTGAAAACGAAAGGTTTAACGATGAAGTCATCAGTCGTTTACCCCAATTCATCGCTTCTTACCGTACTGAATCTGAAAATGGATTTTTTATTGAAGCGAATTTAAGTTATGGAAAATTTTCCCAGGGTGATATGAGTACTTGGCGAAACGATGTTTATTTAAGCACAGGATTGGAAAAAAAGAGCTACGGGGGAGAAATTTTCTATCAAAACATTAACCTTTCCGTTCTTGATGATGCAACTGTTTGGGGAGGAAAGGTCTGGGCGGAAAAAGAATTTTCTTCTCATTTTAGCGCAGGAATATTTTATGAATATACTCAAGTAAATGGAGAAACCTATTTTTTCTTTGATCCCAAAGATACTAATATTTTCGGTTTGGAGTTGGTTTATGGTAATCTTGACCAAACTTATCTTCGACTTCGAGGCGAGTATGATCTTAATATTGGAGGCCTTGGTGATATTGTTGCCGGTATCGGATTAGGAAGTAAAGAGTTTTCTGTAGGCATGGAGACTATTTACTCCTTTCCCGATCAAAACTGGGAAGAGCGTCGTTATTATATTCGAAAACAGTTAGAAGAATGTATCGATATTGAAGCTTCTTATTGGGAATCTGACCAAACCTTTTTTGTAAGTGTTAATCTGGCTGGACTTGATCAGAAAAAACACATCGAGAGCTTATTTGATGAGCAAGAAGAATACGACCTTTTTAATCTGAATCGTGAAAACTAATAAATGATAAAACAAGATTAATAACTATTGAACCATTGAAGAATCGGAACGAAAATGAGTTCCCAAAGAGATTGGATTTCTTAAGGCTGCTTCAACGACCAATAAACCGGAATCAACACTATTTTCAAATTCAAGGAGAGAGCCAGATACACCTAATTGGTTTTTCAGTTGAACTGCTTGTTTTTTTAAACCACGAAGCACTTCTAAGGCGTACTTTAACCCCGATTGATCCCGAATAAGTCCGGCGAATTTCCACATGGTATCTTGAATAATTTTCCGCATACTTTCCAAAATTGCCTCAGGTGGAGGATTTCCGCAAGAATATTCGAACGGCATTATTCGAGGTTGTTCCTTGGTAGCTGGATTTTTTATAATATCATGAGAAGCTCGGTAAGCAAAGGTTAATCCTTCTAAAAGACTGGTAGAAGCCAAGCGATTGGCACCATGCACACCAGTGCAGGCAACTTCGCCAATAGCATAGAGACGTTTAATCGAGGTACGGCCAAAACTATCGGTAAGTATTCCCCCACAGCAAAAATGAGCTCCTGGGGCAACTGGTATCGGTTCTCGGGTAATATCAATCCCTCGGTATAAACATTCTTCATAGATGGTTGGGAAGGTTGCCTTTATTTTTTCCGGTGAAATCACATGACAAAGATCAAGAAAAACACAATGGGAATTCTGGGTGAGCATTTCTTCAAAGATTGCCCGGGAAACCACATCACGAGGCGCCAAGCTTCCCAAATGATGATATTTATGCATAAAAGCTTTCCCTTCATGATTAACGAGTTCAGCTCCCTCGCCTCGAACCGTTTCAGAAATAAGAAAAGTCTGGGAATATTCAGGACTAAAAAGAAGGGTAGGGTGGAATTGAACATATTCCATATTTTGCAGGATGGCTCCAGCTCGATTCGCTATAGCATAACCATCACCGGTATTCCAAGGTCCTCCAGTTGAATATTGATAAAGAGAATTTAATCCTCCAGTAGCAAAAATGGTTGCCCGAGCAAAAAAGGGTATTATAGTCCTTTTGCGAGGATCCAGCAAATAAACACCCAGACACTCCGGAGTTTCATAGCGAGATCGAGATGAAAATTGGTAGCGATTGGAAAGAATCAAGCCAATTGCATAGGTGTTTTTTTTAACCTCGATAAGATGTTCCTCGAGGATTCCTTCATGAAGTGCTTTTTGAATAGCTCTTCCAGTACAATCCTTAACATGAAGAACACGCCTTTGAGAATGCGCTGCTTCCTGAAAAAGATCCCATTCTCCCTGTTCATTTTCCTCAAATGGAACCCGTAGTTTTTGAATAAATAATCTTTTAACCAGCGAAGGACCAATCTTAGCTAACACTTTAGCACTTTTTTCTAAGGCACTTCCATCAGAAGCATTAAGAATATCTTGCTCGAGAATCTTCCAAGAATCATTTTTGCCTCGATATACAATCCCTCCCTGGGCTTTTTCGGTGTTAGTTTCCTCAAGCGATTGTCCCTTACTGACCAATAAAACTCGTTGAGATTTTTCTGCCAGAAAAAGGGCAGCACTACTTCCTGCAATTCCGTTCCCAATAATCAAAGCATCATAATACATCTTTGACTTCTTCTACCTCCAAATTCAAGTCCAACCAAATGGCGTGATGGGTAATATATCCAGTAGAGATGATATCAACACCTTGTTTTGCAATTTCCCTTACCGTTTCTAAACTGACACCTCCCGAAGCCTCTACGATCGATCTTTTATTAATCATTTTTACTGCTTCTTTAATTTGTCCTATATTCATATTGTCCAGCATAATAACATCAGCCTTTTCTTCGATTGCCTCACTCACTTGTAGTATATTTTCACATTCAACCACGATTCGTGCCGTAAAGGGAATAGCAGGTCTAACTCTTTGAATGGCATCCTTTACCGATCCACAAATCGAAATATGGTTATCCTTGATAAGAGCACAATCGTATAAGCCGAGACGGTGATTTACTCCACCCCCACAACGGACAGCGTACTTTTCAAAGATCCTCAAACCAGGACTAGTCTTTCTTGTGTCAGCTATTTTTACCGGTAAACCCTTAACCGCTTCGACAAACTCTCGAGTTTTTGTAGCAATTCCACACAGTCTTTGTAATAAATTAAGGGCAACCCTTTCTCCCATCAAAATTGCCCGGGTTTGCCCTATAATTTCCATAACGCAATCACCACTTTTAAATTCTTCACCTTCTTCAATAAGAGTCTTTTCATTCGTCTGAGGGTCTATGAGGTTAAAAAGGCGAATCGCAAATGGACCTCCTGACATTATTCCTTTTTCTTTAGCAATAATTCTTGCCCGCACCGGCTTTAAGCTAAGGTCTCCCAAACCTTGGGTAGTAATATCATCAAAACCTAAATCTTCTTCTAAAAATATTTGCAACCTTCGGTCGACGTCCCATGGAACCAAACCTCTCACTCGTTCATCATCCTTCCCATTCTAAAAATAAATTCTATTTATTTTATCATGGATTGTTCCTTCTTTCTTTTTTTTATTGATATATATATGGTTTTCAGTTTGGTGTAGTTTTATTTCTTAGAAATCTTTGGTCTTCAACAACTCCCCAAAGAAGATAGGCAGCAATCCTTTCTATGGTTCCTGTTGTTCCAAATCGGCTTTTTAAAAATTTGTTGTATTCATAAAAATTGTTGGTATTTTTTAAATAAACGAACATTTCTTGAGGATGATTCCGATCCAGAGGTATGACTTTTTTATTTATACCAACCGCTTGTATGGTGTAAAGATCATCCATTGATAAAATAAGATCGGATTGAACCAAGGTTTCGCTCTGAAAAAGAGTTAAATTAATATAGTATGGGTTTTTCCAAAGATATCCTTCCAATATTTCTCCTTCTAAACTTTTTGATAAATTCCATCCCAATCGACTTGCTATGGCAGTAATTGCCTGCATGGTTTTTTGACCAGGGGGAATTACCATCAGATAATAACCGTTCATCATATCGGCAAAATCAGGAAAGAGTTTGAGGATAAGCTCAAAATCAAATTCAAAATGATCAATACTGGGGAAAAAAGAATAAATTGGCTTTTTCCCGTGTATAAATGGAAATTCAATGGGTTGAACCAAATCAGAAAGAACATTTCCAATGAAATAAGAAGCTTGGTTTTTTTGACGGAGATAATGATTGAGATATTGATCATTGGTTAAAAATGATTGGGTAAGGTATTTAGTAAAATAGTAATCAAACCATGAGAATGTCTGGTTAAATTGACGAGTTATCCATATGAAAATTGGTTTTTTTTGAATGAGAAAAAATATCCATAGAAGAAGACAAGTCTTATGTCCTATCAATATTATAGTCTCTCGAAATCTTCTCCTTCGACGCAAGGTTCGTATCATACGATACCATTCAATAACTTTTGGAAACAATTGAAATATCGATGGTAGAGTTATGTCGGATTTTATCTCAGGATAATCTTGTTTCTTTAATTCTTGTATATAATGGGGGTGGAAAAAATAGACTTTGGCAAGGGATACTTTTCTTAAATTCCAACAGATATTTTTACTGATTTGATCTTCTAAATCATTTTCTGGAATGAATAGAAAACACTTCATATTTTCCCCTCGCTTATAAAGATTTAATAAGCTATAAAAATATACTCTTGCCAATGCTTCAATTATTGTACTATATTATTGAAAAGGCTGAGAACAGCTTTTCTAAGTAAACCTTGCTTTTTTTAAAATAATTCTTTGAGATAGGGCTATGGATAGTTTAAAAGTTGCGATTATTCAAATTCAAACCGGTCCAAATAAAAAATCTAATTTGTTAAAAACTGCCGAGCTTTTTGCTTCAATTAAGAATCACCAAGCAAACTTGATACTCCTACCGGAAATGTTTCAGTGCCCTTATAGTCTGGAATCATTCCCAACTTTCGCTGAAGATATCCTTACTGGCGAAACCAGTCTCTTTTTATCGAATCTCGCTCATGAACATAGAGTTTTCTTAGTTGGCGGTTCAATACCGGAAAAAAAAGGAAATCACTATTATAATACCTCTATAGTTTATAACCCCTCTGGTGAGATTGTTGGTGTTTATAGGAAAATACATCTTTTCGATGTTGACTTTAAAAACCTCCATTTCCAAGAATCAGCAGTTCTCGATCCTGGAAATACTCCACTTTTAATTGATACTCCTTGGGGGAAAATTGGTATTTTAATCTGTTACGATCTTCGTTTTCCTGAACTTATTCGCCTTTATGCTTTGCGGGGGGCATTTATGGTTGCAGTCCCCGCTGCTTTTAACCCGGTTACCGGGCCTCTCCACTGGGAGGTTCTCTTCCGAGCGCGGGCAATTGATAATCAGGTTTTTCTTTTGGGCGCATCACCAGCACCACACCCAGGCTCATCCTATCAAGCTTATGGCCATAGCCTTGTTGTTGATCCTTTGGGTAGGGTTTTAGAGCAGCTTGGTAATGAAGAAGCAATAATAATAAAAGACATTGATCTCTCTTTAGTTGACCAAGCCCGCCAACAACTTCCTTTGTTAAGGCATCGCCGACAAGATCTCTATGCACTAAATCCTGATGAAAAATTAGTTAGTTTATTAAAAGATCAAAAAGGGGGGGCAATTTAAATCATCATCCCTAAAATCCCTTACTCCCCTTAATAAAGGGAGCAAGGGATTCCTCAACAAGAAGAGTGAAAAAAAGAAAAGACGAGATCTTCTCGGATTTAAAAGAGATATCCTCAGGCTGATA
>Ga0334889_1002987_pt1 | contig 17668 bp, 18 predicted proteins | sample GraSluR1_MG_2_FD_207222 | JGI IMG/M metagenome (GOLD analysis project Ga0334889, IMG submission 207222) | Sludge microbial communities from methane-producing bioreactor in Wageningen University, Netherlands - Granular Sludge_8_08-R1 | ecosystem: Engineered > Bioreactor > Anaerobic > Unclassified... | reverse complement strand
TGTCCCTGAAGTCGCCAATAATATCACCTACATTGCAGAACTTGATTTTTTGATCGCCAAAGCCACACTCGCTGACGCGTTCGGGGCAGTCGCCCCACAATTCCTTGACACCGATACCATTAAAATCCAGGAAGCTGTCAACCCCTGGGTGAATGATATCCTCAACAAAGATGGCAAATCATTCACCCCGCTTTCACTGTCGCTAAATCAGGGAGCCAATGTGTTGACCGGCGCGAATATGGGCGGCAAGACTGTTGCTTTGGCAACCCTGACCCTGAACATCCTGTTGGCGCATTGCGGGTTGTTTGTTTTTTGCCGCTCCCTGTCTCTGCCGGTTCTCGACTTTCTCTTCTATCTCGCACACGATTATCAATCCGTCACAGCTGGTGTCAGTTCGTTCGGCGCCGAAGTGCGGCAGATAACCCGAATGATCGAGCAAATGGGAGATGGGCGCGGGTTCGCCGTGGTGGATGAGTTTGCCCGAGACACCAACCCGGAAGAAGGGCAGACCATGGTGCGCACCTTACTTCGTTTGTGTGAGAAACACAACTCTTTCTGCCTGTTGTCCACCCACTTCAGCAAGATCGTGGAACGAGACATGCAACACCTGCAGGTAGTTGGATTGCGAAACGCGCCTTTGGAGACATTGTCACCGGTGAGGGCAGAGAAAACGGTCAATCATTTGCAAGAAATGATGGATTTCACCATTGAAGCGGTGCCATGGGACAATCCAGCCCCAAAAGATGCCATTCGGGTAGCAAAATTGATGGGGTTGCCACAGGAATTTTTAGATCTGATTGATGATGAAACATGGGAGAATGCCTTTGGAAACCAAACTGAATCTTGATCTCCACCTAATAGCACTAGCCAGAACCCTGGCCTCTGCCATCGCCGGTGACGTACACGCTCACATTGAAAAATTCACCACTGTGTCCGTGGAACGCACCATCGTGCGTTTGCTGGGGGTTGATGGTATCGACGCTGAGGAAGTCCCGTTACCCAACCGCCTCGTCGATCAATTGAACCAGAAAAAGGCTCTTTCTTTGGGGGCTGGTATTTTTCTCGGTAATGCCATACTCACCTTGAAACTTTCCCCACAGGAGATCGCTCAACAGGTAGCTGAGGGTAAATTGGACATCACCAGCCTTCCACTGCAACCAATAGCAGAAATCCGCCATGTGATTCTCACACAAGCGCAAACTGCGATCAACACCATCATCCGCAATCGGGAGCAGCGCGAACAATCTATCGCTGAGCATCCAGACCACAAAGGAGCACTGCTGTATGTGATCGTTGCCACCGGCAACATCCATGAAGACATCAAACAGGCCAGGGCTGCCGCCCAACAGGGCGCCGACATCATTGCCGTCATCCGTACCACCGGGCAGAGCCTGCTGGATTATGTACCTTATGGCATCACCACCGAAGGGTTTGGCGGTACTTATGCCACCCAGGCCAATTTCCGCCTGATGCGTCAGGCGTTGGATGAAAAAGGCCGTGAACTCGGTCGTTATGTACGCCTGTGCAATTATTGTTCAGGCCTGTGCATGCCGGAAATCGCCGCCATGGGCGCCATAGAGCGCCTCGATGTGATGCTCAACGATGCCCTGTATGGCATCCTGTTCCGTGACATCAACATGCAGCGCACCCTTATTGACCAGCACTTCTCACGCCAAATCAACGCTTTCGCCGGGATCGTGATTAATACCGGTGAAGACAATTACCTTACCACCTCAGATGCGGTGGAGGAAGCCGGTACCGTGCTTGCCTCGCAATTTATCAATGAGCAGCTGGCAAAAAGAGCCGGCCTGCCCGATGAACAGATCGGTTTGGGGCATGCTTTCGAAATTGACCCGTCCATCAAAAACGGCTTTCTCTTTGAATTGGCGCAAGCCCAGATGGCGCGCGAAATTTTCCCCCATGCACCTCTCAAATATATGCCCCCCACCAAATTCATGAACGGCAACATCTTCCAGGGGCATGTACAGGATGCTTTGTTCAATGTTGTCACCGTGGCAACCAACCAGCAGATTCACCTGTTAGGCATGTTAACCGAAGCCATTCACACGCCGTTCCTTTCTGACCGGTATCTTGCCATTGAAAACGCCCGCTACATTGCCAACACTATGGCTGATCTGGCAGACGAGATACAGTTCAGGCCAGATGGCATCATCCAGAAACGAACCAACCAGGTGTTGAATGATGCTGTCGAACTGCTCTCCTCCATTCATAAGGATGGATTGTTCAAAGCCCTTGAAAAAGGCACTTTTGCCGCGACAAAACGATTCATCGATGGCGGCAAAGGTCTGGAAGGTGTCATACACAAAGACCCCGATTATTGGAATCCCTTCGCACAACTGCTGGAAGGAGAACTTTCTGATGAATCCTGATAAGACACAAATCGATCACAAGAAAATCCTTCCTTACGGCGACACCCTCAATGATGGCAAGGTGCAGCTTTCCTTCACCTTGCCGCTGCCGCACAACGAGCGCTCTGTGCAGGCTGCCAAAACTTTGGCTGAAAAAATGGGCCTGAATGCCGTTCATGTTGCCTACGCGAAACCTTTGGACGACAACTTTACCTTTTTTATTCTGTATGGGTCTACCCGGCATAGCATTGATTACACAGCCCTGCAGGCAGCTATCCTGGATGAAGAAGTTTTTACACGCCAGGAAACCAATGAATACATAAGCCATCACATAGGCAGAAAAGTAGTGGTGGTTGGCGCCAGTACAGGCACCGATGCGCATACCGTGGGGATCGATGCCATTCTCAATATGAAAGGATTTGCTGGCCACTACGGCCTGGAACGCTACGAGATGATTGAAGTCCACAACCTGGGCAGCCAGGTTGACAATCTCGATTTTGTCCAAAAAGCCAGACAACTCAACGCGGATGTACTGCTGGTTTCACAGACCGTCACCCAGAAGGATGTACATATCACCAACCTGACCGAGTTGGTAGAACTGCTGGAAGCTGAAGGCATGCGTGAACATGTCATTTTAATCTGTGGCGGCCCGCGCATTACCAACGAATTGGCCAAAGAACTGGGGTATGATGCCGGCTTTGGGCCGGGGAAATTTGCCGACCATGTGGCAACTTTTATGGTCAAGCTGCTGGCAGCCAGGTTAAAAAACACTAAAAAATCAACCAGTTGTTAAAAAAGAAAACAAATTGTTAAGAATTTCCTTATCACCGCGTAGCAATGTTGATTAAAGGTATACTTTAATCAACATTGATCGTTTTTCTCCTCAATGAAGAAACAGATAAATTGAAAAAATAAACCAATGATCGTCGTTCTTTCTGACCTGCACTTTGCTGAAGCACAATCCACCCAGGTGGGTCCATTGCGCTTCAACCGCAACATACCCGCTGAGGTCTTTGAAGCCTATTTCGCCGAGGTCAACACCTTCGCCAAAGCCAACGGCGTGAAGTACATTGATCTCGTATTGGCAGGCGATATCTTTGAAATCTCCCGCTCTGCCCTCTGGCTCGCAGGTGAAGAGCGCCCTTATATAGACAATGAAGATGTTGTCAGTGGTTCAGAAACAGAAAAAGTCATCCTCAAAATCATCGATGCCATCGCCCAGGAAGAATACGTGGAAGACACCCTGGCGCTTTTCCGTAATGTTGAAAGATGCTTCGAATGTTCCATTCAAATCGAATATATATTGGGAAACCACGATCGCTTGATCAATGCCACCCCGGCCATTCGCACCAAAATTCGCGGGTTACTGGGCTTACCCGGCGCTGACGCCCCCTTCAAACATCACCTGGTCTTACCGGATGTGGACGGCGAACCATTTTGCCTGATCCGCCACGGCCATGAGTATGATTCCACCAATTTCTCAGTGCGCACGGACAGACTGGCCGTGATCCCTACAAAATTTCAGGAAAAAGACTATCAAGCCTCCTGCCTCGGTGATATTACTTCGGTTGAATTCGGCGCCGCCTTGCCATTTCTGTTTCTCAAACTATACGGCGAAGAAGCTATCCTTCATAATAAGAAATTAAACACCCTCTATCGCCGACTGGTGGATTTCGACGATGTCCGCCCCAACACTGCCTTGCTTTCTTTTCTATTCTCAACGCCCGGGGTGAAAAAGCGAAAAACTTGGGATCTGATGAAACCTTGTTTTGAACAAATTATTCGTGACCTGGGACGCAATAAACGTTTCCGTCGTGAGATCAAAAAGTCTGCTGTGCTTGCGGAATGGAAGAAAGTCCTATTGTTTGGGCTCCTTGACCTGGGTATTTTTGACCTGATAGGCACCTACTGGGTGGTTAAACGTTTGATGAAAATGGTTTCCAAGCAAATCAAGCTGGATTCACAGGTGCAGTGGGCCGAAAAAGAAGAACTGATTCAGGACCAGCATTCCAATCTCAAATGCGTGGTCAGCGGTCACACCCACACACCTGAGGCCGCCTTAATTTCAACCAGACGCGGAGAAGAGTGCTATTATCTGAACTCCGGCACCTGGCGCAATGTCATCCCTGCAACAGCAGACTATCTTGAATTTGGCCACCTAAAATCGACAGCGAAAATTTTCATTTTCCGCCCTAATGAAAAGAATGGCAATGGAAATGGCAATGGTTGGTCTTTCCACTTTATCAATACTGAAAGTTTTGGAAAGTACCGTTATTTATAAGATGCTCGTGTTCAAGATTTGAGAATGAAAGAGTTTTTCCTTTTTGTCTATTAAGTAACGGCGCAGTTATGACGATGAAGCGAACCTGTTATACTTACTAACATAACCAATAATTTGCTATTTAGTAGAAAGGGATCTGCATGCTTACTGATCTGGCCATTGCCCGACAGGCAAATCTGAAACATATCCATCAAATTGCTGACCAGATGGGATTATCACCCGAAGATATGGATATCTTCGGCACACCATATGTCGCCAAACTCCATCTTGATGTGCTGGAGAAATTGAAAGACCGCCCCAACGCCCGTTACATCGACGTCACTGCCATCACCCCCACTCCGTTAGGAGAAGGAAAGTCCACCACCCTGGTTGGTTTGGGGCAAGCGATGAAACATATCGGAAAACGCTCTGTGATCACCATGCGCCAACCCTCACAGGGTCCGACCTTTGGTATCAAAGGCGGTGCAGCTGGTGGCGGCTATTCGCAAGTCGTCCCCATAGAAACCTTCAACCTGCACCTGACCGGTGATATCCATGCTGTCAGCGCTGCCCACAACTTGCTGGCTGCCATGATCGATAACCGCCTGATGCGTGGGAATCCATTGGACATTGACCCCTATTCCATCACCTGGAACCGCGTGGTTGATATGAATGACCGCGCCCTGCGCAAGATCATCATCGGGTTGGGAGGTAAAGCCGACGGTGTACCGCGCGAATCCAGCTTCGATATCGCTGTGGCCAGCGAGGTCATGGCCATCTTGGCGTTAACCACCTCCTTGCGTGATATGCGCGAGCGTATGGGCCGTATCGTTGTCGGCCTGACCAACAACAAGCAGCCCATCACCGCCGAACAGATCGGCGCGGCCGGCGCCATGACAGTGCTGATGAAGGATGCCTTACGCCCCAATCTATTGCAGACGATCGAAAACACACCAGCCCTGGTGCATGCCGGTCCCTTCGCCAACATCGCCCACGGCAACAGCAGCATCCTTGCCGACATGATCGGCATCAAATGCGGCGATTATCTCCTTACTGAATCCGGCTTCGGCGCAGATATCGGCGCAGAGAAATTCTTCAACATCAAATGCCGTTACAGTGGACTGACCCCCGATGCCGCCGTGCTGGTCGTCACCGTGCGTGCGTTGAAATCTCACTCGGGCAATTACCGCGTTGTGGCGGGCAGGCCGCTGCCGGATGATATGCTGGAATGTAATGTGGCGGATGTGGAGAAAGGCGCCGCCAACATGATCAAACAAATCGAAAATCTCAAGCTGCATGGTGTGGTGCCCGTAGTTGCCATCAATGTCTTCGACAGTGACCATCCCGAAGAAATCGCTGCCATCAAACGCATCGCGGTGGAAGCCGGCGCTCTGGGTGCTGCCGAAGCCCGCCATCATGCCGAAGGCGGTGCAGGTGCGGTAGAACTGGCGGAGATGGTGGTAGAAGCCGCCGATTCACCACACGAATTCAAGTTCCTCTACGATCTCGACCAGCCCATCAAGACCAAGATCGAAACCATCGCCAAAAAGATCTACGGCGCTGCAGATGTCAGTTATGAGCCGCAGGCCGAACGCCAGATCCGTGACTATGAAGCCAATGGGTTCGGCAACTTGCCGATCTGCATGGCAAAGACCCACCTCAGCCTGTCACACGATGCCAAGCTGAAGGGAGCACCCAGCGGGTTCATCCTGCCAATCACAGAGGTGCGCGCCAGCGTCGGCGCTGGTTTCATCTACCCCCTGTGCGGCGACATGCGCACCATGCCGGGCCTTTCGGACCATCCTGGTGCCGAAAATATGGACATCGACGAGAACGGCGAGATTGTAGGCTTGTCCTGATCACAATCCCAGAACTACCTCATATCAATCCATGGCGGTAGAACCTTGCTTGTGCTCGCGTTAGTTTGGTGCAAAAATTGGAATACTAACAGACATCCTGAACATGACATTGTATCTGATGCCAAGTTCAGGATGGTTTGATCGATATCCTCTTTTATGGCTTAGGTTGGGATATGTCCTTTAATACTTCTGCTGTCGCATCGGGTTGACTGATCCGGGTGGCAACGTCAGCTTGAGAAATGATTCCCAACACACTATTGACTTCATCAACAATAACAATGCGTCGTACTTGGTTGGCAGACATAGCATCAAATGCTTGTTGAACAGTATCGTCAGGATTGCAGGTTACAACCTTACGAGACATCACATCTTTGACCTTTGTGGCTTTCACTTTACGCCCCTTGCCAATTACTTTCATCGCCAGGTCTCGGTCGGTAATGATGCCGATTAATTGACGGGTTTCTTTGTTATCGATCACTGGTATCGAACCAACATTATGCTGCTTCATTTTCCTGGCTGCCTTTTTTACCTTATTGGTTGGCAGACAGCAAACTGGATCAGCAGTCATCAAATCTCTACATGTTTTCATAATTTTTCCTCTACTAATTATTTTTCCTCAGTTAAATAATGGGACTGGAGTGTATCCAAAGCATTAACACTCAGCTGTTTTTTTTACTAACTCAGCCTATATGAAATCCTGCATTACAAATAAGCAGATGCCAGATATATTGTAGTATGGCTTTCAAAAAACCTGACGACTGCTAAACAATTCCAGCCAGGTTCAGGATCACGAGGATTATAACGATAACAATCAACACATGAATCCAGTTACCTGTTTTCGGAAACTTTGGACTGACTCTGCCACCGAATGCACCCAGCAGCCACAAAATAAGTAGAATAATAATAATTGTCCACACCATGATATTTCTCCTTAATTAATATACGATTTTTTTATCACTTGAGATGCCTGTGACTACAACCAGCCGCAGGTATTGGATCTACGGATCCTAGGAACTATTCAGGATAATCCCCTCCTACACGTTTATACTTCTCCTGATCTAACGAAGTACCGATGCTGATCCCTGCTTTTTCACGTTCTTCATCTGTCAACGTGAAACACCATTCCAACCAGCTCCAAAAAAACAGGAATCGCGTGCAAAATGCCTGGTAAAGGTACTGTTCTTTGTGTTTCTTTCTTTATTACGCCCATAGAATGTTTCCTTTGATGCCAGGTGGTTTCTCTTCACCATTGATGGCTCACCCCGGGCATTAATATGTGTGTTTTTCTTATCCAGCCATTTTGTCTACCTGGGCTTACGCCGCGCCCAGGCAGACCGTCACCCACAACTACCAATAAAACCCATCCTGCGTTTATACCCTACGCCTGAAGAAGTGAACAATGGCGATCAGAATAACCGCCCCTAACAACGTCACCAGCATAGTCGGCAAGGTAATGGCATCATTGATCGTACCTACTCCCAGCAGCGGACTGATGAAGAACCCGGCCAGGAAGGCACCCAGAATTGCTACGATGATATTTACCAGCAATCCAGCGCGATCTTTCATAATTTCTGACGCGACCCAACCGATAACTGCAGCAACAACCAAGTAGATAATAATATTCATATTTTTTCCTCTTTTTTTAATAAAATTATTTTAAGTTACACTCGTAAAAATTGAATGGAAGGGCAGGTCTCACCCTAGTTTGGCAGTAGGGTGAGACCCGATACCAATATCACAGGCTTTTACTATCTGAAAAAATGGGCTTTTCCATGATAGCCGTTTGATTATGGACCTGCCTGCGCTCTAAACTTGCCATACGGCCGGCAAACCAACCAACAACTGCTCCGGTTGATAGCCATAATATAAAGGTCACTAATTTCATTTTTTTCCTTCCACACTGTGGGTTATCGATAGATGACCAGCACAATAACTGACTTTTGGAGCAAACACCTGCAAGTTCACCCAGATGATGACGAATTAATTTCATCATGCTCTGAGACTGTCTCATTGCGGAAGCTGCCATCGGCAGATCGGCTGACTGTTTGACTGACATTTTGGCCCTGGGGATCATGCCCGGCGACAACAGTTTGCCTGACATGTACGGGGCCACGTGGTCGATAAAAAGCTACGTAAACAATGCGGGCCAACGCCCAGCCAATCAACAGGTACACGATCATCGCAATCACAGAGGTGACTTCAAAAACCATATTTCCCGCTGATGGATTTCTGACCAAATTATTGAATGGGAACAGAAAAAGATCCGTCAATGAATAAAGGAGATAGGCAAAACCGTTAGCCGCATTGACTCCGATCATTTTGAAAATGATTCTCAGGCCAATCAAGCCTTCGAGAAGCCCCAGGAGCAGCCAGAGGACTTGCGTTGCCTTGAAGGTGGCAGCACGCTGTTCCTTTCCTTCCTCGTGCCTGGTCGTACTTACATGTTTATAATCTGTCATTTTGTCCTCTTCTCCCATTCATCTTTAACTTGTTGCTCGGTGTAACCATATTTTTCCTGGAGCAGCCCGACCAATTTATCGAACTTGCCTTCTACCTTGTCAAGGTCGTCATCGGTCAACTTCCCCCACCATATTTTGGCTTGTCCACGCACTTGTTTCCATTTGCCTTCAAAAATGTTGTTATTCATATAGGCTCCTTTTACTCAATTTCCCAGTCAGAGTTTCTATTCGCAGGCCTCAATAAAAATCCGAGGACTAAGCCCATCAAAAGGGCGATGGTGATTGATACCCAGGGATAATTTGCAGCTTTTTCACCAAAGTGTCCAGGGATGTGATCGGCAATTTCCTGCGCTTTCTTGTTATATTGGCTTAAGCCATGTCCAACATTTTTCCTGACTTCTGCAGCAGCGTCGCCAACCGTCTCTTGCGCCTTTTCGGCAAATTTACCGATTTCATCACCAGCGGTAGAAACGCTATCTTCCACCCAGCTGCTCACATCATCTTTCACCTGACCTGCCGCAGTTTCAACATCATCTACAAAATTGCTGACACGCTTGGCGCCATCGCCAGCCAGTGTGCTGACATCTTTTTGAACCTTTGCTGCATCTCTTTTGATCTTTTTATCCAATTGTTTTTGATTCATTTTCTTTCTTCTTTATCCTTACTTTTCTTCTACGTTGCCAGAACTTCGCTATAAGACCTCAACATCCAGGCCATTTTTTCATGCAGACTCATCAGGCCTACCAATAAATCGCCTGTACCTTCATCTTCGAATTCTTCGTTGCATTTTCTGCTCGCTTCACGCAAAAAACGGATGATTTTCTCGTGGCCGGCCAGAAGATGCAGGATATCCGGGATAAGCGCCGGCTGGTCTTCTATCTGGGTGTGAGAGAGGAATTCTGTGAAGCTGCCAATCGTAATCCCCCCCAGCATTTTCACTCTTTCAGCGATTTTCTCTAATGTTTCGTTCAACTGTTTATATTGAATGTCAAACAAAATATGAAGATCGAAGAAACCTCTGCCGGTAATATTCCAGCGGGCATTTCGTGTTTTTTGCGTCATAACCGATTCATTGGCCAGTGTTATGTTGAGTAGCTTCACAAGACCCTGCCGCACTTCCCTGTCAAGGCCAATGTTAGGCTGGATGAGTACTTGCATTTGTAAATCGTGTCCATCATCATCGATATGTTTCAATGTTTCCTCCTTTCAATTAAGAGGGTTTTATCCAATTTCAGTGTAGTCCCTTTGGCCTATCGATGTCCCTAATAGCATCTGTTAAATACCTATAAACTCAAATGGTCGGAAAAATGTGGCCTGTACAGCAAAAAAAAGCCGAATGTCCACAATGCAAAAAAAACCAATCGTAGATAATCACTGATTGGTCGGTTGGGCAGCAATGCAAAATTATTTAGACCATGAGAGGTTTATACACAACCTAATATATTTTCTTCGAATGCAGGTTATATCCCATGCCTGGCACTGTTTCGAGTAAATCGCCAAATTCGTCCAACTTTTTACGCAGGCGACCTACATATGTATGTAGATAATGGTTCGATCCGCGATATTCAGGACCCCATACCTCCATAACCAGTTCGTCATGGGTGACTATGCCATCCAACCGCTTAGCCAATTCGGCCAGGAGCGAATACTCGGTGCGGGTGAGGTGAATATCATTATCGTCAATAAAAACCCGACGGGCTTCTAAATCGATCGTCAACTTTCCAATAATGATCTTTGTATCTTCCGTCTTCGCTGAAACGTAAGTCCGCCGCAGGAAGGCACGCACGCGTGCGAGTAATTCTTCGGGTCCAAACGGTTTGGTCACATAATCGTCTGCACCAGCATCGAGAGCAGCAACTTTGAGGTCTTCTTCCAACCGCGCACTGAGAATAATGATGGGCACATCCGAACGTGCACGAATCCAGGAACAGACATCAACGCCTGAAAGACCCGGAATCACCAGGTCCAGCAGTACCAGGTCGACAGGTACTTCCTGGAACAATGAAATCGCTTCATGGCTGTCCGCGGCTTCGCTGACCGTATAGCCGCGTTTAATCAGGTTGACACCCACCAGCTGGCGGACACTTGGATCATCTTCAACAACCAGAATATGTCCCATAGGTTAACTTTCCTTTGTTTGCCGATGATCAAATGCATGCTCATGAGCAATCGGTAGCGTGAAAGACACAGTCGTGCCAGGGGTGCTCTTTCTCCTGATCCAAATATGGCCGCCATGTGCTTCAACCAGTCCTTTACATATGGCCAATCCAAGCCCAGCACCATGTATGATACCTGTCTCGACTTCAAGCCCTCGCTGAAATGCCTTGAAAACCTTCCTGGTCTCACCAGGTGAAATTCCAGGCCCCTGGTCTTTGACATTGATCTGTACGTACTCCCTGTGGACGACAGCGTTGATGCTAATTTCAGTATTTTTGGGGGAATAGGTAGCTGCGTTACGCACCAGGTTAACCAGTACCTGGGCGATTCGTTTGACATCAATATTCACGGCAGGCAATGTGTCAGCCATGTGAATGGTTAGCGTATGCCCTTTTGTCAACATAGAAAGCTGGGGAGACGCATCCTGAATCACCTCATGCAACGTGTGCGGTTCTACCGTAATTGGCAGCATCCCGGCTTCCAGCCTCGAAAGATCCAATAAGTGGTCAATTAGTTCCTGCAAGCGCAAAGCTTCTTGTTGGATTGTGTTAATAAAAGCGTGCTCCTCACTTGCTTTCCAACTGACATCTTCTGCCTGCAAAGTTTGCAAGAAGCCAAGGATCGAGGTAAGTGGTGTCCGTAATTCATGCGAAATCATCGCCAGGAATTCAGTCTTGATCTTATTGGCCCGTTCAGCTTCACGCCGTGATTCTTCCTCTTTCTGAAGCAATTCAAGATTATGAAGCGTGATAGACGCCTGGTCAACAAGAACTTTCAAGTGTCGCAGTTCAAAATGTTCGAACTGATGCTCTGCTGAATAAAAAACCATTAAGCAGCCGCGCCATTCACCCAGGGCAGTAAGTGGAAAAATCGCAAGCGTTGTAACCTTACCTTCCAATAAAATGTCCCGTACACTTCTTGTCAAACGGGGGTCAGTTTGAACATCTTGAACAACGACAGTCTTGCTAGCATGAAAAAGGTCACGTAAACCAGGTTCTTCATACAGGTTAGATTCGCCAGCCCAGGTGGAATTAACCAGATTAGAGGTCCAGGAAGTGATCGTTTCATCTCCGATGACCGATCCATTTTTTGCATCATCAAACAAAAGCAAGGCGGCTCTTTGGGCAGGACGCATTTCGCGAGCAGATACCAGGGTCCTCAAAACCGCTTCGGGTTTCCGCGCCAGGCTCATTTTCCGGCTAAGATCAAACTGTTCACGTATCCGGTCGAGGGTTCTCCGTAGAGCAGATTCAACTTCCTTCTTGTCAGAAATGTTGTCAGCGATACAAAACAGGTACTCATTTTTTTGCACAGGATCATTGATCAAAAAACTGCGGGAATATATCCAGGTGATACTATCATCTGGATGGACAATGCGATAGGTTTGATTGTAGGGTTTGTGATTGTTCCGAGCTTTGGAGTTCATCACCTGCACTCGATCTTCAGGATGAACACATGTAATCAAAAGCTGCGGATCAGCATAGAGACTATCGCAGGATCGGCGCCATACCGATTCAAAAGCCGGACTTACGTAAAGAATGCGATCAGTGGTTATGTCCTGAATCCACACCACCTGGGTGATATTGACAAGTATTTCCTTGAGGAAAGGGTTCACCTCAAGGAAGGTTTTAAATTCCGTTCGAAAATCTGACTGACCGACCAAATTTCTTATTCCTTGACACCTTTTTCGCGTTTAGACAATAACATTCTGAACACGGTTGAAAGTATATGTATAGCAGTAAGTTGCTTCTACCTATGCAGTTCAACTATGCTGGGATGCCATACAGAGAAGTAAAGCACAATGTGGCAACGCAAAAGCAAACAACAACCACTATTATTGTACACTTTTTTTACTCATATTGAACTCCTATAACGCAAAAATTCACTCCTATGCAGCGATAGCGCACAATGGTAGAAGATGATTGGTCATACTGATCTTCTTGGATATAGTGCTGAAAACTACGCAAATTCGCCCGTTTGTACTACCATAGAAAGCGATTGCATCGCCATGCAAGCTGAAAGATTGGAGAGCGAAAAAAAGTGCCACACCAAACCCTGATTGAAATCCTGGAAGAACTCAGTATCTCCTATGAACAAATTGAGCATCCCCCCGTTTACACCAGCGAGCAAGCCAGACAGTTCGTTCCTGTCAACGAGGGCGCGCCGGCCAAGAATCTCTTTCTGCGCGATAAAAAAGGCAAACGCCATTTTCTGGTAATGCTCGATGACAGCAAAGACCTGGATCTGGCCGCATTGGCACAACAGACCGGCTCTACCAGACTCTCTCTGGCTTCACCTGGTCGACTGCACAGCCATCTTGGGATTGAGCCGGGTGCCGTCTCACCCCTGTCGTTGATCAATGACCCTGATCTCAAGGTTGAACTATGGATCGATCAGGATCTGTGGCAGGCGGGTTCCATCCAGTGTCACCCGCTGGTCAACACTGCCACATGGATTCTTACGCCTGCCGGCCTGACTTCTTTTTTACAGCAAACAGGCCATCCAATCCATTTTTTCACCACTTAATCCCCTGTTTGCTATTGACAGATAAGCCAGTTCTAAGTATCCTAATCCCAATGTCGAAACAACCCGTCTTATCCAATCCCAAATTAATCCCTTTTTACATCACTGCCGTCGAGCGGGCAGTCCCATTGCCTCGACGAACTCTTTCGACATACTCAGCCGGGAAGCGAACCCCATCTACCCGAAACTCGTAGGAAAATTTCCATACCAGATTCAGGCATTAGAAACTACAGCTTCACAAACGAACCTTCCCGCAAATACCGAACTCTATCTGGTATAACCTGAGATTTTCTGCTATCTTAAGCATATCCTCGGAACACTTCACCCATTTCAATCAAATTCTCACAAACTTAGTCAGATCAAACCATAAAATGCAAACCAAAACATCGACAACCAGTCTACTAGCTCCAGTAAACAACCAGTTGAACCTGGTAATTTCGATGTATATCGACCACTGCATCACGAATGTGATGGAGATATAGCTTTAAAGAGTAGGACTATATGAAAGCGTCAGGCAAGATCATTGAATTCAACCAATCTCATTTCCTCGAACAATTTTCCGGTTCCCTGACACTTTTCGACACAGTCCTCGAAATTGCACGGCAGCTCGCAGAACAACCCATCCGTAAAATTTTCTTTGTCGGTTGCGGCGCTCCCCACCACCTGTTCTATTGCCTGGAATACTGGGCATCGAAATACGCAGCCAATACAACTTTTCACCGCTATTTCCCGGCAGAATTTGTCTTGCATGCCCCGCTAGCGCTGGATGAACATAGCCTGGTAATCTTTGGCTCCCATTCAGGCACCACCAAAGAAACGGTTGAGGCAGCCCAATTCACCCGGCAATCGTCCGCCCAATCACTGGCAATCACCCAATCAGCCGATTCACCATTGGGGCAGGCAGTCGATCACACCATCGCCTATGGCAGCACCGAACAGGGCTACTTCTCTGCCTTTATGCTGACCTTTGCTTTTCTGAGCGGTTTTCTGGCGCAAAAAGAGCCAGCTTGGCCCTTCCACAAAGCATTGATGGAATCGCTTCCCCACTTTCCTGCTGCCCTGGCACAAGCCAAAGCGCAAACCATCTCCACTGCTGTGTTGCAGGCAGAAAAACTGAAAGACAGCCAGCCATTGTATGTTCTCGGCGCCGGGCCGATGTATACGACTGCTTATGTCTTTGCCAGCTGCTTCCTGATGGAAATGCAACGGATGCACGCCCATGCCCTGCAAGCCGCTGAATTTTTCCACGGTCCCTTTGAGGTGGTTGATGAAGCCACACCGCTCTTATTGTTGATCGGCGAGGATCCCAGCCGGCCGATAGCCGAACGGGTGCTCGAATTCACCAAACAATATTCACAAAATACCATCGTTTACGATTCGAAGGAATTTCCGATGAGCGGCATCACGCCAGAAATTCGCCCGCTGGTTGCCCCCATGATCGTTGATGCCGCCTTGACCAATCTGGTGGAAACGATTGCCCTCTTGCGCGACCACCCAATGACTACCCGCCGGTATATGGGAAAGGTGGTGTACTGAAATGGTGTCCATCATCGGCGTAGGCGACAATACCGTGGATTGTTATCTGCATCTGGGGAAAATGTACCCCGGCGGCAACGCGGTAAATGTACCCGTGCTGGCGCATCGTTACGGCGCGGCTGCCAGTTACCTGGGTTGGATTGCCAATGACGAACGGGGCAATCTGCTTGTGGATTCGCTCAACAACGAAGGGATTGATCTCTCCCACAGCAGAATCGTCAGCGGCGATAATGCCTATTGCGAAGTGAATGTGGTGGAGGGCGAGCGGGTGTTTGGGCAATACAGTGAGGGGGTCTGCAGACAGATTCAACTCACCGAAGCCGACTTTGCCTTCATTACCAGCCATGATTTGGTACATACCAGCTTGTATAGTTTCATCGAACCTTATATCATTGAATTACACAAAACATCCCCCAAAGTATCGTTTGACTTCACCAGCGATTGGGATCAGGACTACCTGGCGCAATTTGCCAAACATGTAGACATCGCACTGCTCTCCTCACATACCGCCAACCTGTATGAAAACCGTGAGTTACTGGCATGGATTGCCAGTCAGGGTCCTGAGATCGTGATCATCACAGGTGGAGAGCAAGGCGCACTGGTCTATGATGGAAAGCAGTATTACAGCCAGCCAGTGGTACCAGCTACGAATATCGTCGACACGTTGGGTGCAGGGGATGCTTTTGCCGCCAGCTTCCTGGTGGAATATCTCGGAAACACACCATTGCCAACAGCATTACAGCTCGCTGCACAATCCGCCGCCAAAACCTGCCAATATTATGGTGCATTTGGTTATGGCGCGCCTATCACTAACAACAAATTCACACAGAAGAAGGGTTAAGGAAACATGAAAGCAAACGACACAGAATTGACCAGCAGAATCCATCAGAACCTGGCGCCATCACTCGCCGAGGATTGGCCCATGTTGATGATCGAAAGTGCCCAGGGTGCCTATCTGCACACAACAGATGGGAAGAAAGTGATGGACTTCACCTCTGGCATCGGGGTAACCAACCTTGGACACAACCACCCCAAGGTTTTACATGCCGCCATCGAACAAATGAAAAAAGTCACACACAGCGCAGTTGGCATCGTGATGCATGAGACGATCTTAAAGCTGACAGAAGTGCTGCCTACAGTCATGCCCGCCAATATGGATATGTTCTTCTTTGGTAACAGCGGCTCGGAAGCGGTGGAAGGCGCCATCAAACTGGCGCGCTATGTCACCGGACGTCAGGGAATCATCGCATTCACTGGTGGATTTCACGGGCGCACCTATGGTGCTACCTCGGTGACCTCCGTTAAATCGAAATATCGCAAACACTATCAGCCATTTGTACCGGGCATCTATTTTGCGGAATACGCCAATCCCTACCGCTGCCCAATCGGTGATACACCAGAAAAGGCAGTCGAATGGAGCCTGGCAAGTATTCAGCGCCTCTTCAAACACTTCATCCCACCCAATGAAGTCGCCGCAATACTGGTTGAACCGGTGCAGGGGGAAGGCGGATATGTCGCACCACCCGCAGAATTTCATCATCAGCTCAGAGAAATTTGTGATGAACATGGGATACTCCTCATTTTTGATGAGGTCCAGACCGGGTTTGGCCGCACCGGAGAAATGTTTGGCGCGCAGACGTTTGGTGTCTCTCCCGATATCCTGGCAGTCGCCAAAGCGATCGCCAATGGGTATCCATTAGGCGCAACTGTATCGAGCCGTGACATTATGAGCCAATGGCGGGCGGGATCACATGGCACCACCTTTGGAGGCAACCCGGTTGCCTGTGCGGCCGCGCTGGCAGTGCAGGAGGTGTTTGCGGAAGAAAATATCCTCAGCAATGCCAAAGCCATGGGAAAACTTTTTTATGACGGCCTGGTGCAGCTAAAGCAAAAGCATGATTTCATTGGTGATGTGCGCGGCGTCGGTATGATGCTGGCATTGGAGATCGTCAAACCCGATGGAAAAAAGACACCCGATCCGGAAACAGCCATGAAGATCCTTAATACCGCTTTAGAAGCTGGCTTGTTGGGGTACATGGCTGGTCCAGACGGGCAGGTTGTTCGTTTCATCCCGCCTTTGATCGTGACAGAACAAGAGATCAATCACGCATTAGAAATATTGGAGGTGTGTTTGCACAAAATCAATCCCAATGAAAAATAAAACCGAAGTCGTTTGAAAATTGAAGCTGAACAAATAATCTTAGGAGAAGAAAAAAATGAAAAAGTACACAAAAATCATCATCATCGCAGCCATCTTTCTGCTGGCTTTGACCGCCTGTGCGCAGAAAGGCCGCCTGGACGCAATCAACGATGCAGGCAAAATCGTCGTCGGCACCTCGGCAGACTACGAACCCTGGGAATACAAAGATGAGAACGATAACTTTGTCGGCGCCGATATGGAGATCATGACCGAACTCGCCAGGCGCATGGGTGTCGAAGTTGAATTCCAGGATCTTGGGTTTGATACCCTGGTTGCCGCGGTGCAGGAAGGCAAAGTCGATGCCG
>Ga0334889_1002978_pt1 | contig 17710 bp, 10 predicted proteins | sample GraSluR1_MG_2_FD_207222 | JGI IMG/M metagenome (GOLD analysis project Ga0334889, IMG submission 207222) | Sludge microbial communities from methane-producing bioreactor in Wageningen University, Netherlands - Granular Sludge_8_08-R1 | ecosystem: Engineered > Bioreactor > Anaerobic > Unclassified... | reverse complement strand
AGAGGGCGTAATTCTGCAGGCAGATCGTCAATTATCATTGCCTGTGAATGAGTTACAGGATCCCACCATTGCCAGTTACTGTGAAACTCGGTCGGGAAGTCGCTGAAGAGGGGATGCTTCGGATCGCACAGTATACCCAGGGTATGGGGAGCCTGGTTATTTGTCCAGGCAGTGTTCCAGAAAATACTTGAGAATCCGATAGCCACCTGCGCGCCTTTATCCTTTCCTGCCTTTCCGTATGTCAGAAGCAGGACCTTGCCTCCTTTACTGAGCACCTCTGCTGCTCTGCTGTCGGTAACATCCGTTATGTACACATTTCCTTCAACAGGTTTAATGTCTGACGGATACACCCAGATGTCCCATCTGTTTCTGAAAGATGTGTTTACAACCGACACCTCAAGGGTCAGTTTTTCTGCTTTTTTTATGCCCGACAGATCAAATGAAACTGACCCGACGGAAATGCAGTTCCCGGTTTCAATGTTTTCTTTTAAAAATGATTCTGAATGAATAACTCTGCCATCTCCACCGGCAACGCTGCATACTATTTCAGAATTCACGAGAGGCTTTGGTCCGAAATGAGCCATTTCGATCTCAGCAATGAATTGCTCATCATTACGGTATGTCATTTTTTCAAGCCGTGCAAGCGGAACTGTTTCGTTACAGAACATCCTGAATTCTTCGGGAGCTATGTATCCTTTCTCTTCGAAAAAGGGATCAAGCACTCCTACCAGCGCCGTTCCCTGGCCCGGGAAATCGTGAAGCTGAAGAAGCTGGAATCCCGCAAATCCCGGTGTGCGCAGTGCGGCTTCAATATCTGCCTTATAGCACAGCGCCTGCAGTTTTCCTGATGCCATCTGGAAAAGATCTGCCTGATCTCCCATGTGATTTTTTTCGAGTGTTTCCCTGAAAATCTCAAAGTTTGCCGGTTTCAGAACTCCGGTATATTTACTCATCTCCCTGAAACCCGGATAAACACACCATTGTCCTATTTCATGGCTTACTACCGGCACATCATATTTTGAGATAAATTCGCGGTAATCGAATATTGTCTGAGGGGGAGTTCCGTTTATCACACTTTTAAGACCTTCACCCCAGCGCTGGATCCGCGGTTCGGAGGGAACATGGTAATCATTTTCCGGTATTATCGGCCATCCGGCAGCTGATGTATAAACCCTGCGGTCATCGACCGATTTCCAGTATGTAAGAAGTTTACCGAGATATTCCCTGTGATTGCGTCCTGACGGCTCGTTGCCGTATGCCAGCATGCAAAACGACGGGTGGTTGCCGTATGCTTTAATAATCCTGTCTCCTTCGTTGTATATCCACCGGTCGAGCGCTCCTCCGTCGCCTATGGTACTCCCCTGGTTGGCCCATGAGCCGCACTCGACATGAAAATAGATACCGAGCCTGTCGGCTGCCTGAAAGGCCGCTTCGGGCGGGCAGAAGGAGTGAAACCTTACATGATTCAGTCCATGATCCCTGCATGCTTTCAGGACTTTTTCCCATGATCCGTAGTCAGCTGGCGCGTAGCCTGTCAACGGAAAAATACAGCACTCGGTCGTACCCCTGAGAAAAACCGTGTTGCCATTGACCTTAAACCTGGTACCATCCGTTATGAATTCTCTCATCCCGAAATCAACTGATCTGCTATCAATTAAACCATTGCCTGACTCTTTCAGCCCGACTGTCATCCTGTACAGGTTGGGTGTGAATTCGCTCCATAACTGCGGATTATGGATTTTGTAGTTCAGTATTATCTGCTGTTCATCAGATCCGGTGACAACATTGACCTTTTTCAGCGGCAATTTGCGTTTCTCTGAAGGAAAGAAATTCTGAGCCACGAAATCGAGCCGGCCCTTAAAATCAATATTCTGCGGATTCTTTATACTGACAACCACTTTTGCTGTCTTCTTCTGAATATCGGGAAATACCTTTACATCGTTGATATAGACTTTTGGCGCAACCTTCAGACTCAGTTCTCCTGTAATACCATTCCAGTTCGATTGTGTATGGTCGCTGATGCTGTGGGAATTTACCCCGACCGGAATGATTACTCTGTTATCGATCCTTACCGATATAAGGTTTTTCCCGGGTTTCACCTGTCCGGTTATGTCAAACTCGTGTGGTACGGCCAGGCTGTTTTCCCTGCCTGCATGAATGCCATTTACAAATAGCGTTGATTCCCAGTGGCATCTTTCAAGGAAAAGCACAATCCTCTGTCCCTCCCACTCCGCAGGCAGATCAATCTCCCTGTTGTACCAGGCCACTCCCTTATAGTATTTAACCGGCTTGAGCCAGAAGGGGATCTTGATATTGCCCGGCTGACGATAGATCTCATATTTCGGATCGGTGAAATAGGATTTGTCAATGATGTCGCCTGTCCAGTCGGTGTTAACTGTCACCTCAAAGCCTTTCCCGTTTTCGGCCATCGAACCCGGGAGCTCTACCGTCTCATCGAATGAGACATTATACCATTCCATTCCGATGCCCTGATCGAGGGAATCGATCCTGAACTGCCATTCTCCCGAGAGGGAAATTGTTTCACTTACAGGTCCTCTGCCGGAGGAACAGGCTGCGGTCAGGAAGAAGACTATGGGAATTATGTATTTCATATGTTGCATTTTAAAAATAAATCAGGTAATAGGTAATCGGTAATCAGTAATCGGTGCCGGGTAATTTAAACTTTGGAACTTTGAAACTTTGAAACATAGACTTCTTGACTTTTAGTATACTTATTTTACCCAATCTTACTTTATTACTGAGATTTCAACAAGAACACTTTTCATTCCTTCAGAGGAGGCCGTTAGTGTGATCCTGCCCGGTGTTTTGCCTGCCTGTACGATCGCAAGGCCCAGTCCGTTATAAACTTTTCTTTTATCCGATGTGTAAGGTTCGTGATCTGACGGGTTTCCGTTCTCAAGGCCTGCCAGTCTGCCGCCGCCCGTAATACTGAATTGTATAAGGTTACTGGCTTTCGGGACAATGTTACCTTCGGAGTCAATAACTTCAATCCTTACATGAGCCACATCGTTGCTGCCGGCTTTAAGCTCAGGATTATCGGCAATAAGTTTTATGGCAGCAGGTTTTCCGGCTGTCTTAATGATCTTACGGCAGACAATTTCACCGTTCCTTTTCCCGACAGCTTCAACTGTTCCGGGCTGGTAGGGCACATCCCACGACAGGTGAAGATCGGCCGTTGTGGCATTTTTTTGCGGGAGGTCGTATCTGTTCCAGCTTCCCGAGTTGCCCTGCCGCGGAAATTCCAGCCTTTTCTCCCCGTACGATTTCCCGTTAACGAACAGTTCGACGGCATCGCAGTTGGTATAGGCAATAACCGGCAGTACGGTGCCTTCCCTGCCCTCCCAGTTCCAGTGCGGGAAGATATGAAGCATAGGCTCGCTGGTCCACTGGCTCTGATAGAAATAGTATCCGTCCTTGGGAAATCCGCACAGATCAATCACCCCGCTGCTGGCATTCTTCGAAGGCCACCTCGATTCGCCAAGGTAGTCAATCCCCGTCCACATGAAGTCGCCTATAACATAAGGATTCATCGCAACAAATTTCCAGAGCTGTTCAGCCCGTAGCATGCGGGTATTATAATTAGGGAACACCCTTGTTGTATCAGTGCCAAGACTATATTCTCCCCTGAGTCCCCCGTTTGATACACTTTCCGTACCCACCATCTTCCAGTCGGGGTGATTGTGCCGGTCGATGCTGTAAAAGAGCTCGCGCCTTTCATGCCACCGGTCAACATAATTATAGCCTACAATATCGAGCAGTTCCAGAAATTCTATCTTCGCCGGATTATCATCTGCAGCAATATTGTCACATCCCACCGTCACGGGTCTTGTCGGATCTTCCGCGTGGAAAATATCCTGCAGTTTTTTGAGAATAAGATGACCACCCTCACGTGGCTGCTCCCTCACCTCATTACCTGCGCTCCACATAACAACAGAAGGATGATTGCGGTCACGGTGAATAAATGAGATGACATCCTTTTCGGCCCATTCATTAAAATAAATATTATACCCGTATTTCACTTTACCGACTGTCCACTCATCGAAGATCTCATTCATGACCAGAAAACCCATTCTGTCGCAGAGATCCAGAAATTCCGGAGCAACAGGGTTATGGGCGGTCCTGATGGCATTGCATCCCATCTCTTTAAGCACCAGTAATCGACGTTCCCAGACCTTTACAGGCACGGCGGCTCCCAGGCAGCCGGCATCGTGATGGAGGCATACTCCATTCATTTTCACACTCTTACCGTTAAGGAGGAATCCTTTGTCAACATCATATTCTATACTGCGTATCCCGAACGGCGTTTTTACCTCATCGATAACTTTCCCTTTTACAAGTATACGCGTAACCAGTGTATACATAGCGGGTGTTTCGACCGACCACAGGTCAGGTTTTTCTACAGTGATCACCTGGTTAATTGTTTGTTCCATCCCGGCGTCCGTAAGAAGAGAGGATTGGGTCTGGCCGGCGTTTATCCCTTCATCGTTAGTTACAAATGATTCCAGCACCGCTTTTTCAGCTGATCGTGAGTTATTTATGATCTTAACACTTACGGCTGCAACAGCTTTCTCCTCAGTGATCTCCGGAGTGGTAACATAAACACCCCACTGAGGTATATGCAGAAGATTTGTCCGTATAAGCCATACGTTCCTGTATATTCCTGATCCTGAATACCATCTTGAATTAGGCTGCTGTGAGTTATTAACCCTTACGGCGATCACATTATCCCCTTCCTTAAGAAAAGGATCAAGGTCGTACCAGAAGGTGTTGTATCCGAATGGATAATTACCCACGTTTTTGCCGTTCAGCCATATATCACTGTTCATGTAAACGCCGTCAAAGACGATCCTGTGCTTCATTCTCATTTCTCCGGCACTTATCCTGAAATGTTTCCTGTACCAGCCCACACCTCCCGGGTAGTATCCCCCGGAGCCCCCCGCAGGGGCATCCTGGCTAACCGTTCCCTCAATACTCCAGTCATGGGGAAGATCAAGCAGCCGCCATTTCGCATCGTCAAAATCATTCAGATGGGCATTCTCCGGATCGCCGGCGATGAACTTCCACCCGGAGTTAAAATTGATTTCACTCCTGCCTCCGGTTTGCGCGGAAACCGTTACGGTACTTGCGCAAAACAGAAGGATGATAGCTGTAAATATGAGTTTTCTGGTGTTCATGGTGTTGGTTTTATAAGATACAATTTAGTAATTTTTAATGGTGTAGCGGCGTAGCGGTGTAGTGGTGTAGCGGTGTAGCGGCGTAGCGGCATAGCGGCGTAGCGGCGCAGCGGCGCAGCGGCAGAGGCGCAGAGTAGTAATAGCCCAATAGAGGAAGGTGGAAAGCAGTTGGCAAACCGAATTATTTTCTTTCCCTGAGCTCTGAGCTCTGTGCCCTGAGCCTTAAAAGAACGAAGCCCGAAAATAGTTGGCAGTTGGCAAAGGAGCATTTCTATTCAAGTGTTATGGAGCTGAGTTCAAAACCTTCCGGTTCTCTATTTTCTCCGACAGGAACGATCAGTTGCAGCCTTTCAATATCGGCAAGGGAGAACCTGTCATCTTTCCCCTCGTACCAGAAGGGCAGAAAACCCGGGTACGGACGCGGCAAAAGGAGCATTGGGCATCTTTTCAGGTTGCTCAGATTTACAGTCTGCAATTCTTTATCTTGTGTAAGAATTGCATCAGCACCAAATGCATTGCCTTTATTATCTACCAGCGAAACACGCAGCTTAACAGGTTTTCCGGTTGCTTTCCCGTTAATGACGATCCGCGAGTATTTTTCCGCATGCCCTGATATACTTCTGATCTGATCACCTATATAGTTCTGCATGGCATAGATTACCCCCGATGTATTGGGTCTTAGCTGCTGTCCCGTAACAGTCGCAGCTGTAAAAATCTGAGTTGTTTTACCCGGCACACCGGATAAAAGGGTACTGCTTCTTAAGCCCGGACTACCGGTAAAAGTGTTTGTCTGGCCCATTGATTCAGCCGAAAAAAGCTGTACCTCACCTCCTGCAGGTATCACCCTTACAGAATAGGTTTCCGGATTGTAATAATCCCAGCCTGCCGGAGGGCCATTCACACCGCCGGGCCATACGGTGATCTTACCCGAGGCTGATTCTGCAAGGATGGTATAATTAAGCATTCCGGGTCTGACAAGCGTATCGGGAATAAGAGCCCTGTAGATGTATTCATTTAATTTTTCCATCGGGATCTGAAGTGATCTGAACCCACCTCGTCCCCTTGAGCCAAATACGGAAGGCAGAAGCGTCATTTTCTCAAAGGATTCACCCGGCGTAACCACAGTAATATTGACCTCTGCCGTTTGTCCTTCGGAAATCTGCGTCGGTGCATCATGGAGAAAATAGAGGTTTCTGTTTGTTTCAGGTGGCGCATAAAACTCATTCATTCGCATTGCTCCGATTCCTGAACTAATTATATCCGCAGGTATTTGTCCGGCTGAGAGGATATAAGAACCCGGTGACACCTGAAATGCCCCGTCAGTTGCTCTCGCTGAAACAGAGTTCCCTTCGTTGATCCCCGCTATGCTGAAGTCTCTTCCCAGGTCAGGAAGATCAATCTTCATCTTATTGCTGTTCCATTTTATAACAACATTCTCAATCCGTGGTGTTGCCCTTGAGAAAGGGTCGCGCACCCATATTGCATCGGGCATAACCTCCAGCCGCCATAATCCATCCTGAATCTTATCAAGGAACCAGGCGCCGCAGCCATTATAAGAAACAACTGGCGACGATCCGTAACCCGCTATTTTTGTGAGAGTTGATACATCAGGCGGCATTGTTGTTGTATTGTTTGTATGGTAAAATATCTGTCCGGTCGCCAGTTCAGCCAGATCGTCGGTGTAGCTTATTTTTACACCATCCATTTCAAAAGGAGAAGCTTCATTCTCCCTGTTTCTTATAAATTGAGGGTTCCTGAAAAGTTCTCCTGCAATCATAAATCCTATTGCTTTTTGAGGGGCATAGGCCAGGTTCAGGAAATGGGTCTGATATTCCGTGTTCGTCGAAGCCATAGCCAGCGGATCATACGAAAACATGGTTACCCATTGCATCCCGGCTTCCTTGAATGAGATCGCCATGGGAGGATAAAGGTAGGATCTGCCTACATCGGCAGCATCGAATTCATATACCAGTCTGGACTGACCGGTAAAGTATTTCTCGTTCCCGAAAGGCATATAATAATTATCGACATGCGGCAGGTAGTTTCCCTTTATCTCCCTTCCGGCTACAAGTCCGGCAGGATACCACTGGAAGGTGACACCATCAGTACCACCTTTGATAAAATCCTCGAGAAGACTAATGCTCTGGGTAACATTATAAAAGATGGGTTTTGAACAGCCGGTCGACTTAACGGCCCTTATCATTCTTCGTACAAATGCGGTCGTCTCCGCGGGTCTTGAATGGCCCGGTTCATTACAGATCTCAAAGCCTATTATCATCGGGTCATTCTTATAAGCCTTCCCTGTATACGGATTAACATGGTTTACAAACTGTTTCAGGTACCTTTCCTGTGCCTCTATCGCTTCCGGTATTATGTACACATTCCCTTTATTGTACCTGCCTGAAAAACCCGGAGTCTTTTCATTGGGTTCCGGATATCCATTACCCCAGTATGCTATTGGTGTCAGGAAGACATATATTCCCCTCTCCTGAAGCCTGTGGATCAGATAATCGAGAAGACGCAGGTGCTCATTCTCAAGAAGGTTTCCTGTTGAATCGCTGATTTCACAGTCCCACACGTGTATCCGGTAGGCATTGAGTCCCATCCGGGCGAAATGGTAGGTATCGGCATCAATCACTTTTTCCCGGTCGGCTCCGAGTCTGGCCACTTGCCTGTAGGCGTGGGCAAAGGGAGTTGTGTAATTAACACCCCAGAAAAAGGCTTCCTGACCACCCTGCCTCCATACCATCCTTCCGTTCCTGTTCACACTGATCAGGTCTGTGTTCCGTTGTGAAAATAATTCCGGTGCAAAAATTATTGCTGCCAGGAACAGGGTAATGAGTTTAATTTTGGATATCATATTTCTGCAGATAAGTGAAATAACTTGAGTATAGGTTAGAACTAATAGAAATATTAAATACTTAAAAGATAACTAAATATTTTCATGTACTCACCCCCTTTATCCCCCTCTCTGCTTCGCAAAGAGGGGGAAAGTAATATACACGGAAATAATCTCCCCTTTTTTATGAAATAGAGAAGGGGGCAGGCTTTGCAAGCCGAAGCTTCGGCGAAGGCTTGGGGGATGAGTACATAAAGTGTAAAAACATATTTAAAATTATTACCAATAATTCCGGATTCTGTTAGTATAATTATTCATAATTACCAGCTATCATCTTATCCCCTGTAAGCTCATGTTCGATTTCCTCGAGCGATTTTCCCTTTGTCTCAGGGAGCCTTCTGAGTATGAACCAGAAGCCGAGGATGCATATAACTCCGTAAAGCCAGAAGGTGCCTGACGCCTTAAGCATCTTGTTCAGCAGCGGGAAAGTGTATGTAAGCACGAAGCAGGCTGACCAGAGTGCAAAGGTGGCGATGGACATTGCGATGCCTCTTACCCTGTTGGGAAATATTTCGGAGAGAACAACCCATGTGACGGGAGCCAGAGACATGGCATAGCATGCAATTGCAGTCACTACCATTATCAGCAATGGAAGACCCTGCATATTGAAAAAGTACATTGATCCCAGTACGGCGTATATTGCCGCAAGTCCTCCTGCGCCGAGCAACATCAGCGCTTTTCTTCCGAATTTATCGACTGTGAACATACCGACGAATGTAAAGACAAGGTTGACGCTTCCCGTAATGACTATGTTAAAAAGTATGTCGGAGACCGAATATCCTGCATTTGCAAATATCTCATGGGCATAGTTGAAAATTACATTTATCCCGCACCATTGCTGAAAGACCGCTAATATAACCCCGATAATCAACAACCTCTTTATTCCGGGTTCTCTTAACAGGCGGTAATCAGCCTTAGCCGTAAGCGACTCCAGAGTTTTTCTCACAGAGGTCAGCTCCCTGTCGGCAAAATCCCTCCCACCCATCCTTGTAAATAGTGCGTGGACCTTTCTGTGGTTCTTTTCATCACGTGCCAGCCATCTCGGACTTTCCGGAACGAACCACATCAGCAGGAAAAATAATCCGGCAGGAAAGGCACAGGCATAAAACATCCATCTCCAGCCGGTCTGCCCGTTCCATGACAAAAATATCTCCTCGATGGTTGATCCTGCCGGTACCGGGTCCGCTATTCTCCAGTTTATAAGCTGTGCGGCAAGGATACCTATCACTATCGTTAACTGATTTATCGAGACGAAACGTCCCCTGAATTCAGCAGGTGTTATTTCTGCAATATAAACCGGTGAGAGGTTGGAAGCAAGCCCTATTCCAATGCCTCCGGTGATTCTGAAGATTATGAAAGAGGTTAGGGAATAAGCTGAGCCGGTACCTATTGATGCAACTACAAAGAGCAAAGCTGCCATTATTAATAATCGTTTTCTCCCGAACCGGTCGCTGAACCATCCTGAAAGGGCTGCTCCGGCAAGACATCCGACAAGCGCACAGCTCATCGCCCAGCCCTGCAGAGCCACATTATCTGTTATCCCGAAGAATGGTTCATAGAATGGCTTTGCTCCTCCTATCACAACCCAGTCATACCCGAACAGCAACCCCCCCATAGCCGATATGAGCGAGATGCTAATGAGATAGGTCCAATTGTAAGTACGCACTGCATTCTTCATAATTCCCTCAGTGCTTCAAGCATGGCAACAACATTCTCAAATGGTACGTTAGCCTGTATATTATGGACTGTGTTGAATACGAATCCCCCGTTTTCATTCAGGATCGAGCACTGGGTTCTTACCTGCTCCATAACCTGGGTGGGAGTACCAAAAGCAAAAACACCCTGTGTGTCAACTCCTCCTCCCCAGAAGACAATCCTGTCACCATATTTCTTTTTAAGTAATCCGGAATCCATCCCTTCGGCATTGATCTGAACAGGATTGATGATATCAAACCCCGATTCGATGAAGAGTTCCATCAATGGCTCAACAGCTCCGCATGAGTGTTTGAAGGTTTTCCAGGATGTGTTGGCATGTATCCAGTCATTGAGCTTTTTATAATATGGCATCCATAGTCTTGCATAGGTTTCAGGGGAGCAGAAGGTGGAGGTCTGGGTACCAAAATCCGTTCCGCAGATATAAACCACATCTACAGTTTTACCGGCAACACAGAACAGTTTTTTAATATTCTCAACAGCTATATCTGTCTGCCTGTCAAAGATCTCCCTGATTAGATCTTCCCTTGTCAGTGTCGACATATACCATTCCGCAACTCCTCGTATACCTTTTGGATGTTTTAACTGAACCGCAGGTACAAGGGCAATATCTCCCAGTGCCGTGCCACCAAAGTTGGCCACCACCGGTTTATCGTTGTCTTTCAGTGAGGCGATGGTATTTCTCCAGTATTCGAGGTCATGATCTGTAAGAAGCCCAAACTCCTCCATGTTATCTTCAATCCTTAGTTTTGAGTCATCGACCGGTTCCTGACGTTCGAGGGCATCGAAAAAGAATCCGGTTTTGGGCATCATAGCACTGGGAGGCACAGATACATCACCTTCAGGATACATCAGCATATCTCCGTTCTCATTAAATGTATAATTGAACCCAACAGGCAACAGGACCTCCTGCCCCCAGAATGTCCTGTGAACCTTCCACCCGTCGTTAACTACTCCGAACATGTTCTTTTCTCCCGAAAGTCCAACCACATCAACTCCCATCTCCCTTATAAGCTCTTCATCAATCTCCCCCAGCATCTGGTAAGGTTCGGTGACCCTGACCGGCCTTTTTTCAAGACCGAAATATTCACGCAGCTTCTCAACAATGAGTACATGAATACCGGTAACGGCAGTTGCTCCAAAATCCACCACAACCCTGTCAGGCTGTATGTGATTGATCGTCTTGTTGAAATTCTCCCTGGAATCTTTCATTATGCTGATTTGTGGTACTGATAGAAGCTAATAAAGTTAAATGAGTATTCGGAATAATTTCATTTTTCCATTGATTTTCTTCGTTTGCCCCTATCCCTAAAGGGTGCGAATAAAATCAATTACTCCCTTCTTCGCTTTCTCGTAGCTTCAGCGAAGCAAAGTAGAGTCGGGGCAAATAATTGATTTTCTGTAACAATAACATCCTGTTTTAATAATTGCCAATGAATGATAAAATTAAAATAATTTGCAGAGTGTAAACAAATGGTTGAGCTTTTCAAGAAATTTAGTATCTTAATCATTTATCTCTGTTATGAACTTTGGAATGCATATACCGGAACCGGTTATCTTCAATCCGCTTAAGCATTATCTGCCATTTATAAAAAGCTACATTGAGACCAAAGCGGAAGGGGAGAGATATCCCGGATCTTCTGCCTTCATTAAGGAACTGAAGCATCTTGGAACATGTGTTATGGATGTGTATAACGGTGATCTGCCACCGGAAAAGATTTTCTCGGAGATTACCGGTTTTCTTGAGAAAAAGGGATATCTGCCCAGGGAAGAATACATTAAATGGGCAGGCAGAAACCGGAGGAGTTACAGGATAATCACGCTATCCGACGGTTCGCAATGGACACTGAAATATCATGATCATGAGACAAGGTATGTCCATATTTTCCCGGCACGGTCGAGCAGTTACACTTTCAGGGTAAAAGCCAACACCATCAAGTCGGCTGTTCTTTATCTGGTTCTCACAGGAAAAGATTTTATCTCTGAAGAGGATCTTAATAAAACCAGAGCCCTGGTAGGGTTATCTCCGGTGAGGGAGGTTGCTGATGCCGAGGCCGTGACCGAAATGATCGAGATTCTGAGAAGATAAACAGCCCTCTCCCCTATTCCCTGATCATATAGAGTTTATTGTCCTCTATCTGGTAAAACAACGGGGCAATAGTGGTTTTCGGGTACCTCAAACGCAACCTTTTTGCCTCGTTCAGCAGAAAGTCAATCTCGTTGCCAATCTCAAACATAGGGGCAAAATGCATGAAATGTTCCTCAGCCCGTTCCCTGTCCCAACCCGCATTATCAACAAGGCCGCTTACAAACTTTTCTTTACGGGAAAACAGATTCACCATTCCGCAATTATTGTGGCCGATAAGCGCTATATGTCGAACCTGGCCTATTGCGATAGCATAGGAAACCTTGAATTCGCTATAACGAAGGTTGCCCCCGCCTGACCTGATGATATAGGCAAAATTGTCGGGAATATGCAAATGTTTGCGATTATCCATGCACATTCCGATCAGTAATTCAGGTTTGGCGTATCTGTCCGGTGAACGATTCAGATTATGATATTCCAGAAGTGATCCCACGGGTGTATTGCGGTATTCAGAGAAAATATCAGTAGTTTTAAGTATTGATTGTAGTCTTTCCATTTAAACTATGTTTACTTTTAAGTCCCGACTTGTTCAATTTTAGCGTTAGTATCAAGATTATGCAAAAATATATTTATTTAGATAGCTTTTAAGATTTATGCCCATTGTGGATCCTTTGTGTGGTGGTAAAAATAAATTAAACCACAGATCACAACGGCTGTCACTAAGTAACACAAAGGGGTACAATATTTTAATAATATTTATGAATTAAGCAGGATAGGACATCTTAGTCCGGATCAGACTGAAAAAACCTGACAAAGAAGGCTACATCCGGGTTTTTATCAGGTTATCATGTAAATGAACAAGTATCCGTATCATAAAAAGGATGGAAAAATAGTATTAATACGCAAAACCACAGGAAATGAAAAACAAAGCCATTATTCTGATCATTCTGATCTCTCTCTTATTAAATACTCTGTCGGCACAGGAGAAAACTCATAAACTGACAATAAATCTTTCTGTATCAAAGAAAACAGAGAACTCTTTTCTGCCTGACGGAAGGCTTTTTATTTTCCTGAATAAAAATCCATATGCTGAACCCATGACACAGACCTGGCCAAATCCGGGGAACTTTATTTTTGCCAGGAACTTTAAAGGGTTCCACCCGGATAAAATCCTGAGAATTGATAATTATGACGGTTGGGTCAAAACACCTGACTGGACCCTGGACAATATTCCGGAAGGGGAATATTATGTTCAGGTATTATGGGATCAGGATACCAGGGAATCAAATATAGATGCACCCGGTAATGTTTATTCGGAGAAGCAAAAAATCGAACTGAACAGATCATTATCGCTTGATCTTGTTCTTGACAGAATTATTGAACCAAGGGAAATCATTAAACATTCTCTTGTGAGAGAAATAACCTTACAAAGTGACACACTAACCAGGTGGTGGGGCAAGCCGGTTTATCTGAAAGCTTCGGTGTTACTGCCGGGTGATTATGGCAAGGAGCCCGGACAGGCTTATCCGATATGCTATAACATAGCCGGTTATGGGGGAAGGTACACCAGGATAAACAATATAGTCAGCAGAAAATCGACCATGGAGTGGTGGCAGTCTGAAGAAGCTCCGGGGATAATATATGTTTTTCTTGACGGAGAAGGGCCGTTCGGAGACAGCTACCAGATGGACTCCGATAACAGCGGCCCTTATGGTTACTCCCTTATAAACGAATTGATCCCGTATATTGAATCCAACTTCAGGGGAACAGACTCTCCCGAAACACGATTTCTGGATGGTTGTTCAACAGGAGGATGGGTTTCTCTTGCCCTTCAGTTATTCTATCCCGACTTCTTTAATGGCGCATTTTCCTACAGCCCCGATCCCGTTGATTTTGACCATTTTTTACTGATCAACATTTACAGGGATAAAAATGCTTACATAAATGAGCACGGCTATCTCAGGCCGATAATGAGGGATGTTACAGGTGAACCCATCATGTCTCTAAAAGATTTTATACAGTACGAAAATGTTCTTGGATCTTCTGATACTTATCTCAATTCAGGCGGACAGTTCAGTGCACATACGGCACTTTATGGTCCCGCGGGGGATTCAGGTCTGCCACAACCCCTTTTTGACCCGGTAACCGGAGAGATTGACCGGGATGTTGCAGAGCACTGGAAGAAATATGACCTGAAAAAGTATGCTGAGCAGAACTGGTCGTGGCTTGGCCCGAAACTGCAGGGAAAGATATTCATCTGGATGGGTGACATGGATAATTTCTATCTGAACCCTGCAACCAGATCGCTCGGTAATTTTCTGAGAAACTCTAAAAATCCCGTTTCTGATGCTGAGATAATCTTCACCCCGATGCAGGGCCATTGCACACAGTATTCATTTATTGAAGTTATCAGTAAAATTGGAGAAAAATTAAATAGATAGACTTATCGTATAAGATTCATGTTTTTACCGCCCTTTGAAAAATACCGCTCATCGAAAAATATCTCCATTTATATAAAAAACTTTGAAGCGATCGGGTGATAGAACCAAATTCAATTAAATGTGTAATAATAATCCGGAATATTAGTGTTTTACCAGAGGAAGTTAAGAATCGGATATCACAATTTGCCCTTGATTGTAAAGGTAGTAATATCTGTATTTATAGTATTATTACTGACTTATTCCATTGAAATCATAATTTTTTTAATGATGACTCCTGAAAACGGGAGCCAGGATATGACTTTTTCTTTTGAAACTCTGGGAAAAGGGCTTGCTTACTTTTTAATTGCCAACCTGATAGTGTCAATGATTCTTATCAGTCTTTTTGAACTTAGCAGAAAACATGTTACGATAAGATGGTGGCATATTTTACTGCTGCTTGTTATTTGCTTTCCTGCTTCGATCGCATCGAAAATAGTATATACTATTCTAAGGACAGGGTTCAGGGGAGGGGAATTTGTTGATTTTTCATTCTTCTCAGGGCTGGCTAATTACCCTTCTCTGTTAAGCGCTATGCTGGCTTACGGAATAACCGTTTACTGGAATGTAGCCCGTATCGAACATGAGAATGCAGTCAGGGCTGAAGCTCTGTTAAAAGACGCCAGGTGGCAAATGCTTCGTTATCAGGTTAATCCTCATTTCTTATTTAATTCACTAAATTCCATTATGGCCCTGATAAACCGTGATAAGGATCTTGCACGGTCTGTAGTGAATGAACTTGCCAGCTATTTCAGATATACCCTCTCATGGAATGATGTTTCGGTTATTTCCCTGCAGGAGGAGATCAATGCTGTTTCTCATTTTCTTGAAATTCAAAAGATCCGGTTTGAGGACAGATTAGTGTATTCTATTGATATGGAAGAAGCAGCTGCCGGAATACTGATCCCAATCTTTGGTTTGCAAACCCTGGTGGAGAATGCCGTCAAATATGGACTGAAGACCCATAGTGGAGTTGTGTACATCAGGATTGCAGCCTGGAAAGAGAAGGATTTCTATATTATTTCAGTAACAAACTCCGGTAAATTATGGGATGTCAATGGTAAAGATATGGAGGAGAACAGCTTTGGCACAGGAACAGGATTATCTAATCTGAAAGCAAGACTGGAAATTATGTACTCCGGCAGGGCCATATTTATTCTCGAGGAAGAAGATAATTCTGTTGATGCGACAATCAGGATTCCCGTGGGATCATTTTCATCGTTATCCAAAGTCAATTTAATAAGCGGCCGGCCGGGAATGTAAATGATTGTAAAAGATTGTAGATAGTGTAATTTTTATAAGTATCAATATGAAAACCTGGAGAGCAATTATTGTGGATGATGAATTTCTTGCACGAGTGGAATTGGCAGGCCAGCTGAAAGTCTTCCCTCAGGTTGAAATAATTGGTGAAGCAGCCAACCTTGAAAAAGCATATGAACTGATCTCATCGCTCAGTCCCGACCTTGTTTTTCTTGATATTGACCTTGGCGTAAACAGTGGCTTTGACCTTCTCGAAAGAATTGATACCGGGTTCCGGGTAATTTTTGTTACAGCTCATAATGATTTTGCAATAAGAGCTTTTGAAGTAAATGCCCTCGACTACCTGCTAAAACCAGTCTGGCCGGACCGGCTTGGAACCTGCATCAAAAAGCTTGGCGATCCCTACTCCGGCAAATTACCGGAAAAGCTTGATTTTCATGACCAGATACTTGTAAAGGTAAGGTCAGGATCGAGATTTATTAAGGTAACAGAAATTACGTGCATTGAGGCCTGCAGCGACTATACCAAAATCTATTCGAGCCGGAAATTCTGCGGACTGGTACATCACACCATGAAGAGATGGCTTGAGAGACTACCGGCATCAGGATTTGTGAGAGTCCATAAATCATATATTATAAATACCGCCCATATAATTTCCATAGTTGAAACCGGCGACAGCAACAAGTCTGCCCATCTCATTTATCCCGAAATGCAGATACCGGTAAGCAGGAGATATGGATCAAAACTGAATCTGGCCTTCAACCCATAAATACTGACCACTCATCCTTTTTTTTCTCCGCAAATCGAAATATCCCACCACCCGGAAGGATTATATAATATTTTAGCCATGTAAAATAACGGGACACTATCTATGGCAGCAATATGGATTATTTCATTCTTCCTTCTTATGACCGGAACATCCATGATAATCATCTGGATAATGGATATTGGCAAGAATCCGGAGGTTGACTTGTCGGAGGGTTTCTTCAGAGCCAGGGAAAAGAATAGCCAGAATCTTTTTTGGTTCCATATAGTAGCAGAGCTTATAACAGGCCTTCTGCTTATAGCATCCGGCATTATCCTGCTGGTTGGAGATACTAACTCGTTCCCCGTTGCCCACTTCGCACTCGGTGCGCTCTTCTATTCATCTCTGAACAGCCTGGGCTGGGCTTTTGCTGAAAAGGGTCGTCGCAACTATGCATTCCCCATTCTATCAGGGCTTATAATCTCGGTCATATCAATAATCATTCTCATTGCCTGAAAAAGATGGTAGATTTTTCTGTTGCTTCCTGATCTTTATCAGGCTGTTTAATGAAAATCCTGTTTAATTAGATCATCATCTTACCTGTCTCTCCTGACTGAGTATGATGATTTAGTTAAGTTTTTGCTGGTCTTTCTGTTCCTGAAGAATTTTGAAGGCGTGGAGTTGACCGGGAAAACCATATAAATGTCTTTCCCTTTCAGATCATAAGCAGCACCTGCGCACCATCTTTCAGGGCCATTAAGTTGGCCGGGTTCTATACTCATTCCTCCCTCAAGCATCTGGGCTGATCCGAAGGATTCATATTCATTATATACAGCATTATTAAACCAGTAATAGCTGTCATTACCGGCAATCTCAACAGCAAGGCCCAGCGAGTGAATATCGCCGACACCAAATGATTTATTACCGAAACGGTACTCATCATCTCCTGACCGCTCGATAAAAAATGCTGCTGACCTGTCGCGACCATATCCATTAGATTGCGTCAGCCTTAAGGAGTCTGAATCAGAATTATATTTATCATTGCCGGAGTGATCGGCAAAAACAGCCAGAGAAGTATGCACAGCAGCGCCCATACTGTGTGAGACTGAATTATATCTGTCTGCACCGTCAATATCAGCAAAGAGTCCCAAGCCATAGTAATATGACGCTCCCAGGGAGAAACCTTCTGAAGAATATTCATCATCACCCTTGCAATCCACAAGGATTCCAATTCCCCCTCCCATACAGAAACCATCCGTAGCATCAGCCCATCGTCCTTTTGATGCGCCCTGCGTGAAGAAGGAGGAGGGAGTCAAATATTTATCATTCCCGTGA